>Ga0310830_100105_pt1 | contig 145510 bp, 141 predicted proteins | sample WT_ome_5_FD_201301 | JGI IMG/M metagenome (GOLD analysis project Ga0310830, IMG submission 201301) | Sorghum-adapted microbial communities enriched on wild type (WT) sorghum from Joint BioEnergy Institute, Emeryville, California, United... ... | reverse complement strand
AACTCTCCAACAAAAACCTGGCAAAACGTCGAGGACGGGGCCTCGACAAAAAATCAAACTGGCACAAAACCAGTCCATGAACAAGCTCGACACACTGTTGAGTTCTCAAGAGACACCCGCACACCATTTCGGTCCTCGCGGACCGGGCCGGGGCAACTTTCACACGGTACGTGGTCCTGCTCGCGGAGTCAAGCGCTCCGCCAGGCCCACACCCGTCCAGCCTAGCACCGTGGTGCCGGGGCCTTCCGGGGCGGCCGCCGTGACCCGGGGGCTGACTCTGGGCCGGAGATCCGTCCCGGTCTGTCGTGCTGCCCGCCGTCGGCGACGAGGAGAAAGTTACACACCCCCGTCGGAGGCCCTTTCACCGGGGGGTCCCTTTGTGATGTTGTCGCAGGTCAGAGGCCGGTTTCGGGCGGATGGGCGGGGCCGGGCCGCAACCCGCCCCCGCCGAGGGCTCAGCTCGCGCGGACGCCCGCGAGGTTCCGCTTGCCCCGGCGCACCACGGCCCAGCCCCCGGCGAGGAGGTCCTCCTCGCCGAGCGCCCAGTCCTCCCCGGGCACCTTGGTGTTGTTCACGTACGCCCCGCCCTCGGCCACGGTGCGCCGCGCCGCGCTGCGGCTCTCGGACAGGCCGGTGGCGAGCAGCAGGTCGACGATCGTCGGCCGTTCGCTGATCTTCACGTCCGCGTGCGGCACCTCGGCCAGCGCCGCGTCGAGCGTGCCCGCGTCGAGCTCGCGCAGGTCACCGCGCCCGAAGAGGGCCTGGCTGGCCGCGACCACCTGCTCGGTGGCCCGTTTCCCGTGCACGAGCGTGGTGAGCTCCTCGGCGAGCCTGCGTTGCGCGGCGCGCGCGAAGGGCCGTTCGTCGACCTCCCGCTGCAGCTCGTCGATCTCCTCGCGGGACAGGAACGTGAAGTAGCGCAGGTACCGGATCACGTCGGCGTCGGCGACGTTGATGAAGTACTGGTACCAGGCGTACGGCGTGGTCATCTCCGGGTCGAGCCAGACGTTCCCGCCCCCGGTGGACTTGCCGATCTTGCGGCCCTCGGAGTCGGTGACGAGCGGCGTGGTGAGGGCGTGCACCGCGGCGCCCTCGACCTTCCGGATCAGGTCGACGCCGCCGACGATGTTGCCCCATTGGTCGGAGCCGCCGATCTGCAGCTTGCAGCCGTACTCGCGGTACAGGTGCAGGTAGTCCTGGCTCTGCAGCAGCAGGTAGCTGAACTCCGTGTACGACATGCCGTCGCCCGCGAGCCTGCGCCGGACCGTCTCCCGGTTCAGCATCACGTTGATCGAGAAGTGCTTCCCGACGTCGCGCAGGAACTCCAGCGTGGTCTGCTTGCCGGTCCAGTCGAGGTTGTTGACGACGAGCGCGCCGTTGGGGCCGTCGAACTCGACGAACCGCTCCAGTTGGCCGCGGATCCGGCCGGCCCACTCGCTCACGGTCTCGGCGCTGTTGAGCGTGCGCTCCCCGGTGTCGCGAGGATCACCGATGAGCCCGGTGGCCCCGCCCGCGAGGACGATCGGCCGCGCCCCCGCCTGCTGGAACCGCCGCAGTGTGAGCAACAACATCAGGTTGCCCGCGTGCAGGCTCGGAGCGGTGGGATCGAACCCGGCATAGAGGGTGAGCATCCCGCCCTCCAGGTCGCGCCGCAGCGCGTCGAGGTCGGTGCTCTGCGCGATCAGGCCGCGCCACTCCAGCTCGTCGAGGATGTTCGTTCCCACGCCCCGATCCTCCCCCACCCCGCGGGAGCGCCCTCAGCCGCCCAGGTGCGCCGCGAACTCGGCGGGCAGCTCGTCGAGCAGCGCCGGCAGGCTGAGCACGCTGCTGAACGACAGCGCGACGCCCTGTTCCTGCGTGAGCTCGACCACCCGTCCTTCCCGGCCGACCCGCAGCGCCGGGTAGCCGGGCTGGGCGTCCAGGGCGGCGTTGTCGTTGCCGGGGATCTCGAGCCAGCCGACGACGTCGTTCTCGTCGAGCAGGTCGAGCCGCTCGTGGCTGATGTCGGCGTAGAAGCTGTCCCCGGCGAGCTCGTCGAACACCGGCGGGACCGTGAAGCCGAGCGAGGTCAGGAACCGCCCCCGGTTGTCGTCGGAGGCCCAGACGAAGTAGCCGGTGCCGGTCGAGCTGGCGGCGGCGATCGCGGCCCGCCGCCCCTGGAACTGCGGGTACTGCTCCCGGACCGCGGCGAACCGCGCCTCGAGGTCGGCGACCATCCGCTCGGCTTCCTCCGCGCGCCCCAGCGCGGCGCCGATCAGCCGGGTGGTGTCCTGCCACGCGGCCTGGAACGGGTCGGCGCCGACGGGGTGGGCGATGGTCGGCGCGAGCCGGGAGAACGTGTCGTACTGCTGCTGGTCCAGCCCGGCCGACACCGCCACGATCAGATCGGGCTGCAGCGCCGCCACCGTCTCCACGTCGATCTGTTCGCCGACGAGCACGCGGGGTTGCTCACCCCGCAGCCGGTCGCTCGCCCACGGCCAGGTCGCCGACGGCCGGTTGCCGGTGAACTCGCGGATCCCGACCGGGACCACCCCGAACGCCAGGATCGTGTCCTGATCGGTGTAGCCCAGTGACACGACCCGCTGCGGCGCCGCGGGGATCTCCGTCGTGCCGAGCGCGTGCTGCACCGTGATCGGGAACGCGCCGTCGCCCGCCTCGGTCGGCGCCGGGCCGGCCGAGGCCGGTCCCCCTCCCCCGCACGCGGTGAGCAGGACGGCAGCGGCGAGCAGCGCCACGACGGCGCGCAGACGGACGATCACGCAGGAAGGCTAGGCTGGCCTTACCCCCGGCGTCCAGTCGACGTGACCGGCGCGCCGCGCCCGGGCCGGTACGGGCTCACCGCGGGCGAGCCGTCGATCCAGAACCGCCACGGCAGCTCGTGGGCCGCGGCCACGCCCACCCGTGGCCCGCTGCGCACGAGGGCCGGGTCCACCGGCGGGGCGGCCAGCAGCCGGACCGGTGACGTGGGGTCGGTCACGTCCACGCCGTTGTGCTCGCGGCCCAGCCCGAGCAGCGCGGCGAGCCGCGCGGGCCCCTTGGCGAGGTCGGCGTCCCGGCGCGCGGTCGGGCGGCGCGCCCGCGCCACGGCGAGGTCGGACACCACCTCGCCCGCCCGCAGCAGCACCGCCCCCGCGACCCCGTCCTCCAGCGCCGTGATGTTGGCGCAGAAGTGCATGCCGTAGACGAAGTAGACGTACAGGTGCCCGGCCGGCCCGAACATCACCGCGTTGCGCGCGGTGCGGCCGCGGAAGCTGTGCGACGCGGGGTCGTCGGCGCCCCGGTAGGCCTCCACCTCGACGAGGCGGACCGCGACCGTGCCCTCCGGCGTGTCCGCGGCGACCGTGCAACCGAGCAGCCGCACGGCGGCCTCGATCACATCGACGGCCAGCTCCTCCCGGGGGAGGAGCCCGGTCGCGCCCTCGGTCACGCCCGTCTCAGTCACGTTCGGCGAGCGCCAGCCGCACGCACACCGCGACGCCCTCCATCGCCTTGCGCACCTCCGGCAGCGGCGGGAACGTCGGGGCGAGCCGGATGACGCTGTCCTGCGGGTCCTCGCCGTAGGGGTGCGTCGCTCCGGCCGGCGTGAGCGCGAGGCCCGCCTCCTTGGCCAGCCGGACGATCTCGGTGGCGGTGCCCTCCGGCACGGTCAGCGTGACGAAGTACCCGCCGGACGGCTTCGACCACTCGACGCCGGGGGTGTCGGCGAACTCCCGGGTGAGGATCTCGTCCACGGCCGCGAACTTCGGCGCGATGATCTCCCGGTGCTTGCGCATGTGCGCGCGCAGCCCGTCGGCGTCGCGCAGGAAGCGCGCGTGCCGCAGGTGGTTGACCTTGTCCGGCCCGATGGTGCGCTTCGAGGTGAGCCGGACCCACCAGTCGACGTTCTCCGGCGAGGCGCCGAGGAACGCCACCCCCGCCCCGGCCAGGGTGATCTTCGACGTGGACCCGACGACGAACGGCCGGTTCGGGTTGCCCGCCTCGGCGGCGAGCGCAAGCACATCGGCGATCTCCACCTCGTCGTCGGTGAGGTGGTGGACCGTGTAGGCGTTGTCCCAGATGATCCGGAAGTCGGGCGCCGCGGTCGGCATCGACGCGAGCCTGCGCACCGTCTCGTCCGAGTACACCGCGCCGGTGGGGTTGGAGTACTTCGGCACGCACCAGATCCCCTTGATCGTGGGATCGGCCGCCACCAGCTGCTCGACGACGCCCATGTCCGGGCCGTCGTCGAGCATCGGGACCGGCACCAGCTCGATGCCGAGCCGCTCGCACACCCCGAAGTGCCGGTCGTAGCCGGGCACCGGGGCGAGGAACACGACCCGCTCCTCGTCGGCCCAGCGCCGCTCGCCGCCCGGCAGCGGGCTGAGCAGGGCGTGCACGAGCAGGTCGTGCATCAGCTCGAGGCTGGAGTTGCCGGCCGCGATCAGCTGCTCGACGGGGACCTGCAGGAACGGCGCGAAGATCTCGCGCAGCTCCGGCAGGCCCATCAGGCCGCCGTAGTTGCGGGTGTCGGTGCCGTCGGCGGCGCGGAAGTCCTCGGCCCCGGGAAGGCTCAGCATCGGGGTGGAGAGGTCGAGCTGCGCGGCCGACGGCTTGCCCCGGGTGAGGTCGAGCTTCATGCCCTCGGCCTGGAGCTTCTCGTAGGCGGTGCGGGCGTCCTCCCGCCCGGGCGTGGTCATGCTGATCCTCCAATGTCGGTGAGGGCCTGGCGCGCGGCCGCCGCGGTGGCGCGCAGCTCGGCGAGCTGCTCGGCCACGCGCTCCCCCGCGGTGCCGCCGCGGGCGGCCCGGGACGCGATCGAGCCTGCCACGCTCAGCACCTCGCGCACGTCCGGGGTCAGGGCCGGGTGGACGGCGGCCAGCTCGGCGTCGGTCAGGTCCTCCAGGCCGACGCCGCGGGCCTCGGCCGCGCGGACGCAGCCGCCGGCCGCCTCGTGCGCCACCCGGAACGGCACGCCCTTGCGCACCAGCCACTCGGCCACGTCGGTGGCCAGGGTGAAGCCGGCCGGGGCCAGCTCGGCGAGCCGGTCGGTGTGGAAGGTGAGCGTGGCGACCATCCCGGCGACGGCCGGCAGCAACAGCTCCAGCTGCTCGACGGAGTCGAACAGCGGCTCCTTGTCCTCCTGCAGGTCCCGGTTGTAGGCGAGCGGCAGCCCCTTGAGCGTGGCCAGCAGCCCGGACAGGTTGCCGATGAGCCGGCCCGCCTTGCCGCGCGCGAGCTCGGCGACGTCCGGGTTCTTCTTCTGCGGCATGATCGAGCTGCCGGTGGAGAACGCGTCGTCGAGCGTGACGTAGCCGAACTCGGCGGTCGCCCACACGATCACCTCCTCGGCGATCCGCGACAGGTCGACCGCGATCATCGCGAGCACGAACGCGGCCTCCGCGGCGAAGTCGCGCGAGGCGGTGCCGTCGATGGAGTTGGCCGCCGAGGATTCGAAGCCCAGCTCGGCCGCGATGGCCTCCGGGTCGAGGCCGAGCGAGGAGCCCGCGAGCGCGCCCGACCCGTACGGGGAGACGGCGGCGCGCCGGTCCCAGTCGCGGAGCCGGTCGACGTCGCGCAGCAGGGCGTGGGCGTGCGCGGCGAGGTGGTGGGCGAGCAGCACGGGCTGGGCGTGCTGCAGGTGGGTGCGCCCGGGCATCGGCGCGTCGGGGTGGGCCTCCGCCTGCGCGACGAGGGCGTCGACGACGTCGAGCACGCCGGCGCCGACCCGGCGGGCGGCGTCGCGCAGCCACATCCGGAACAACGTGGCGACCTGGTCGTTGCGGGACCGCCCGGCGCGCAGCTTGCCGCCGAGCTCCGGCCCGGCCCGCTCGATGAGCCCGCGTTCGAGGGCCGAGTGCACGTCCTCGTCGTCGGGCGCGGGCCCGAACGCGCCGGAGGAGACGTCGGCGGCGAGCTTGGCGAGCGCGTCGAGCATCCCGGCCAACTCCTCGTCGGACAGCAGGCCCGCCCGGTGCAGGACGCGGGCGTGCGCCATCGACGCGCGCACGTCGTACGGCGCGAGGCGCCAGTCGAACTGGGTCGACTTCGACAGCGCCGCCAGCGCGTCGGCGGGTCCGGAGGCGAACCGGCCACCCCACAGGGCCATCAGTCGGTACCCGCTTCCAGCGCGGCCTCGTCGAGCGAGGAGGCGTAGTCCCGGTCCTCGGCGCCGTCGGCCGCCGCGATCCGGTCGAAGCCGCCCGCGGGCAGCTCCCCGAACAGCGTGCCGTGCTCGACGAGCACCGTCCCCTGCTCGTGCGGCTGCCCGGCGTAGGCCTCCAGCTTGGCGCGGGAGTCGGCGATGTCGAGGTTGCGCATGGTGAGCTGGCCGATCCGGTCGGTCGGCCCGAAGGCGGCGTTCTCGACGCGCTCCATCGACAGCCGGTCCGGGTGGTAGGAGAAGCCGGGCCCGGTGGTGTCGAGGATCGTGTAGTCGTCGCCGCGGCGCAGGCGCAGCGTGACGGTGCCGGTCACCAGCGAGGCGATCCAGCGCTGGATGGACTCGCGCAGCATCAGCGCCTGGGGGTCCAGCCAGCGGCCCTCGTAGAGCAGCCTGCCGAGCTTGCGGCCCTCGAGGTGGTAGTTGGCGATGGTGTCCTCGTTGTGGATCGCGTTGAGCAGCCGCTCGTAGGCGATGAACAGCAGCGCCATCCCGGGCGCCTCGTAGATGCCGCGCGACTTCGCCTCGATGATGCGGTTCTCGATCTGGTCGGACATGCCGAGGCCGTGCCGCCCGCCGATGGCGTTGGCCTCGCGCACGAGGGCGACCTTGTCGTCGAAGTGCCGTCCGTTGATGGCCACCGGGTACCCGGCCTCGAACGTGATCGAGACGTCCTCGGGGTCGATGCGCACCGACGGGTCCCAGAACTTCACGCCCATGATCGGCTCGATCGTCTCGAGCGAGACGTCGAGGTGCTCGAGGGTCTTGGCCTCGTGGGTGGCGCCCCAGATGTTGGCGTCGGTGGAGTAGGCCTTCTCGGCCGCGTCCCGGTAGGGCAGCCCGTGCGCGGTGAGCCACGCGCTCATCTCGTGGCGGCCGCCCAGCTCCTGCACGAAGTCGGCGTCCAGCCACGGCTTGTAGATGCGCAGCTCGGGGTTGGCGAGCAGGCCGTAGCGGTAGAACCGCTCGATGTCGTTGCCCTTGAACGTCGACCCGTCGCCCCAGATGTTGACGCCGTCGGCCTGCATGGCCCGCACCAGCAGCGTGCCGGTGACCGCGCGGCCGAGCGGCGTGGTGTTGAAGTAGGTCCGGCCCGCCGAGCGGATGTGGAACGCACCGCAGGCGAGCGCCGCGAGGCCCTCCTCGACCAGCTGCGGCTTGATGTCGATCGCGCGGGCGATCTCGGCGCCGTACTGCTTGGCCCGGTCCGGGATGCCGGAGACGTCCGGCTCGTCGTACTGGCCGAGGTCGGCGGTGTAGGTGCACGGGATCCCGCCCTTGTCACGCATCCAGGCGACAGCCACGGACGTGTCGAGGCCTCCGGAGAAGGCGATGCCGATGCGCTCGCCCTTGGGGAGGGAGGTCAGGACCTTGCTCACGAGAGGGATCTCCTTGCTTCTCACCCGCGCGTGCCGCGCGGGGTTCGTCACAGTTCGCGCAATCGCGCGACGAGCTGGGCCCCGGTGAGCGGCTCGCGGGCCACCACCAGGACGGTGTCGTCACCTGCGATCGTGCCGACGACGTCGTGCAGGGCGGCGCGGTCGAGCGCACTCGCCAGGTAGTGGGCCGCGCCCGGCGGGGTGCGCAGGACAGCAAGGTTCCCACTCGCGTCCGCCGACACGAGCAGGTCCCCCAGCAGCTTCGCGAGCCGGCCGGTTCCGCCCTCGACCGCGCGGACGGGGCTGCCGTCGTCGGGCACCACGTACGCGCCGCGCACCTTCACCGCGCCCAGCTCGTCCAGGTCGCGCGAGAGCGTGGCCTGCGTGGTGGCGATGCCCTCCGCCTCCAGCAGGCCGAGCAGCTCGGTCTGGCTGTGCACGGCCCGGTCCCGGATCAGCTCGACGATCCGGGCCTGGCGGGCCGCGCGCGTCATCGTCGGAGGAGCCATGTCAGGAGCGCCTTCTGCACGTGGAGCCGGTTCTCCGCCTCGTCCCACACCGCGCTCGCCGGCCCGTCGAGCACCTCGTCGGTGATCTCGTCGCCCCGGTGCGCGGGCAGGCAGTGCAGCACGATCGCGCCCGGCGCGGCCCGCTCCAGCAGGGCGGAGTTGACCTGGAGCGGCCGGAACGGGGCTGCCCGGTCGAGGCCGTCGTTCTCCTGGCCCATCGACACCCAGGTGTCGGTGACCACCACGTCCGCGCCGTCGACCGCGGCGTGCGGGTCGGCGATCAGCTCCGCGCCGCCGCCGGTGTCGGCGGCGCGGCTCTTCGCGTCCCGCACCACCCCGCCGTCGGGCTGGAACCCGGCCGGGGCGCAGATCCGCACGTGCAGCCCGGCGGTGGCGCCGCCCAGCAACAGCGAGTGGGCCATGTTGTTGGCGCCGTCGCCGAGGTAGGTGAGCGTGAGCCCCGCCAGGCGCCCGAAGCGCTCGCGGATCGTCTGCAGGTCGGCGAGCACCTGGCAGGGGTGGAACTGGTCGGTGAGCGCGTTGACGACCGGGACCGACGCCGCCGCGGCCATCTCGTCGATGCGCGACTGGTCGCCGGTGCGCCACACGATCGCGTCGACGTAGCGGGACAGCACGCGGGCGGTGTCGGCGATCGTCTCGCCGCGCCCGAGCTGGCTCACCTGCGCGTCGACGATCAGCGGGGTGCCGCCGAGCTGGGCGATCCCCACCTCGAACGAGATCCGGGTGCGGGTCGAGGGCTTGTCGAACAGGACGGCGACGGCCTTCGGCCCGGCGAGCGGGCGGTGGGCGAACCGGTCGGCCTTCATCGCGTCGGCCAGGTCCAGGATCTCCCGCTGCTCGTCGGGGGTGAGGTCGTCGTCGCGCAGCAGGTGCCTAGTCATCGTCCGCGTCCAGGAACGTCGGGAAGGCCGCGAGGAACTCCCTGGCCTGCGCCTCGGTGAGCACGAGCGGCGGCACCAGCCGCAGCCGGTCGGGCACGGCGTTGTTGATGAGGAACCCGCCCGCCCGCGCGGCCGTCGCCACCGCGGCCGACGCCGGCTTGCGCAGCCCGATGCCGATCAGCAGGCCCGCGCCGCTCACGCCCGCGACGAGCGGGTGGCCCAGCCCCTCGATGGCCGTGGTGATCTCCTTGCCGAGCTGCGTGACGTGCTCCAGCAGGCCCTCGGAGGCGATCGTGCGCAGCACGGCCAGCGCCGCGGCCGCGACGACCGGGTTGCCGCCGAACGTGGTGCCGTGCTGGCCCGGCTTGAGCAGCTCGCCCGCGGCGCCGAGCCCGATGCAGGCCCCGATCGGCAGGCCCCCGCCGAGGCCCTTGGCCAGCGTGACGACGTCGGGCTCGATCCCGGCCTGCTGGAAGGCGAACCACGAGCCGGTGCGGCCGATACCGGTCTGCACCTCGTCGAGCACGAGCAGCGCCCCGCGTTCCGCGGTGATCCGCCGCGCCGCCTGCAGGTAGCCCTCCGGCGGGTTGACCGCGCCGGCCTCGCCGAGGATCGGCTCGAGGAACACCGCGGCGGTGTCGGAGTCGACCGCCGCCTCCAGCGCGGCCGCGTCGCCGTAGGGGACGTGCTCGACCCCCGGCGTCAACGGGTGGAACGGTGCCCGCTTCGGCTCCTGGCCGGTGAGCGCGAGCGCGCCCATCGTGCGGCCGTGGAACGCGTTCTCGCACGCGATGATCTTCGGCCGGCCGGTGCGGCGGGCGATCTTGAACGCCGTCTCGTTCGCCTCGGCGCCGGAGTTGCAGAAGATCACCCGGCCCGGGTGGCCGATGAGCTCGAGCAGCTTCTCGGCCAGCTCGAGCGGCGGCTCGGTGATGTAGAGGTTCGAGGTGTGGCCCAGCGTCTGCAGCTGCGTGGTGACCGCCTCGACCACGGCCGGGTGCGCGTGGCCGAGCGCGTTGACCGCGATGCCCGCCACCAGGTCGAGGTAGCGGTTGCCGTCGGCGTCCCACACCTCGGCGCCGCTGCCGCGCACGAGGGTGAGCGGCGGCGTGCCGTAGTTGTCCATCATCGCGGTGCGCCACCGCTGGGTCAGGCCGCTCGCGAGCTCGCTCATCCGGGCACCACCATCGTTCCGACTCCCTCGCTGGTGAACACTTCGAGCAGCACCGAGTGCGGGATCCGCCCGTCGATCACGTGCGCCTGCGGCACCCCGCCGCGCACGGCGCGCAGGCAGGCCTCCATCTTCGGCGCCATCCCGCTCGCCAGCCCGGGCAGCATCGGCTCCAGCTCGTCGGCCGTGAGCGAGCTGATCACCGACTCCGGGTCGGGGTAGTTGGCGAACAGGCCCGCCACGTCGGTGAGCACGACGAGCTTGGCCGCGCCGAGCGCCGAGGCCAGTGCGGCGGCCGCGCTGTCGGCGTTGATGTTGTAGACGGTGCCGTCCCCGTCCGGGGCGACGCCCGCGACCACCGGGATCCGCCCGGCGTTGACGATGTCGAGCACCGCGTCCGGGTTGACGTGCACCACGTCGCCGACCAGGCCGATGTCGACCTCCTCGCCGTCGACGAGCGCCGTGCGCTTCTCCGCGGTGAACAGGTGGGCGTCCTCGCCGGACAGCCCGACCGCGTACGGGCCGTGCTTGTTGATCAGACCGACCAGCTCCCGGCCGACCTGCCCCACCAGCACCATCCGCACGACGTCGATCGTCTCCGGGGTGGTGACGCGCAGGCCGCCGCGGAACTCCGCGGGCAGGCCGAGCCGGTCGAGCATCGCGGTGATCTGCGGCCCGCCGCCGTGCACCACGACGGGGCGGATGCCGGCCAGGCGCAGGAACACCATGTCCTGGGCGAAGGCCTGCTTGAGCTCCTCGTCGACCATGGCGTTGCCGCCGTACTTGACGACGACGATCCGGTCGTGGAACCGCTGCAGCCAGGGCAGCGCCTCGGCCAGGACGGCCGCCTTCTCGCCGGCGCGGGCCAGCCGGTCCTCAAGAGGAGTACGCACTGTTCTCCTCGACGTAGCCGTACGACAGGTCGGTGGTGAGGATCTCCGCGGCGCCGTCGCCGAGGCCGAGGCCGATCTCGACGAGGATGTCCGCGCCCTTCAGGTCGGCCGCGGACCGGTCGCCCGCGGCCGCGCCGCCCCGGCAGAGCAGCACGCCGTTGATCGTGACGTCGATCTTGTCGGGGTCGACCTCGGCGTCGGAGTACCCGACGGCGGCCGCGATCCGGCCCCAGTTCGGGTCGGAGCCGAACAGCGCCGCCTTGACCAGGTTGTCGCGGGCCACCGTGCGGGCGATCGTGACCGCGTCGTCCTCGGAGGCGGCCCCGCCCACCCGCACCGTGATCCGCTTCGTGACGCCCTCGGCGTCGGCCTGCATCTGGCGCGCCATGTCCTTGCACAGGTCGGTCAGCGCCGCGCCGAACGCGTCGGTGTCCGGGACGACCCCCGATGCGCCGGACGCGAGCAGCAGGACCGTGTCGTTGGTGGACATGCAGCCGTCGATGTCGAGCCGGTCGAAGCTCACCCGCACCGCGGGGCGCAGGGCCGCGTCCAGGGCGGCCGCGTCGAGCACGGCGTCGGTGGTGATGACCGTGAGCATCGTGGCCATCGACGGCGCGATCATGCCGGCGCCCTTGGTGAACCCGCCGATGCTCCAGCCCGCGGCGTCGACGTGCGCGACCTCCTTGGGGACGGTGTCGGTCGTCATCACGGCGGTCGCCGCGGCCCGGCCGGCGGCGGCGTCCGCCCCGAGGGCGGCGTGCGCGGCCGCGACCCCGTCGAGGACGTTGTCGCGCGGTAGCTGGGACCCGATCAGGCCGGTGGAGCACACCGCGACCTCGATGGCGCCGCAGCCGAGCAGCTCGGCGGCCTTCTCCGCGGTGGCGTGGGCGGTCTGGAAGCCCTGGGGCCCGGTGCAGGCGTTGGCGTTGCCCGCGTTGAGCACGACCGCGCGCAGTTTCCCCGTGGTGAGCACCTGCTGCGACCACAGGACGGGGGCGGCCTTGACCTTGTTGCGGGTGAACAGCCCCGCGGCCGCGAACTGCGGGCCGTCGTTGACGACGAACGCGAGGTCGGGGCCCTCGCCGTTCCGGATGCCCGCGGCGACCCCGGCCGCCCGGAACCCCTTCGGCTGCGTGACGGTCACGGGGCCACCCCCGTGACGGGCAGGCCCGCGGTCTCGGGCAGGCCGAGCGCGAGGTTCATGCACTGGATCGCGCCGCCCGCGGTGCCCTTGGTCAGGTTGTCGATCGCGGCGACGACGACCAGCCGTCCGACGTTCGGGTCGACGGTGACCTGCAGCTGCGCCGTGTTGGCGCCGAGCGTCGACGCCGTGGCGGGCCAGGTGCCCTCCGGCAGCAGGTGCACGAACGGCTCGTCGGCGTAGGCCTTCGCGTAGACCTCGACCGCCTCGGCCGCCGACACCTGCGTGCGCGCCGTGCAGGTGGCGAGGATGCCGCGCGGCAGCGGCGCCAGCACCGGGGTGAAGCTCACCGAGACCGGAGCGCCGGCCGCCGCGGACAGGTTCTGCACCATCTCCGGGGTGTGCCGGTGCACGCCGCCCACCCCGTACGCCGAGAGCGACCCCATCACCTCGGCGCCCAGCAGGTGCGGCTTGAGCGACTTGCCCGCACCCGACGTCCCGGTGACCGCCGTGACCACCACTTCGGGCTCGACGATCCCGGCCGCGAACGCGGGCGCCATCGCGAGGCTCACCGCCGTCGGGTAGCAGCCGGGCACCGCCACCCGCTTCGCGCCGCGCAGCACGTCGCGCGCACCGGGCAGCTCGGGCAGCCCGTACGGCCAGCTCCCCGCGTGGGTGCCGCCGTACCAGCGCTCCCACGCCGCCGGGTCGGTGAGCCGGTGGTCGGCCCCGCAGTCGATCACGACCGTCTCGTCGCCGAGCCGGGCCGCCAGCTCCGCCGACTTCCCGTGCGGGAGCGCGAGGAAGACGACGTCGTGCCCGGCGAGCGTCTCGGGGGTGGTGTCCTCCAGCACTCGGTCGGCCAGGGGCAACAGGTGGGGCTGGTGCGCCCCCAGTCGCGTGCCCGCGCTCCCGCCCGCCGTCAACGTCCCGATCTCCACGTCCGGATGCCCGAGCAGCAGCCGGAGGAGCTCTCCCCCGGCGTACCCGCTCGCACCCGCAACCGCTACCCGCGCCATGCGCATGACTATGCACGCTAGCGCAAGCTAATGCAATCCGGTTATCTGGCGGCGGGCTCGCGGCGTGGGTGGGTTCCGTGGGGCTCGACCCCGGTTGACCCGGCTGCCGGTTGGCGCTCCGGTCGCCTCGGCGCTGCCTCGGCTGCGAGTGGTCGGGCGGGTGTGGCAGGTCGCGGGGGGGTGGGTGGTTGCGTCGGGTGCACCACCGAGAAGCGCGGTTGCGTGGGCGGCGTACCCGGCTCGGGGGGACGCCGGTCCGCGACGAACCCGCCGCGGTCGCGCACTGCTCGACCGAGAGGGAGTCGCCGTCCCGGTTCGGTGTGATCGTCTTGTGGTCGATGTGCGGGCGAGCAACCCGACCTCCACGTCGCGATCGCTCAGAGCCTTGAACGGGGTGGGAAACGGAACAACAGCGCCGGACATCAGGGGCTCCTCCACACCGGGTGTGAGGCGAGGATGACACCCGGGTCTGACCCTTTTCGCGCCGCTTTCAGGTTCCGCGGAACCTGAAAGCGGCGCCGCCAGGAGGCCAGAGGCAGGTCCCGCAGAACCCAGCCGCTACCCCATCGTCTTCTGCCCGTCCAGCGACTCGCGGATGATGTCCGCGTGCCCCGCGTGCTGGGCGGTCTCGGCGACGATGTGCATGAACACCCGCCGGGCCGACCAGGTCGCCCCCTTCGGGAACCACGGCGCCTCCGGCAGCGGGTGGGTGAGGTCCAGGTCGACCGTGGCGACCAACTCGTCGGTGCGCCGGGCGATCTCGTCGTAGCGGGCCAGCACGCCCTCGAGGGTCTCGTCCGGCAGCAGCGTGAAGCCCGCTTGGTACTGCGCGATCCGCTCCGGGGTCGGCTCGGCCCAGTCGGTGCCGCCGCCCATCGCGGCGGGTCCGTCCAGGATGAAGTCGGCCCAGCTCTTCTCGGTCTCGGCGACGTGCTTGATCAGGCCCCCGAGCGTCAGCTCGCTGACGGTGGTGCGCTGCCGGGCCTGGTCGTCGGTGATGCCCTGGACGGTGTGGCGCAGGAACCACCGGTGCGTGGTCAGGGTCTCCAGGATGTCGGCGCGCTCGCCGGTCAGCGTGGCTGTGCTCATCAGAGCCTCCTCGGGGGTCGGTCTCGATCGGTTCCGGGGTTACGTTACGGAGCACAAGTGCCACTTCTTGACCTCAATCCACGGGAATCTCGACGGCATGGCGAACACGAGCTCGCGAACGCTGCGGCTGCTGTCCCTGCTGCAGACCCACCGGCACTGGCCGGGGCCTGCGCTGGCCGACCGGCTCGGGGTGTCGGTGCGGACGCTGCGCCGCGACATCGACCGGCTCCGCGAGCTCGGCTACCCCGTGGAGGCCAGCCGCGGCGTCGACGGCGGCTACCAGCTCGCCGCGGGCGCGGCGCTGCCGCCCCTCGTGCTGGACGACGAGGAGGCGGTGGCGCTGGCCGTCGGGCTGCAGGCCGCCGCGCAGGGCGGGGTGGCCGGGATCGCCGAGTCGTCGGTGCGGGCGCTCGCCAAGGTCGTCCAGGTGATGCCGCCCCGGCTGCGGCGCCGGGTGGACGCGCTGCGGGCCATGACGGTGCCGGCGACGTTCGGCGGGTCGGCACCGAACACCGACCCGGGCGTGCTCACCGCGCTCGCCCAGGCGTGCCGCGACACCGAGCGGGTCGAGTTCGGCTACACGGCGCGTTCCGGTGAGCGCACCGACCGGCACGTCGAGCCGCTGCGGCTGGTGTCGCTGGGCCGCCGCTGGTACCTCGTCGCCTACGACCTCACCCGGCACGACTGGCGCAGCTTCCGGGTCGACCGGATCGACGCACCCCGCCGGACCGGCGCCCGCTTCCTGCCGCGCACGCTGCCCGCGGCGGACGCCGCCGAGTTCGTGCGGGCGTCCACCGACCAGGCCCTCGGCTGGGACGTGGAGGTGCTGATCTCCGCCCCCGCCGATCGGGTCCAGCCGATGGTGGGCCGCTGGGGGACGGCCGAGGACGCGGGCGGCGGGCGGTGCCGGCTGCGGATGCGCGTGGACTCACTCGACTGGCCCGCCATGCTGCTCGGGGCGCTCGGCGCGGAGTTCGAGGTGGTGTCACCCCGGGAGTTGCTCGACCACGTGCGCGGCTGGGCCCGCACGTTCGACACGGGCCGCCTGAGCGCGCCGTAGGTTGGGCCCGTGCACCCGATCGTCGAGCGGCTGCGCGCCGACCTCGCCGCGCACGCCGACCCGGCCGCCGCCGCGGAGATGCAGCGGTACATGAAATCGGCGATGCCGTTCCGCGGCGTCCCGAAGCCCGCCCGGGAGCGGCTGCTCAAGGCCGCCGTCGCCGCGCACGCGATCGCGGACGCGCGCGAGCTCGAGGCCGTCGTGCGGGAGCTCTGGGACGGCGCGCGGTTCCGGGAGGAGCGTTACCTCGCCCTGTCGCTCACCGGCCACCGCCGCCACCAGCCGTGGCTCGACCCGTCGTGGCTGCCGCTGCTGCGGCACTGGATCGTCACCGGCGCCTGGTGGGACTTCACCGACGAGATCGCGACCCGCCGGATCGGCCCGCTCCTGCGCGCGCACCCCGACGAGCTCCGCCCCGTGGTCCGCTCCTGGATCACCGACCCGGACCGCTGGCTGCGCCGCACCTCGGTCATCTGCCAGCTCAAGGCCGGCCCCGCCACCGACCTCGCGCTGCTCACCGAGGCCATCGAGGCCAACCTCGACGACCAGGACTTCTTCCTCCGCAAGGGCATCGGCTGGGCCTTGCGCCAGCACGCGCGGACCGACCCGGACTGGGTCCGCCGGTTCGTCGCCGAGCACCCGGGGCTCTCCCCGCTGTCGCGCCGCGAGGCGCTGCGCCGCATCGGCGCCTGAGCCCGGCGAATCGCGCGGAACGGCCCCGGGAACCGGGGGTCGCCGGATACCGTCGGCGCCGTGCTGCGGATGCGGGTCTGCGGGGCGGTGCAGGTGCTCGCGCTGGCGCTCGCCGGCTGCACGACGACCGTCGCCGGGTCCCCCGCCGCGGCGGGCCCCGGCGTCGACGGGCTGGTGGCCGACGTGCTGGCCGACGAGTGCCTGCTCACCGCCGCCGAGTTCGCCGAGCTCGTCGACGTGCCGGTGGGGCCGCCGCAGCAGGGCACGGTCGAGCGCGGCGACGGCACCCGCAGCGCGGGCTGCGTCGTGAGCGCGGAGTCCGGCCCGGTGGCACTCGTGAACGTCTACGGGGTGCGGGAGGGCACGCCGTCCGACTACGTCCGGGTCGCCGACACCGGGGGGCGGCGCGCGCTGCCCGGCGTCGGCGCCGGCGCCGCGGTGATCGGCACCGCGGCCGGCCCCACCCTGCAGTTGGCGAGCGACCGCCACCTGGTCACGATCCTGGTGTCGGGCAGCGTGCCCACCGACGACGAGTGGCGCGCCGCCGCCCGCGCCGCGCTCGCCCGCCTCCCGGCCTGAGCCCTACCCGCGCAGCTCGGCCGCGTGCCGCTGCGCGGCGAGCGCGACCGCGGCGTCGCGGGCCTGGTTGGCCTCCTCGCTGGTGAGGGTGCGATCCGGGGCGCGGAACCGGAGCGTGAACGCCAGCGACCGGCGCCCCTCCCCCACCTGCTCGCCGGTGTAGACGTCGAACAGCCGGACGTCCTCGAGCAGGTCGCCGCCGCCGTCCTGCAGGGTCTCGGCGAGGTCGGCCGCGGGCACCGAGGTGTCGGCCACCAGCGCGACGTCCACCGAGACCGGCGGGTAGGGCGACACCTTCGGCGCCGGCCGGTTGTCCGCGAGCGGGATCGCGTCGAGGTCCAGCTCCATCGCGCAGGTGCGCTCCGGCAGCCCGAGCGCCTCGACGACCTTCGGATGCAGCTCACCGGCGTGGCCCACCACCCAGTCGCCGACGCGCAGGGCGGCGCACCGGCCCGGGTGGAACGGCGGCAGCTCGGCCGCGGTGACCCGCAGCTCGACGCCCGCGGCCTGCCCGACGAGCCGGCCGGCCTGGATCGCGTCGGCCCACCCGGCCGCGCGGCCCGGCCCCCACCAGCCGCGGCGCTCCCGCTCGCCCGCGAGCACGACGGCGACGTGCAGCGGCTGCGCCGGCAAGGCGGCCTCGATCTGGGCCAGCTCGGCGTCCGACGGGCGGCCGGAGACGTCCGGGTCGGGCATCGGCTTCGGCTCGACGTGCGGCAGCACCACCTGGCCGACGTGGAACAGCGCGAGGTCGGTGGCCCCGCGGGAGCGGTTGCGCACGAGCGTGTCGAGCAGCCCCGGCAGCAGGGTGGTGGCGAGCTCGGCGCGCTCGGCGTCGAGCGGGTTCAGCACGTGCACGGTGCGGCGCCGCGCGTCGTCGGCGGGCAGCCCGAACGCGTCCCACACCGACGGCCCGACGAACGGGAACGGCTCCACCTCGACGTAGCCGGCCTCGGCGAGGGCGCGGGAGACGGTGCGGCGGCGCTGCTGGCCGGGGGTGAGGCCGCGGCCTGCGGGCGCGGCGGGCAGCACCGACGGGATCGCGTCGTAGCCCTCCAGCCGCAGCACCTCCTCCACCAGATCGGCGGGCTGCACCAGGTCGGGCCGCCACGACGGCGGCTGCGCGACGACGCGGGCGCGGCCGTCGTCGCCGGTGACGAGGTCGACGGCGCAGCCGATCTGGGTGAGCCGGCGGACCGTGGCTCCCGGCGGGTAGGTGAGCCCCGCGACCTGGTCGGGGAGGTCGATCGGCATCTGCACGGGCGCCTGCTGCGGCGCGGCGCCCGCGTCGGTGCGGCCCGGGGCGAGCCGGCCGCCGCCGTGCTCGACGAGCAGCTGCGCGGCCCGCTCGGCGGCGATCGGCGGCAGCTGCGGGTCGACGACCCGCTCGAACCGCTTCGACGCCTCCGACGGCAGCTTGTGCCGGCGCGCCGCCCGCGCGATCACGGCCTGCTGGAAGTGGGCGGCCTCGATGAGGACGTCGATGCGCCCGTCCTCGCCGGGCTCGCCGATCTCGGTGGACGCGCCACCCATCACGCCGGCGAGGCCGATGGGCCCCGAGTCGTCGGTGATGAGCAGGTCGTCGGGATCGAGGGTGCGCTCGACGTCGTCGAGGGTGACGAGCTTCTCCCCCGGCTTCGCGCGCCGCACGACGATCGGGCCGGACACCCGGCCCGCGTCGTAGGCGTGCAGCGGCTGGCCGAGCTCGAGCATCACGTAGTTGGTGACGTCGACGACCAGCGAGATCGGGCGCATGCCCGCGGCGAGCAGCCTGCGCTGCATCCACCACGGGGACGGCTTGGTGGGGTCGACGCCGTCGACGCGCCGGGCGACGAACCGCGCGCAGCCGGGGTCGGGCAGCTCCACCGGCCAGGCGTCGCCCTCGGCGGCGGGCACCTCGACCCGGGTGGCCGGGTCGGTGTAGTCGACGTCGAGCGAGCCGGCGAGCTCGCGGGCGAGCCCGCGCACGGAGAAGCAGTAGCCGCGGTCGGGGGTGATGTTGAGCTCGACGACCGGGTCGTCGCGGCCCAGCAGCGGCAACGCGTCGTCACCCGGCTCGGCGGTGCCTGGCGGGAGCACCAGGATCCCGGCGTGGTCGGAGCCGATCCCGAGCTCGCGGGCCGAGGCGATCATGCCATCGGAGACGTGCCCGTAGGTCTTGCGCGCGGAGATGGTGAACCCGCCGGGCAGCACGGCGCCGGGGAGCGTGACGACGACCAGGTCGCCGACGGCGAAGTTGGTGGCGCCGCAGATGATGCCGCGCACCTGGTCGCCGACGTCGACCTGGCACCACCGGATGGGCTTCTTCAGGCCCTCGAGGGTCTCGAACTCCTGGACCCGGCCGACGACGATCGGGCCGGTCAGCTCCGGCGGCCGGTGGACGTCCTCGATCTCGAGGCCGACCCGGACGAACGCCTCGGCGGTCTCGTCGACCGGCGGGAGCTCCCCGATGTGCTCGGCGAGCCAGGACAGCGGAACACGCACTCTTTCGCCCTCCTGGGCAGACTCAGACGCCGAACGCGCGGCTGAACCGCACGTCGCCCTCGACCATGTCGCGCATGTCGGGGATGCCGTTGCGGAACTGGAGCGTGCGCTCCAGGCCCATGCCGAACGCGAACCCGGAGTACTCCTCGGGGTCGACGCCGCAGGCGCGCAGGACGTTGGGGTTGACCATGCCGCAGCCGCCCCACTCGACCCAGCCGGCCCCGCCCTTCTTCTCCGGGAACCAGACGTCGACCTCGGCGGACGGCTCGGTGAACGGGAAGAACGAGGGCCGCAGCCGGGTGCGCGACGCAGGCCCGAACATGGCGCGCGCGAACGCGTCGAGGGTCCCCTTGAGGTGGGCCATCGTGATGCCGCGGTCGACCGCGAGCCCCTCCACCTGGTGGAACACCGGGGTGTGGGTGGCGTCGAGGGCGTCGGTGCGGAACGTGCGGCCGGGGCACACCACGTAGACGGGCAGCTCCCGCTCCAGCAGGGCGCGGACCTGCACCGGGGAGGTGTGGGTGCGCAGCACCATGCCGGAGCTCTCGGACTCGCCCAGGTAGAAGGTGTCCTGCATCGTGCGCGCGGGGTGGTCCTTGCCGAAGTTGAGCGCGTCGAAGTTCATCCACGACGACTCGACCTCGGGCCCCTCGGCCACCTCCCAGCCCATCGCGACGAACACGTCGGCGATGCGGTCGGCGATCTGCGTGACCGGGTGCCGGGCGCCGCGCGGGATGCGGTCCCACGGCAGCGTGACGTCGACGGCCTCCTCGGCGAGCACGCGCGCGTCGCGCTCCTCGACGAGCACCGCGCGGCGGGCCTCGTAGGCCTCCTGGACCTGCTGCCGGGCGGCGTTGACGCGCTTGCCCGCCTCGGCGCGCTCCGACGCGGGCAGCGAGCCGAGCTCGCGGCGGGCGAGCAGGATGGGCGCGCGGTCGCCGAGGTGCGCCGGGCGCACGGCGGCGAGCTCGGCGAGGTCGGACGCCTCGGCGAACGCCCGCTCGGCGGCCGCGACCGCCGCTTTCAGCGCGTCGGGGTCCAGCAGGCTCTGGACGTCGAGGTCCGTGCTCTCAGTCATGGTGCAGGCGATCCTATCGGCGACGTGCTGCGGCACTCGCGTAGAGGCAGACGGCGGCCGCGGTGGCCAGGTTGAGGCTCTCGGCGCGGCCGTGGATGGGGATGCGGACGCGGTGGTCGGCGCGGGCCGCGACCTCGGCGGGCACGCCGTGGGCCTCCCCGCCGAACACCCACGCCACCCGCCCGGCGAGCACCGGGCCGGCAGCGGGTTCGTGCAGGTCCAGCTCCCCGTGCGCGTCGGCGGCGAGCAGCGTGAGCCCGGCGGCGGCGCAGGCGTCCAGCACCGCGGCCGGGTCGCGGTCGCGGGCGAGCGGCAGGTGGAAGACGCTGCCGGTGGAGGCGCGCACCGCCTTGCCGTTGTGCGGGTCCACGGTGTCGCCGGCCAGCAGCACCGCGTCGGCGCCCGCGGCGTCGGCGACCCGGATGACGGTGCCGGCGTTGCCCGGATCGGCGATCCCGACGCACACGGCGACGAGCGACGGGCGCTCGCCGAGCGCCGCCGCGACGGGCACGTCGAGCAGGTCGCAGACCGCGATCAGGCCCTGCGGGGTGACGGTGTCCGACAGGGTGGCCGCGGCCCGCTCGGTCACCGGGCTGATCCGGGCGCCCGCGTCCGCGGCGGCCGCGACCAGGTCGGGGTGCCGGTCGGCGGCCGCGTCGGTGACGAACAGCTCGCGCACCCGGGCGTACCGGACCGCCTCGCGGACGGCCTGGGCGCCCTCCACGAGGAACCGCCCGGCCCGATCGCGGCCCGAGCGGCGCAGCAGCTTGCGGGCTGCGACGACGCGCGGGGTGCGTTCGGTGCCGGGCGGTTCGGCGTGCGCCGCGCGAGGACTCAGGCGGCGCTCCCGTTCTGGGCGGGCACGTTGGCGCGGGCGAGCTCGACGAGCGCGGTGAACGCGGCCGAGTCGCTCACGGCGATCTCGGCGAGGTTCTTGCGGTCGACCTCGACACCCGCGGCCTTGAGGCCCTGGATGAAGCGGTTGTAGGTCATGCCGTTGGCGCGGGCGGCAGCGTTGATCCGGGTGATCCACAGCTGCCGGAAGTCGCCCTTCTTGGCGCGCCGGTCGCGGTAGGCGTAGTTGAGCGAGTGGAGCACCTGCTCCTTCGCCTTGCGGTACAGGCGCGACCGCTGCCCGCGGTAGCCGCTGGCCAGCTCGAGGGTGGTGCGGCGCTTCTTCTGAGCGTTGACCGCGCGCTTCACGCGTGCCATGGGGGTCTTCCTTACGTGTCGGGCCGGCTGCGGGTTTCCGCGCCGGCTCAGGCGGGTGGGGAGGGCGTGACGGTCAGCGACCGAGCAGCTTCTTGACGCGCTTCACGTCCGCCTTGCTCACCGGCACGATGCCGGCCAGGTCGCGCGTCTCCTTGCTGGACTTGACCTCGAGGCGGTGCCGGAGGCCGGTCTGCTGGCGCCGCAGCTTGCCGCTGCCGGTGATCCTGACCCGCTTGGCGGTCCCGCTGTGCGTCTTGTTCTTGGGCATGCCTAGTCCGTTCACGATGACGCCCCCGTTCCCGGGGGCGTCGATGGGTTGTCCTGCGCGTATCCGCGGACGCCGTCAGCCCTGCTGCTGAGCCGCCGACCTGCGCGCGCTGGGCTTCTTGTTCGGAGCGATCACCATCGTCATGTTCCGCCCGTCCTGCTTGGGTGCGGCCTCGACCGTACCCAGCTCCGCCACGTCCTCTGCGAGGCGCTGGAGCAGCCGGAATCCCAGCTCGGGGCGGGACTGCTCGCGGCCGCGGAACATGATCGTGACCTTGACCTTGTTCCCACCCTCGAGGAAGCGCACCACGTTGCGCTTCTTGGTCTCGTAGTCGTGGGTGTCGATCTTCGGCCGGAGCTTCTGCTCCTTGATCGTGGTGAGCTGCTGGTTGCGGCGGGACTCCCTGGCCTTCTGCGCGCTCTCGTACTTGAACTTGCCGTAGTCCATGAGCTTGCAGACCGGCGGGCGGGCCTGCGCCGCGACCTCGACGAGGTCGAGCTCGGCCTCCTGCGCAAGGCGCAGGGCGTCCTCGATGCGCACGATTCCGACCTGTTCGCCGTTCGGTCCGACCAGGCGAACCTCGGGAACGCGGATGCGGTCGTTGATGCGCGTCTCTGTGCTGATGGGGTCTCCTCGTATCGACGTCGTGGGATGCGACGAAGCGGAGACCCGTTGGCCGAGCCGACGAACCGTGCGGCACGCCGGTGACCAGGACCCGGGCACCCTGGGGGTGTCGGGTGGGAGCGGGGCTCCGCTTGTCGCCCTGGCGTACTACACAACGCACGACAGGGTGGTCGCATTCCGAAGGGTACCAGGGTCGGCGCCGGTCCGCGCGCCACCCCGGGCGGCAACCCTCAGCTCGCCGCCGCGGCCTTCCTCCGACGGGTCGCCTTCGGGGCGGGGGCCTCCTCCGGCGTCACGAGGTTCCGCAGGAACCGGCCCGTGTAGCTCGCCGGGTTGGCCGCCACCTGCTCCGGGGTGCCCTCGGCGATCACCATGCCGCCGCCCGAGCCGCCCTCGGGGCCCATGTCGATGATCCAGTCGGCCGTCTTGATCACGTCGAGGTTGTGCTCGATGACGATCACCGAGTTGCCCTTGTCGACCAGGCCGTTGATCACGCCGAGGAGCTTGCGGATGTCCTCGAAGTGCAGGCCGGTGGTGGGCTCGTCGAGGATGTAGATCGTGCGGCCGTTGGAGCGCTTCTGCAGCTCGGACGCGAGCTTGACGCGCTGGGCCTCGCCGCCGGACAGCGTGGGCGCCGGCTGCCCGAGCCGGACGTAGCCGAGCCCGACGTCGACGAGCGTGCGCAGGTAGCGCGAGATCGAGGTGATCGGCGCGAAGAACTCGGCCGCCTCCTCGATGGGCATGTCGAGCACGTCGGCGACGGTCTTGCCCTTGTAGTGCACCTCGAGCGTCTCGCGGTTGTACCGGGCGCCCTTGCACACCTCGCACGGCACGTAGACGTCCGGCAGGAAGTTCATCTCGATCTTGATGGTGCCGTCGCCGGAACACGCCTCGCAGCGCCCGCCCTTGACGTTGAACGAGAACCGACCAGCCTGGTAGCCGCGCACCTTGGCCTCGGTCGTGGAGGCGAACAGGGTGCGGATCTTGTCCCACACGCCGGTGTAGGTGGCGGGGTTGGACCGCGGGGTGCGCCCGATCGGCGACTGGTCGACCCGCACCAGCTTGTCGAGGCCGTCCAGCCCGGTGACCCGGGTGTGGCGGCCGGGCACCTGCCGCGCGCCGTTGAGCTTGTTGGCCAGCACCGTGGCGAGGATGTCGTTGACCAGCGTGGACTTGCCCGAGCCGGACACGCCGGTGACGGCCACGAGGCAGCCGAGCGGGATGTCGACGTCGATGCCGCGCAGGTTGTGCTCGCGCGCCCCGACGATCGTGAGCTGGCGCTTGCGGTCGCGCGGGCGGCGGATCTCGGGCACCGGGATCGAGCGCCGCCCGGACAGGTAGGCCCCGGTGAGCGAGGTGTCGTGCGCCTCCAGCTCGGCCACCGGGCCGCTGTGCACGATCTGCCCGCCGTGCTCCCCCGCGCCCGGGCCGATGTCGACGGCCCAGTCGGCGGCGCGGATGGTGTCCTCGTCGTGCTCGACGACGATGAGCGTGTTGCCCAGGTCGCGCAGCCGGGTGAGGGTGTCGATGAGGCGGCGGTTGTCGCGCTGGTGCAGCCCGATCGACGGCTCGTCCAGCACGTAGAGCACGCCGACCAGGCCGGAGCCGATCTGCGTGGCCAGCCGGATGCGCTGGGCCTCGCCGCCGGACAGGGTGCCCGCCGCCCGGTCGAGCGACAGGTAGTCGAGGCCGACGTCGAGCAGGAAGCCCAGCCGCGCCTGCACCTCCTTGAGCACCCGGCCCGCGATCATCGCCTGCCGCTCGTCGAGCTCCATGCCGTCGAGGAACTCCGCGCACTCGGCCACCGACATCGCCGCGACCTCGGCGATGGAGCGCTCGCCCCGCGTGCGGTGGGAGAGGGTGACCGCGAGGACCTCCGGCTTGAGCCGCGCGCCCTTGCAGGCGGGGCACGGCACGTCGCGCATGTAGCCCTCGTAGCGCTCGCGCTGCGACTCCGACTCCGTCTGGTCGAGGCGCCGCTCGAGGAACGGGACGACGCCCTCGAAGTTGGCGTAGTAGGAGCGCTCCCGGCCGTACCGGTTGCGGTAGCGGACGTGCACCTGCTCCTGCGTGCCGTGCAGCACCGCCTTCTGCGCCGCGGCGGGCAGCTTGCGCCACGGGGTGTCCATGCGGAACCCGATCGCGCGCGACAGGCCCTCGAGCAGCCGCCCGAAGTACTCGGCGGACTGCCCGCCCGCCCACGGCGCGATCGCGCCCTCGGCGAGCGAGAGGTCCGGGTCGGGGACGACCAGCTCCGGGTCGACCTCCTTCTTGATCCCGATGCCGGTGCACTCGGGGCACGCGCCGTAGGGCGAGTTGAACGAGAACGTGCGCGGCTCGAGCTCGTCGAGCTGGAGCGGGTGGCCGTTGGGGCAGGCCATGCGCTCGGAGAAGCGGCGCTCGCGCTGCGGGTGGTCGTCGGGGAGGTCGACGAAGTCGAGCACGACGAGCCCGTCGGCGAGCCGCAGCGCCGTCTCGATCGAGTCGGTGAGCCGCTGCTTGGCCGACGGCTTGACCGTGAGCCGGTCGACCACGACCGAGATGTCGTGCTTCTCCTGCTTCTTGAGCTTCGGCGGGTCGGTGAGCTGGTGCACCGCGCCGTCGACCATCACGCGGGAGTAGCCCTGCGCCTGCAGGTTGGCGAACAGGTCGACGAACTCGCCCTTGCGGGTGCGCACCACGGGGGCGAGCACCTGGAACCGGCTGCCCTCCTCCATCGCGAGGACCTGGTCGACGATCTGCTGCGGCGTCTGCTTCTCGATCACGTGCCCGCACACGGGGCAGTGCGGCACGCCCGCGCGGGCGAACAGCAGGCGCAGGTAGTCGTAGACCTCGGTGATGGTGCCGACCGTGGACCGCGGGTTGCGGTTGGTGGACTTCTGGTCGATCGAGACCGCGGGCGACAGGCCCTCGATGAAGTCGACGTCGGGCTTGTCCATCTGGCCGAGGAACTGCCGGGCGTACGCCGACAGGGACTCGACGTAGCGGCGCTGGCCCTCGGCGAAGATCGTGTCGAACGCGAGGCTCGACTTGCCCGACCCGGACAGGCCGGTGAACACCACGAGGCTGTCCCGCGGCAGGTCGAGGTCGACGCCACGGAGGTTGTGCTCGCGGGCGCCGCGTACTACCAGACGGTCGGCCACGGTGGAGAGCCTCCTCCAGATGCGGGGTGGAGAGCCGAGGGCGGCCCTCGATCCATGCTAGGCGCGGCCACCGACAGAACCGGTGCGACGGCCGGCGACCCGGCGAACGGCCGCCCGGCGGGGCCGGACGGCCAGGAGGAGGATCGCACACACGTTCGAACCGCCGCCCACCGGGGGCCACCCGGCGCCGTCCGGTCAGCGCCCGCCCGGTCAGCCCCCGACCGGTCAGCGCCCGACCGGTCAGCGCGAGGGCGCACCCCGGTATTCCCGCACGATCTCCCGCGCGGCGTGGGCGAGCAGCGTCGAGTCGTTGGCGAGCATGACGAAGCCGGCCCCGCGCGCGGCGGCCGCGGCCCCGGCCCGCGCGTCGGCGCCGACCGCGAGCCCGCACGGCTTGCCCGCCCGCGCCGCCGCGGCGAGCACGTGGTCGACCATCTGCGCGAGCGCCGGGTCGCCGGGCGCGAGCCCGGCCGACAGCCCGAGGTCGGCCGCGCCGACGAACACCGCGTCCACCCCGTCGACGGCGAGGATGTCGGCGGCCGCGGCCACGGCCCGCTCGCTCTCCAGCTGCGGCACGACGAGCGCCTGGTCGTCGCCGAACGCCACGTACTCCGCGGTGGGCCGCATCCCCCACAGCCCCGCCCGGCTGGTGCCGCCCGCGCCCCGTCGACCCCGCGGCGGGAAGCGGGCGGCCCCGGCGACCGCGGCGGCCTCGTCGACGGTGTCCACGTGCGGGACGAGCACCCCGTGCGCCCCGGCGTCGAGCACCCGCTGCACCGTCGCGGCGCCGTGGTCGGGCACCCGCACCAGCGGCGCGACCCCGGCGAGCGCGGCGACGGTGACCATCCGGGCGGCGGTCTCGACCGACAGCGGCGCGTGCTCGAGGTCGACGACGACGAAGTCGAAGCCCGCGAACGCGGCGATCTCCGCCGGCTCGACCGCGGGGATCTTCAGCCACGTCCCCACCGGGGCCTGAGCGGGCGCGGGCCGGCCGGGCAGGGCCAGCAGCGCGCTCACGACCGCGCGTCGGGGGCCGGGTACTCGCTCGCGTTGAGCACCCACCCCGGGCGCGCGGAGAAGTCGGTCCGCGGCCCGGAGAAGATGTCGATCAGCTGGTTGCGCCCGCTGCCGACCGCCTCCGTGGTGTGGATGGTGGGCGGCGGGATGATCGTCACCGATGGGCTGCCCACCGTGACGTGGTCGTCGTCGCGCCACTGGGTGGCGTCGGTGCCCCACGGCGTGCGGATGTGGTGGGTGAACTCGCCCTCGACGGCGAGCGAGATCTGCTCGAAGTCGTCGTGGTGGTGCGGGGAGAGCTTCGTGCGGTCGCGCGGGCCGTCGTTGTGGTCCAGGAAGTTGACCATGAAGGAGCGCGACCGGAAGATGCGCCCGAACCGCCCGGGCTCGTCCGGCACGTCGGCGAGCGGGTAGATCCGCAGCGCGGGCCCGGCGGAGGGCTCCGGCCACGGCTCCAGCGGGGCGACGTTCGGGTGCGGCTCGGCGTAGGACGCGGCGTTGCGGGCGCGCTCGGCCCACGGCGTGCCGGCCTCGACCAGCCGCACCAGGTCGCCGTCGCCGAGCGCGGTGATCTCGCAGCGGCCCGGCGGCAGGATCACGACGCCCCGCCCGCGCAGCTCCCCCTCCCCCGCGGCGGTGGCGAACCGCGCCGCGGACGAGTCGTGGGCGAGGATCACCACCTGCTCGCTGTCGAGGTCGGTGGGCTCCAGGGCGTCGCCCGCCACCGGTCGGACGTGGACCAGCACGACGTTCTGCGCGCGCACGATCCAGCTGCGGCTGCCCGCGGCGCTGACCTCGTCGGGCGCGAGCCGGGAGAAGTCGTGGTACTCGGGCGCCGCCACCGCGGCGGGGCGCGGCGGAGCGGCGGTGGCGGTGGCGGTGGCCAGCGCGGAGCGCGGGTCGGACGGGTCGTACACGGCGGTGCCTTTCTCGTTCGTGGTGTCGGTCGTCGCGGGATCAGTCGAGGCCGAGCAGGTAGCTGGGGTTGTCGCGCACGATCAGGCGCAGGTCCTTCTCCGACAGGCCGAGGTCGAGCAGGGCGCCTGCGACGTGCAGGAAGCCGTCGACCGGCTTCGGGTTGTTGTGCTGCCCCATGTCCGAGGCCAGCACGGTGTGCTCGGGGCCGATCTTCTCGATCCACTCCATGAGCGAGCGCGGGTCCCACTTCATGGGGCCCTCCGGGTGGTACATCACCGCCTCGTGCTCGATGAACGCGCCGAGCCGGACGTACTCGAGGCACTGCTCGGGGTCGGCGCCGATGACGAAGTTCGGGTGGCTGATCACCATGCGCCGCACGCCGCGCTCCCGGCCCGCCTCGAACAGCTGGCGGATCCGGTCGGGGTGCATGTGGCCCGCGGACATCAGCGCGCCGGTCTCGTGGATGACGTCGAGGACCTCGTGGACCTCCGGCCGAAGCTCGCCGTCCTCGCGGGTGATCTCCACCCGGTCGACGGTCAGCGGCACGGTCGCGCTCGGGAACTGGTCGCCCGAGGGGTGGCAGTCGATGTGGCGGCCCGAGGAGATCGTCGGGAACCACACCACCCGCCCGCCCATGTACAGCGACATGCGCACGGCGTGCGGGTTGATCCCGCCCACCATGCTGTTCAGCGCGACGCCGCCGAAAACCTGGGTGCTCACCTCGGCGAGCCGTCCTGACATCGCGAGCAGGTCCATCACGGTGTTGTGGTGGTGGGACTTGGCGACCATCGCCCGCATCCCGAGCCGTTCCGCCCCGTCGCGGGCCGCCTCGACGTGGTCGAACCGGCGGGGGAACGGGCTGGGCCCGGAGTGGCAGTGCAGGTCCACCAGGCCGTGCAGGGCTCGGGCGACGGCGGTGTCGGTCATGAGCACTCCTCGCTCTCGCGTTCACATCCCACAGTGCGAGTTCGGAATGCGAACGTCAAGACCTCGATGTGAACGAGACGTGATAAGTGGTCGGGGTTGTGCGCCGCGACGCGCATCGCTACCGTCCGAGGTGTTCGTATCGCGAACGTCGCGTTCAGAAGAGGAGGTGGTGATCACGTGGTGGGGCCCGACCCGACGGACCCGGTGGCGGAACCGGCGGAGATCCAGTCGGTGAGCCGGGCCGCGCAGATCCTGCGGCTCTTCGGCCCGGAGACGCCGGAGATCACCGCGAGCGAGGCCGCCGAACGGCTCGGCCTCAACCGCACCACCGCCTACCGCTACTGCACGTCCCTCGTGGCCGCGGGTCTCCTCGACCGCGGCGTGGCCCCGGGCTCGTTCGTGCCCGGTGGCCTGCTCCTGCAGGTCGGCGCGTTCGCACTGGGTCGGCGCAAGGTCGTCGACCTGGCCCCGCCGTTCCTGCGCGAGCTGTCCGCACGCACCCACCTCACCGCGGTGCTGAGCCTCTGGGGCTCGTCCGGGCCCGTCGTCACGCGCGTCGAGGAGGACAGCACCCGCACGGCGCTCGTCACGGTCCGGGTCGGCACCCAGCTGTCGTTCGACACCGCACAGGCGAAGGTCTTCCTCGCCTACCACCGCGACCAGCTGTCCATCGGGCGGCTGCTGGGCAACCTGCCCGCGCCCCAGCGCGACGAGCTCTCCGCCGAGCTCGAGCGCGTGCGCGAGCGCGGTTACGCGGCCGCCGTCGACAGCGCGGGCATCGTCGCCGTCGGCGCCCCCGTGTTCGACGAGCACGGCATCTGCGCGGCCATCGCGGGCGTCGGCACCGACCGCACGGTCTCGACGTCCCCGGACTCGTCCACCGTCCGCGCCATCGTCGACACCGCCCGCGCCCTGTCCAAGGAGATGGGCGCCAAGGAGACGGGCGCCGAGCCCCCGGCGGGCTGAACCCGGCTCCACCGGCGCCCCTCCGCCCCCGCGCGTCCGGCGTGCCGGCGCGCGGGCCGACCGATGCCGCTCCGGAAAGCCACCGAAAGCCGAGGACGACGATGTCCGAACCCACCCCGTCGCGCCCCGCACCGGCCGACGACCCGGAGAAGGCCCGGGCCGCCGTCCGCGCGGGCGTGCTCGCCTACTTCGTCGACCAGTTCGACATCTACCTGCCGATCGTCGTGCTCGCCCCGGCGACGGCGTACTTCCAGTCGACCGACCTCGACCCGCAGACCTCCGCGATCCTCACCGCGCTGGTGTTCGCCTCGACGCTGATCGCCCGGCCGCTCGGCGCGGCCGTGTTCGGCCACTTCGCCGACACGACCGGCCGCAAGAAGACCACGCTCGTGGCGGTCGCCGGGTTCGGCATCACCACGCTGCTGATCGCGTGCCTGCCCGGCTACGCCTCGATCGGGCTCTGGTCGGTCGGGCTGCTCATCGCGCTGCGGTTCGTCGACGGCTTCTTCCTCGGCGGCGAGTACACCACCGCGGTGCCGCTCGCCATGGAGTGGAGCCCGCGGCACCGGCGCGGGCTCATCGGCGGGATCATCACGTGCACCTCGCCGGGGGCCTACGCGCTGATCGCCGCGATCACGCTCGCGCTGCTGCAGGTGATCCCGTCGGACGGGCCGGACTCCGCCTACGCGCAGTGGGGGTGGCGCATCCCGTTCGTCGTGGGCGCGCTGCTCGCCGCGGTGCTCTTCCGGCAGTACCTGCGCGAGGTCTCCGAGCCCCCGACCGAGCGCACCGCCAAGGGCGCCAGGTCGCCGCTGGCCGAGCTCGTGGCGGGCCGCCACCGCGGCGCACTGCTGCAGGTGTTCGTGCTGATGAGCGGCATCTGGCTGGTCAACAACATGACCAGCGCGGTGCTGCCCGGCCTGCTGGCCTCCGACCTCGGGCTCTCCAGCACGCAGGTCAGCGTGGTCATGCTCGTCACGATGGCGCTGGTCGCGGCGTCGTTCCCGCTGTACGGGATGCTGTCGCAGCGGGTGGGCCGGCGCGGCTTCTACACCGGCTTCGGCGTCGCGATGGTCGTGGTCGGCGGCGGGGCGTACGCCGTGCTCACCACGACCCGTCCGGCGTTCGGCCCCGCCCTCGCCCTCTCCGTCGTCGTCGGCGTCGCCACGCTCGGGGCGTTCGGGCCGATCGCGGCGTACCTCACCGAGCGGTTCCCGTCCGCGGTGCGGGCGAGCGGCTACGGCGTCGGCTACAGCCTCGCGCTGATCATCCCCGCGTTCTACGCCTTCTACCTCGCCGGGCTCTCCGCGGTCCTGCCGGCCGCGCTCGGGCCCGTGGTGCTCGTCGCGGTCGCCGGCCTGCTGGTGACGGCGGGCGCGCTCGCCGGCCCGGAGACCAAGGACGTCGACATGCGCGACCCCGAGCACCGCCTCACTCCCCCGGCCGCTACGAAGGAGGTCGCCCGGTGACCACCAAGACGATCATCAGCTGCGCGGTGACCGGCTCCATCCACACGCCGAGCATGTCCGACGCGCTCCCGGTCACCCCGGAGGAGATCGCCCAGCAGTCGATCGACGCTCACCGCGCCGGCGCGGCGATCCTGCACCTGCACGCCCGCGACCCGCGGACCGGGCGACCGAGCCCCGACCCGGCCGTCTTCGGCCGGTTCCTGCCGAAGATCACCGCGGAGACCGACGCGATCATCAACATCACCACCGGCGGCAGCGCCGAGATGAGCGTCGAGGACCGGCTCGCCGCCGCCCGCACCCACGTGCCCGAGCTCGCCTCGCTGAACATGGGCTCGATGAACTTCGTGTTCGCCGGGGCCGCCGACCGGGTGAGGTCCTGGCGCCACGACTGGGAGGAGCCGTACGTCCGCGGCTCCACCGGCCGGATCTTCGCGAACACGTTCGACCAGATCGAGCGCACCCTGCGCGAGCTGGGCGACGGGCTCGGCATCCGGTTCGAGTTCGAGTGCTACGACGTCGGGCACCTCTACACGCTCGCCCACTTCCTCGACCGCGGGCTGGTCCGGCCGCCCCTGCTCGTCCAGACGATCTTCGGTGTGCTCGGCGGGATCGGAGCCGACCTGGACAACTTCCGGCACATGGCGATGATCGCCGAGCGCCTCTTCGGCGCCGACCACCAGCTGTCCTGCTTCGCCGCGGGCAGGCACCAGATGGCGTTCGCGACCGCGGCTGCGCTGGCGGGCGGGCACGTCCGGGTCGGCCTGGAGGACAGCCTGTACCTCGAGCGCGGCCGCCTCGCGAAGAGCAACGCCGAGCAGGTCGAGAAGGTCGTGCGCATCCTGCGCGAGCTCGGGCGCGACATCGCCACCCCCGACGAGGCACGGGCGCTGCTCGGGCTGCGTGGACGAGAGGAGACCCGATGACGAACGGACTGCTCGCCGGCAAGGTGGTCCTGCTGGTCGGCGCGAGCACGGGGATCGGCGCCGACGCCGCCCGGCTCTTCGCCCGGGAGGGCGCGGCGGTCGTGCTGGCGGCCCGCACGGAGAAGACCCTCGCGGACCTCACCGACGAGCTCGTCGCCGACGGCCACGACGCCGTCCACGTCACCGGGGACGTGAGCTCGGCGGCCGACGTCGCGCGGTTCGTCGACACCGCGCTCGACCGCCACGGCCGCCTCGACGGCGCGTTCAACAACGCGGGCATGAACCAGTACGGCCGCCTCGACGAGGTCCCGGAGGCGGACTTCGACCGGATCATGGCCGTGAACGTCAAGGGCACGTGGCTGTGCCTGCGCGAGGAGATCCGCGCGATGCGCGAGCGCGGCGGCTCCATCGTCAACACCAGCAGCATCGGCGGCTTCCGCGGCAACACCGGGCTCGGCGCCTACCAGGCCACCAAGCACGCGGTCATCGGGCTCACCCGCACCGCGGCCCACGACAACGGCCCGCTCGGCATCCGGGTCAACGCCATCGCGCCCGGGCCGACCGAGACCCCGATGCTGACCGCGTGGCGCGAGGGCGACCCGGAGGGGGTCGCCCGGCGGATCGCCGCCGTCCCGCTGCGGAAGGCGGGCACGACCACCGAGGTCGCCGAGGCGGCGGCGTGGTTGCTCAGCGATCGGGCGAGCCAGGTCTCGGGCGTCGTCCTGCCGGTGGACGGAGGGCTCACCGCCTGAGGGCTCCGCTGGACCCGCTCGCCGCTTTCCGCCCGCCACCCGGCCCCCACCGGCGCGGCGCCCACCGCTCCGCCGCGAGGGACGCCGCGATGACCCGCCCCAGGTGGTGGAGCGGCCCCCGGCGGGGCAACCGCGCGATGCGCGGGGCGAGATCCGGCAGCCGCCGGTGCCCGCCGCAGGCGACGGCGTGCGCGACGTGCAGGGCGGCCAGTGGATGGCTGTCCAGGGCGCTGTGGCCGAGGCCGGGCAGGGGCACCAGGACGGCGTCCGGGGCGAGGCCGGCCACCTGTTCGGCCACCGGGCGGGGCGTGCGCAGATCGCGCTCGCCGGAGACCACCGCCACCGGCCAGGGGAACCCCGGCAGCGCCGCCTGCAGGTCGTAGGGCTCGCCGGTGAACGGCGGGTGCCGCGCCGCGGCGGCGGCGAACACGACCTGCGGGTCGAGGGGGTGGCCGTCCGGGGGCGCGCCGCACCCGAGCTCGCCGTACGCGATGCCGGCGACGAGGTCGGGCTCCACCATGAACGGCACGCCACCGCCGTCGACCTCGCGCGCCCCGGCGCGCGCGATCCACCCCCAGGTGCGCCGGGCCCGGCCGGCGCGCAGGCGCTCGAGCATCCGCTCCAGCACATGCGGGCCCGCGGCCTCGTACACGATGGGCACGACGCGGCCCGCCGAGTTCCCCGCGACGACACCGTCGGCGACGAGGCCGCGCAGCAGGGCGGCCGCGCGGGCGGTGTCCGGGGTGTCCCCGTCCCACAGCAGCCGCCGCAGGTGGGCGCGGACGACGGGCAGGTCGCGCGGGCCCGTCGTCGGCGAGTCGAGCACCATGCCCGCCACCCGCTCCGGGTGGCGCAGCCCGAACCCCTGCGCCAGGTACGTGCCGTACGAGGTGCCGTACACGACGGCGCGCTCGACACCGGCGTCGTCGAGCACGGCGGCCAGGTCCGCCACCACCTGCTCGACGGTGACGGCCTCGACCGGCAGCTCCCGCCCGGAGGAGTCGCGCCGCGACAACCCGACCCCGCGGTGCTCCACCATGATCACGTCGAGGCCGCGGGCGGCGGCGAGCCGGCGCAGCGCGCGGTAGGGCAGCACCGACGCCATCCCGGGCCCGCCGGGCAGCACCAGCACGGGTGTGCCCCCGCGCGGCCCCGTGCGCACGTAGACCAGGTCGAGCTCCGCGGCGCCGTCCGGCAGCACCGGCCGCCGCACCCGGTGCCCGTCCGGCGACGCCGCGATCCGCCGCGCCACCTCGCCCGCTCCCACCGCACGCGCATCCCCCACACCGGATCGACGTTCGAGACCGCCACCGGGTTCCCCGGCCCTAGGCTGGTGCGGTGGGAGAGCCCAGCGTGTGGTCCACCGCCCGCCTGCCGGTCCCGGACGCCGATGCCGTCGACGTGGACGTGAACGGGATGGAGCTGAGCTGCGCCGTCCCGGACGGCTCGGGCGCGGAGCCGCCGGGCGCCACGCCGTTCGGGCTGCTCGCCGCGTCGCTGTCGGCGTGCACGGCGATGTCGGTGCGCACGTTCCTGCAGCGCTGGCACGTCGACCCGGGCGCGGTCTCGGTGCGGGTCGGGGTGCTCGACACCGTCCCGCCGATGCTGGACCGGCACGTCACCGTCGACGGCCAGGTGCGCACGGACCTGCGCGAACAGCTCGCCGGGGTGATCGACAGCACCCCGGTCACGGTGCTGCTGCGCGACGCGGTCACGATCCGCACCGCGCTGCACACGGGTGGGCGCTGACGGTCAGGCGCGGGCGAGACGGCGGTAGAAGTCGCCGACGACGGCGCTGAACCGGTCGGGCATCTGCACGTTCCACGTGTGGCCGGCGCCCCTGATGACCTGCAGTTCGGCGCCGGGGATGGCCGCGGCGAGCTGCCGGGCCGCGGGCAGGTTGGCGACGTCCCGCGAGCCGCAGAGCACGAGCGCCGGCACGGCGATCTCGTGGAGCCGGGGGCGGAAGTCGGTGTCGGCGACGGCGCGGAGCACGGCGAGCCACCCCGCCTTGGTGAGGCCCAGCCCGGTGGCCACCCGCCGCGGGAGGAGCCGGACCACGGTCCGCTGGACGGCCATCACGGCCGGGTTCGGCGCGACCTGGCTCCCGGAGAGCACCAGCGACGCCACGCGGTGCGGGTGGTCGAGGGCGAGGTGGGTGGCGACCATCGCGCCGAGGGACAGCCCGCACAGGTGGGCCCGCTCGGCGCCGTGCTCGTCGAGGACGGCGAGCAGGCCGCGGGCGGCCGCCGCGAGGTCGTACGGACCCTGCCCCGCCTCGGCCACGCCGGGGATCGGGGGCGCGATGCCGGCGAAGCCGTCGGGGAGCGAGCGGATCTGGTGCTCCCACGAGTCTGGCCACGCGCCGAGCGCGTGGAGGAACACGACGAGCTGCTCGCCGGTCATGCCACCCCGAGCAGGCGGTAGGCGGTGTCCGGGTCGCGGCGGAAATCGGGCGTCGGCACCCGGTGCACGACGGTGCCCTTCTCCATGACCGCGATCTCGTCCGCCACCGCGAACGCCAGGTGCAGGTCCTGCTCCACGAGCAACACGGCGACGCCCTCGGCGCGCAGCGTGCCGACCACCTCGGCGATCTTGTCGACGATCGCGGGGGCGAGCCCCTCCGACGGCTCGTCGAGCAGGACCAGCCGCGGGTTGGTCAGCAGCGCGCGCGCCACGGCGAGCATCTGCTGCTCGCCGCCCGACAGCCGGCCCGCGAGGTGGCGGCGGCGCTCGCCGAGCCGGGGCAGCAGGTCGAGCACGCCGTCGACGGTCCAGGTGCCCCCGCGGCCCCGGGAGGCCAGCGCGAGGTGCTCGGCCACGGTGAGCGTCGCCCACACCCGCCGCCCCTGCGGGACCAGCGCCACCCCGGCGCGCGCGATCCGGTCCGGCCGCAGCCCGGCGAGCTCCCGGCCGTCGAGGTGCACCGAGCCCGCGCTCGGCGACACCAGGCCGGCCAGCGTCATCACCAGCGTCGACTTGCCCACCCCGTTGCGGCCGAGCAGCCCCAGCACGGCGCCCGCGGCGAGGTCGAGGTCGACGCCGTGCAGCACGACGCCCCGGTCGTAGCCGGAGACGAGCCCGCGCACCTCGAGGAAGCTCATGGCAGGAACAGCTCCTCCCGGCGTCCTGCGCCCAGGTAGGCCTCGCGGACCGCCTCGCTCGAGCGCACCTCGTCCGGCTTCCCGGACAGCAGCACCCGCCCGAGGTGCAGCACGGTGACCGAGTCGGCGAGGGAGAAGACCAGGTCGAGGTCGTGCTCGACGAACAGGACGGTGATCTCCTTCGGCAGCGCGGTCAGCAGCGCCAGCAGCCGCGCGCTCTCGGCGGGCGACATCCCGGCCGCGGGCTCGTCGAGCAGCAGCAGGGACGGGCGGCAGGCCAGCGCGAGCGCCACCTCCAGCTGCTTGCGCTCGCCGTGCGAGAGGGCGGGCACCGGCACGTCGCCGCGGTCGGCGAGCCCGACCTCGGCGAGCAGCTCGTCGGCCCGCGCCCGCACCGCGCAGCGGCGGCGCGGCAGCGGCGAGATCCGCCCGCCGTCGTGCCGCGCGGCGGCCAGTGCGACGGTCTCGGCCGCCGTCATCGACCCGAACAGGCTCGCGTGCTGCATGGTCTGGCTCATCCCGAGCCGGCAGCGCGCCACGTCCGAGAGCCGGGTGACGTCGCGCCCGGCCAGCTCCACCCTGCCCGTGTGCGCCTTCAAGGTGCCGGTGACCAGCCTGAACAGCGTGGACTTCCCCGCGCCGTTCGGCCCGATCAGCGCGTGCCGCGCTCCCGGCTCGACGGTGAGGTCCACCCCGTCGACGGCCCTGAGCGCGCCGAAGGAGCGGCTGAGCCCGGTGCAGCGCAGCGCGGTCACGACGACCTCCCCCGCGGCAGCCGCACCCCCGCCGCCCCGCGCGGGAGCAGGTAGACGACCAGCACGAACACCGCGCCGAGCACGAGCGTGCCGTGCCCGCCGAGGCTCGGCCCGAGCGCGTCCCTGACCAGGATCACCAGTGCCGCGCCCAGGCAGGCGCCCCACAGCGACCCCGCCCCGCCGATGACCACGGCGAGCAGCGCGAACGCCGCGGTCACGAAGCCCATGTCGGGCAGCGCGACGAAGCGGGCCTGCGCCGCGAGCAGCGAGCCCGCGACCCCGGCGACCCCGCCCGCGAGCACGAACACCGCGTACTTGTACAGCGAGGTCGGGTAGCCGATCGCCCGCATGCGCGGCTCGTTGTCCCTGATCCCGCGCAGCGCGGCCCCGAACGGCGACCGCGCCACCAGCCAGACCAGCGCGAACCCGATCAGGAACACCGCGAGCACGTACCAGTAGGTGAACCCGGCGTTGGCCAGCGGCGCCCCGGCGACGCGCACCGACGGGATCCCGGTGAGGCCGTTCGCGCCGCCGGTGACCGACTCCCACGCGTTGCCCAGCTGCTGCACGACCTCGCCGATCGCGAGCGTGAGCATCAGGAAGAACACCCCGGAGCTGCGGACCGCGATCCAGCCCGTGAGCGCGGCGGCCAGCGCCCCGACGCCCGCCCCGACCAGCAGCGGTACCGGCGCCTGGGCGGTCAGGTGGATCGACACCCAGCCCGCGGCGTACGCGCCCGCACCGAAGTAGGCCGCGTGGCCGAGCGACGGGAGGCCGGTGACGCCCACGAGCAGGTCGAGGCTCACCGCGAACAGCGCGAACACCAGGATGCGGGTGAGCGTGGTGGTGGCGAACGGGGCGAGGAACAGCGGCACCGCCGCGAGCACGGCGACGACCGCCACCGTGACGATCCACGCCCGTCCGCGCGGCGCCCGCGGCGTGACCGCGGCCGCGCCACCCGGGACGGCGGGCGCCTGCACCGCCGTCACCGCGCACCCACCGCCGCGGGCCCGCCGAACAGCCCCTGCGGCCGCAGCACCAGCACCAGCGCGAGCGCCGCGAACAGCACGAACGAGGCCAGCTCCGGCAGCAGCATCCGGCCGAGCGTGTCGACCTGCCCGATGATCAGCGCCCCGACCAGCGCGCCGCGCACCGAGCCGAGCCCGCCGATCACGACCACCACGAGCGCCAGGATCAGCACGGTGGCGTCGAGGCCCGGCCGGGCGCCGTAGATCGGCCCGCCGAGCACGCCCGCCGTGGTGGCCAGCAGCGACCCGACGGCGAACACGGCCGTGGTGACGAGCCGGTTGTCGATGCCGATGGCCGCCACCATGTCCCGGTCGGCGACGGTCGCGCGCACGAGCGCGCCCACCCGCGTGCGCTCGACCACCAGGTAGACCGCGACCGCCAGCACCGCGCCGACGCCGATCAGCACGAGCCGGTAGGTCGGGTAGACCGCGCCGAGCACCGTGACCGACCCGTCGAGGGCCGGTGGGGCCGCCGCCGACAGCGGGTCGTCGCCGAACGCGAGGATCAGGAGCTCGGCCACGACGAACGCGACGCCGAGCGTGAGCAGCGCCTGGTCCAGGTGGGAGCGCCTGCGCAGCGGCGCGGTCATCAGCGACAGCACCGCCCCGGCGAGCAGGCCGCCCACGGCCGCGATGCCGAGCGCGGCGAGGAAGCCGCCCCAGCTGCCGGAGAACGCCGCGCCGAGGTAGGCCCCACCGAGGAACAGCGCGCCGTGGGCGAGGTTGAGCACGTCCATCATCCCGAACACGATCGACAGGCCGACCGCGAGGATGAACAGCAGGAACCCGATGGCGAGCCCGTTGAGGACCGAGACGAGCATCAGACCGCCGGTGGTTGGCTCTGCGGACCGAGGTCCTGCACGACGGCGTTGACCAGCTGGCCGTTCACGTCCTCGACGCGGCGCAGGTAGATGTTCTGCCGCGGGGTCTGGTTCTCGAACGTCCACGGGCCGCGCGGGCTGTCGTCCACGGTGCCGATGCCGTCGAGCGCGGCCGCCAGGGCGTCGCCGTCGAGGGCCGTCCCGCCCTGCAGGGCCCGGTTCAGCACGTTCGCCGCGTCGTAGGTCGCCATCGAGAAGCAGCTCGGCGCCTCGCCGTGGGCGGTGGTGTAGGCGTCGACGAAGGCCCGGTTGGCCGGGTTGTCGAGCTGGTCGCTGTAGTGCAGCGTGTTCTGCACGCCGAGCGCGGCGTCGCCCTGCTCGGGCAGCACGTTGCCCTCGGTGAGGAAGCCGGAGCCGTAGAGCGGGATCGAGCCGGCCAGCCCGAACTGCGCGTACTGACGCACGAACGTGATGGCCTCCGACCCGGAGAAGAAGCAGAACGTCGCCCGCGCCCCCGAGTCCTGGATCGCGGTGAGGAACGGCTGGTAGTCCGACGTGGTGCCGAACGGCGTCTTCACCTCGCCGACGACCTGCCCGCCACCGGCCTCGAACGTCCGCTTGAAGTGTTCGATGACCTCGGTGCCCGCGGCGTAGTCGGGAGCGATCGCGTAGACCCCCTCCGAGAAGCCGGACTCGGCGAGGTAGGTGCCCATGGCGGCGGAGATCTGGCCGTTGGTGAACGAGGTCCGCCAGATGTAGGGGGTGCGACCCGATCCGGTGACGTCCTCCGCGCCCGCGTTGGTCACGATCAGCAGCTTGCGGGCCTCGGCCATGGCGTCCCGGACGCCGAGCGCGGTGGCCGAGTTGACCAGCCCGACGACCACGTCGACGCCGTCGCTCTGCAGGACCTTCTGCACGGCGGGGACGCCGGTCTGCGGGGTCTCCCCCTCGTCGGCGACGACGGTTTCGACCGCACGGTCGCCGAACCGGCCGCCGTTCTGGTCCAGCCAGAGCTGCCAGCCGCGCTGCATGTCCGTGCCCAGCGCGGCGTAGACGCCGGACTGGGGCACGACGAGCCCGACCTTGATCGTGCCGCCGCCCTCGCTCCCGCCGCCCCCGCCGGAGCCGCCGACGCTGCTGCCGCACGCGGAGAGGACCGGCACGGTGGCCGCCGCACCGAAGAGGCCGAGCAGACGTCGCCGGGTGAGCGGGTGGGGGTCCATCGCAGACAGCTCCTCGTCGAACTCGTCATGCCCCGGGGTGAACAATGTCGACGGATCGTTGTCGAGCGCGCGTTCCGCTGTCAACGATCCGGGCTAACCGGGCCTCCCACCGCGATCCGATCGTGACGGAGCCGTGGCGGCACTAGTCTGGCCGGGTGGACGTCCTCGACAGCTACACCGGTCACGTGGACCCGGGCGGCCCCGCCGCCCGCCGCGAGCTCGATGCCCTCACGATCTACAAGCTCTCGGTCGGCCCGATGGACAACAACGCCTACCTGCTGGTGTGCCGGGCCACCAACGAGGCGCTGCTGATCGACGCGGCGAACGACCCCGACCGGATCGCCGACCTCGTGGGCGCCGACGACGGCCGTCCCGAGCTGAACCACCTCGTCACCACCCACCGCCACTACGACCACTGGCAGGCGCTCGGCGCGGTGGCGGGCATGTTCCAGACCCGCCAGTACGCACACCCGCTCGACGCGCCCGAGCTGCCGATCCCGATGGACGAGCTGGTGGACAACGGCGACACGATCCGGTTCGGGGAGATCGAGCTCGAGGTCGTGCACCTGCGCGGCCACACGCCCGGGTCCATCGCGCTGGTCTACCGCGACCCGAGCCCCGGCGGGCACCCGCACCTGTTCACCGGCGACTCCCTCTTCCCGGGCGGCCACGGGAAGACCACCACCCTCGAGGACCACAACCAGCTCATGGACGACCTCGAGGAGCGGATCTTCGGCCGGCTGCCGGACGAGACGTGGTTCTACCCGGGCCACGGCGACGACTCGACGCTCGGGGCGGAACGCCCGCACCTGGGGGAGTGGCGCGCCCGCGGCTGGTGAGGCCGGGCGCGAACGCGCGCGAGCGGGCATGGTGGGCCGATGCGCATCCAGCAGGACACCACGCTCGCGATGAACCTCCAGGTCGAGATCGCGATCCCGGAGCAGGCACGGCACGACGACGGCGCGGCGGAGGCCCACGTCGTCGTCTGGCCCGCCGGGGGCGACAGCATCCCGGCGGGCCGCAACGAGCGCTGGTCGTTCAGCCCGGACGAAGCCGACCTGCTCGCCCGGGCGCTGCTGGAGGCCGCCGACACCGCGCGGGCGACGACGGCCTGACCGGGTCCGTCAGCCGCCCAGCCCCAGGCGGTTCACGTTCGCGACCCGGCACTCGGCCGGCCCTTCCTGCGCGCGCCCGCTGACCGACCCGCTCGCCTGCGCCCCCGACAGGACCAGCGTCTCGCCCGGCGCGACGCTCGTGGCGACCACGTTGAACTCGCCGACGCGCGGCCCGCCCCGGTCGTTGACGGTCACGTTGATGTTGTAGGACTGCGCCTGGTCGGTGCGGTTGGTGATCTCGATCGTGGCCTGGGCGACGACCGCCCCGTCCTGGCGGACGACCTCGCAGTCGCGCAGCGAGACGTCCTGCGCGGCGGCGTCCGCACCGCCGCCGGTGGCCTCGGCGTCGGGCGTCGCGACCTGGGCGGTCATGGCCACCGCGATCGCGCCCGCGCACAGCACGGTGCCGATGGCCGCGACGACCTTGCGCGTGCCGAGCAGGGCGACCACCCCGACCAGCACGCCGATCACGCCGAGCCCGATCGTCAGGTAGTCCAGGGCGAGGACCTGCGAGCCGACGAGCGCGCCGACGACCCCGCCCACGATGCCGACGACGCCGAGGACCACCGTCGTCCACGCCAGCGCCTCGAAGCGCTTCTTCCGCACGAAGATCGGCTGCGACCGCTCGGCCTCGCCCGCGGGCGCCTGCGAGCGGGCCCGAAGGAGCTCCTCCTCGACGGCCTGCCTGCCGGGCGTCGGCTCCTGCCGGCCCGGCGCCGGGTAGTGCTGCTCCGGCCGGCCCGGGAGCCGGTGGGACTGCTCCGGATAGCCGGGCTGCTGCTGCCCCTGCTGCTCGGGGTTCACCGGCCACGGGCGCAGCTGGTGGCCGGGCACCACCGGCGGGCGCACCGGCTGGTGCGGCTGGTGGGGCTCCTGCGGGAGCGGTCGCTGCGCGAACGCCGTCTTCTGCGGAGACTGATGGGGAGCGGTCATCAGGAACGTCCGTTCTGCGCTGTGATCTTGCCGTTCATATCCGACTTCGGGTGAGAGCCGTTACGGGCGGGCACGTCCCGGCAGCGCGGACGAGGACGGCACCGGCGCTTCGCGCGGCGACCTCCGCGGCATCGACATCGACGTGTCTCCCCCCGGGAGCGGCGGAACGTGGAGTAGGCGGCGACCATAGCGTGTTGATCATGATTTGGTCACCGAACGTGTGACGCGCACCGTTGGACCCCTGTGACGTGCACCGTTCGGAGCAGTCCCCGCCCACCTCGCGTGACTACAGTGGACGGCAGCCGCACTCGACGGCAGGAGCACGGGGCGGTCGCGGCACCGGTCGAGGCGCCGTGCGATCGCAGTGACCCGGAGTGACATGGACGCCAGACGAACGACGCGCGCGATCATCCGCGCCGTCACCGCGCTGGCGTCGGCGGCCGCCCTCGTGGCCACCGGGTTCGCCTGGTCGCTCCAGCACCAGGTCGACACCGGGGTCGTGAGCAGCACCGCGGCCATCCCGACCCCGCGACCCACTCGGCCGGGTGAGCCGTTCACGGCGCTGCTGGTCGGGCTCGACGCGCGCACGGACGCGCACGGCAACCCGCTGCCGCCCGCGATGCTCGACGCGCTGCACGCGGGCCCGGACGAGGGCCAGCTGCACACCGACACGATCATCCTGCTGCACGTGCCCGACGACCCGGGCGCCCGCGCCGTCGCCATCTCGATCCCGCGCGACTCCTTCGTCCCGATCGCGGGCGGCCGCGGCACCCACAAGATCAACTCGGCGTACCGGCGCGGCATGCAGGACGCCCAGGAGGCCCTGCGCGCGCAGGGCATCGAGGGCCCCGAGCTCGACCGGCGCGGCCGCGAGGCGGGGCGGCGCACGCTGGTCGCCACCGTCGAGCAGCTCACCGGGGTCTCGATCGACCACTTCGCCGAGATCGGCATGGCCGGGTTCGTCGAGCTCACCGAGGCGCTCGGCGGGGTGCCGGTGTGCCTGAACAACCCCGTCCGCGACTCCTACTCCGGCCTCGACCTGCCGGCGGGCCACCACCTGGTGAGCGGGCCCGGCGCGCTCGCGTTCGTGCGGCAGCGGCACGGGCTCGAGGACGGTGACCTCGATCGGATCACCCGCCAACAGGCGTTCGCCGCCGGGCTGGCGCAGCGGGTGCTCGCCCCCAGCACCATCACCGACCCGGCGCGCCTGCAGCGGCTGGTCGACATCGCCACCCGCTACGTGGTGCTCGACAGCGGCTGGGACCTCGACCAGGTCCTCTCCCAGATGCGCCTGCTGTCCACCCAGCAACTCGCCTTCCACACGATCCCCACCGGACGGCCCGACCTGCGCACCCCCGTCGACGGCATCGCCGTGGAGATCGACCGCGACGCCGTGCGCGCGTTCGTCCTCGGGCTGATCGGCCCGGGCGCCCCGGCGGCGGCACCGGCGCCCACCGCCCGCCCCTCGGCGCCGTCGGCCGTGCCGTCCACCTCGCCACCCACCTCGGCCCGCCCGGTCACCGACGACGACCCCCTCACCGTGCGGCCGGCCGACGCGCCCGGGACGAGCACCCCCGTGCCGACCAGCGAGCACCCGGTGATCGTCGCCGAGGGCGTGCCCTGCGTGGACTGACCGGGGCCGCAGGCCACACTGATCCCCCGTGACCGACAGCTTCCCGCGCCGGCAGGCCCGCACCCGGCGCTTCACCCTCGGCGCCCCACGCGGCTTCACCGTCTCCCCCGACGGCGAGCGGGTGGTGTTCCTGCGCAGCCGCGGCGGCACCGACCCGCTCACCTGCCTGTGGACCCTGGACCTCACCTCCGGCGAAGAACGCCTGGTCGTCGACCCGCGGGAGCTCGAGGGCGCGAACGAGGAGGACCTGCCGCCCGAGGAGCGCGCCCGCCGCGAACGCACCCGCGAGCAGGCGGGCGGCGTGGTCGGCTACGCCACCGACCGGCCGGTCACGATGGCCGCGTTCGCCCTGTCCGGACGGCTCTACGTCGTCAACTTCGTCGGCGGGCTGTCCACGCGCCGGATCGACACCCCCGCCGGGGTCATCGACCCGCGCCCGGACCCGCACGGGCGCAAGATCGCGTTCGTCCGCGGCGGCGCGCTGCACGTCCACGACATCACCTCCCGCGCCACCACCGCGCTCGCCGAGCCGGACGCCCCGCACGTCACCTACGGGCTCGCCGACTTCGTCGCCGCCGAGGAGATGGGCCGGATGCGCGGCTACTGGTGGGCGCCCGACGGCGACGCCCTGCTGGTCGCGCGGGTCGACGACGCGCCGGTGCGGCGCTGGCACATCGCCGACCCGGCCAACCCCGAGCGCGAGCCGTCCGTCGTCGCCTACCCCGCGGCGGGCACGCCGAACGCGCGGGTGTCGCTCGAGGTGATCTCGCTCGACGGCACGACCGTGCCGGTTCGGTGGGATCACGAACGCGACGAGTACCTCGCCGAGGCGGTCTGGGACCGCCACGGCCTGCTGATCGTCGTGCAGCCGCGCGACCAGCGGGCCCTGCGCGTGCTGCGCGTCGACCCGACCACCGGGGCGACCACCCCCGTGCACGAGCAGACCGACCCGACCTGGGTCGACATCGTCCCGGGCGTGCCGGTGCACACCGCCTCCGGTGCGCTCGTGACCGTCGGCAGCGTCGACGGCGGCTACCGCCTCGTCGTGGACGGCGAACCGGTGACGCCCCCGACGCTGCAGGTCCGCGACGTCGTCGACGTCGACGGCGACGTGGTGCTGTTCCGCGCGAGCGAGGACCCGACCTCGATCGGCCTGTGGACGTGGGGGCCCGGCGGGCTCACCGCGGTCGCGACCGAGCCCGGCGTGCACGGCGGAAGGCTCGCCGGGGGCACGCTCGTGGTGACCCGGCAGGACCTCGACAGCGACGGCTCGACCACCACCGTCCACCGGAACGGGGCGGAGCGCACCATCGCCTCGTTCGCCGACCCGCCCGGCATCGTCCCGCGGGTCACGCTGCTCAGCGCCGGTGAGCGCGAACTGCGCACGGCGGTGCTGCTGCCCCGCGACCACGAGCCGGGCACCACGCTGCCGGTCCTCATGGACCCCTACGGCGGCCCGCACTCCCAGCGCGTGCTCGCCACCCGCGGCTCGTACCTGACCAGCCAGTGGTTCGCCGACCAGGGCTTCGCCGTCGTGGTCGTCGACGGGCGGGGCACCCCGGGGCGCGGGCCGGAGTTCGAGCGGGCGGTCCACGGAGACCTCGCCGGGCCGGTGCTGCAGGATCAGGTCGACGGGCTGCACGCCGCGGCCGAGCGGTACCCGGACCTCGACCTCACCCGGGTCGGGATCCGCGGCTGGTCCTTCGGCGGCTACCTCGCCGCGCTCGCGGTGCTGCGTCGCCCGGACGTCTTCCACGCGGCCGTGGCCGGGGCGCCGGTCACCGACTGGGCGCTGTACGACACCCACTACACCGAGCGCTACCTCGGCCTCCCGGACCGCGACGCGGAGGCGTACGCCCGCTCGTCGCTGATCGCCGACGCGCCCTCGCTCACCCGACCGCTGATGCTGGTGCACGGGCTCGCCGACGACAACGTGGTGGCCGCCCACACGCTGCGGCTGTCCTCGGCGCTGCTCGCCGCGGGCAGGCCGCACAGCGTGCTGCCGCTCTCGGGGGTCACCCACATGACGCCGCAGGAGGTCGTGGCGGAGAACCTGCTCCTGCTGCAGGTGCAGTTCCTGCGCCAGGCCCTCGGGGCGTGACCGCTCAGATGCGGGCGGGGTGGTCGAAGCTGTGCGTCTCCTCCTCGCTGCACCGCCGTCGCCGGGCGCGGCGCTCGTTGCGCAGGTCGCGCACGGCGATGCCGAGCGCCGCGGACACCGAGAGCACCGCACCGCTGAGCGCGACCGCCGCGGCGACCTGCTGGTTCTCCCCGTCCGCGCCCAGCACCAGGTAGTACGCGCCGGGCAGCGCGGCCGTGCCGATCGCCGCGCCGACGCGCTGGCCGGTCTGCAGGGCGCCACCCGCCGAGCCGGCCATCCGCACCGGCACCTCGCGGAGCGAGAGCGTGATGTTGGGCGAGATCACCAGGCCGCCGCCGAGCCCGGCGACCAGCAACGGCGCAGCCAGCGCCCCGGTCAGCGCCGCGGGCGGCGCGAGGAGCACGACCCCGATCGTCGCGCCCAGGCCGCTGAGCACGCCGGTCAGCCCGATCACGGTCAACCGGCGGCCGAAGCGCTCGACGAACCGCCCGCCGACCGCGGCCGACACCGCCGACCCGATGGCGAACGCGGTCACCGAGAGCCCGGACTGCAGCGGGGTGTAGCCGACCCCCGACTGCAGGAACAGGGCGAACACGATCCAGATGCCGGAGAAGCCGAGGAAGTAGACCGTGCCGAGCGCCGCGCCGGTCGCGTACCCGCGCGTCCTGGACAGCAGCCGCAGGTCCAGCAGCGGGGCGCCCCGGTGGCGGGTCACCCGCCGCTCCCACCGCACGAACAGCACCGCCATGACCGCCGCGACCACGAACAGCCACCACAGGCGGGTGAGGCCACCCGCGTCGGCCTCGGCGAGCGGCAGCAGCACCGCGAACACGCAGCCGCCGAGCAGCAGGCCGCCGACCACGTCGATGCGCCCCGTGCCCACCGGCGCGGTGCGGGGGATGAGCCGGGCCGCGAGCACGAGCGCGACCACCCCGATCGGCACGTTGACGTAGAAGATCCACCGCCACCCGTCGGGCCCGTCCGCCAGCGCGAGGATGAACCCGCCGACGATGGGGCCGATGGCGGTGGAGACCCCCACGGTCGCGCCGAAGAGCCCGAACGCCCGCCCCCGCTCGTCGCCGCTGAACATCTGTTGGATCAGCCCCGAGTTCTGCGGCGCCAGCGAGCCGGCGGCGAGCCCCTGCGCGAGCCGCGCCGCCACGAGCAGCCCGACGTTCGACGCGGCGCCGGCGAGCCCGCTGCACAGCACGAAGCCCGTGAGCGCTCCGAGGAACATCCGCCGCCGCCCCAGCGCGTCGCCCAGCCGACCGGCGGGCACGAGCGCCAGCCCGAACGTGAGCGCGTAACCGGACACGACCCACTGCACGGTCGCCGGGTCGGCGCCGAGGCTCCGCTGCATCGACGGCAGGGCGACCGCCACGATGCTGACGTCGAGCAGGGTCATGAAGCCCGCGACGAGCGTGACCGACAGCGCCCGCCACCGCCTGGGGTCGGGGTCGTCGGCGGTGGGGACCGATCGCGGCGCGTCGGACCTGGTCACGGAGCCCTGTCTACCGCGCAGGAGCCGGTCTGGCACGCTGGCACGCCCCGTTCCCGGAGGAGGAAGACCGTGGCCCTGCAACGACCCGACGTCGACCCGTACGACGGCCCCGCCCCCGCTGACCTGCTCGTCGAGGACATCACCCCCGGCGTCGGCGCCGAGGCCACCCCGGGCCGGACGGTCGAGGTGCACTACGTCGGTGTGGCACATTCCACCGGCGAGGAGTTCGACGCCTCCTGGAACCGCGGCTCCACGTTCCAGTTCCCGCTCGGCGCCGGGCGCGTCATCGCGGGCTGGGACCGCGGCGTGGCCGGGATGCGGGTCGGCGGCCGGCGCAGGCTGGTCATCCCGCCGCACCTCGGCTACGGCGACCGCGGTGCGGGTGGTGTGATCAAGCCCGGCGAGACCCTGGTCTTCGTCGTCGACCTCGTGGGCGTGCACTGAACGCAGAGCCGGAGGGCCACGCTGGACCTGCTGCTGATCTCCGACACGCACCTGCCGGTGCGGGCGAAGGACCTGCCCGCGCCGGTGTGGTCGGCGGTCGACGCCGCCGACGTCGTGTTCCACGCGGGCGACTGGGTCTCGGTCGGCCTGCTCGACGCGCTCGAGGCGCGGGCGCGGCGCGTGGTCGGCGTGTACGGCAACAACGACGGCCCCGCGCTGCGGGCCCGCCTGCCCGAGGTGGCGCGGGTCGAGCTGGAAGGCGTCCGGTTCGCGGTGGTGCACGAGACCGGCGCCGCCGCGGGCCGCGAGAAGCGCTGCGCCCGGGCCTACCCGGACGTCGACGTGCTCGTGTTCGGCCACAGCCACATCCCGTGGGACACCACCGCGGACACCGGGCTGCGCCTGCTCAACCCCGGCTCCCCCACCGACCGGCGGCGGCAGCCGACGTTCACCTGGATGACCGCGCAGGTCGCCGACGGGGTCCTCGCCCGGGTGGAGCTGCACCACCTGGCACCTGGCTGAGCGGGGCCGGGCGTGGTTGAGTGCCCTGGTGAGCCGCGCGAAGACCGTCGAGACGCGGGCCGGGGTGGAGCTGACCAACCTGGACCAACCGCTCTTCGACGGCGCCGACGCCACCAAGCGCGACCTCGTCGACTACCTCGACGCGGTGCGCGACCGCATCCTGCCCGAGCTGCGGCAGCGTCCGCTCTCGGTGATCCGGATCCGGCCGGGCCAGGAGCCGTTCATGCAGAAGAACGTGCCCAAGTACACCCCCGACTGGGTCGAGACCACCACGATGTGGGCCGAGGCGTCGCGGCGCGAGGTGCGCTACGCGCTGGCCGACGACCGGCGCACGCTGCTGTGGTTCGCCAACCAGCGCTCCGTGGAGTACCACCCCGCGCTGATGCGGGTGGGTGAGGACCACCCCACGTACCTGATCCTCGACCTGGACCCGCCGGAGGGCGACGACTTCGCCCACGTCGTGCGGGCGGCGCGGCTCGTGCACCAGGCGCTGGCCGACAGCGGGCTGGAGGGGGTCGTGAAGACGAGCGGGTCGAAGGGGCTGCACGTGTTCGTGCCGCTCGCCGACGACGTGGGCTTCGAGGACGCCGCCGCGGCCACCCGCGCGCTCGCCGCCCGCACCGAGCGCGTGGACCCCGAGGTCGCCACCACCGCCTACCTCAAGCAGGACCGGGCCGGGAAGGTGTTCGTCGACTCCACCCGGTCGGGTGGGGCCACCGTCGTCGCGGCCTACAGCCCGCGGGTGCGGCCGGGCGTGCCGGTGTCGTTCCCGGTGGCCTGGGACGACCTGGACGACGTGTCGCCGCGCGACTTCACGATCCGCACGGCGGTCGACCTGCTCGGCAGCGCCGACCCGTGGCAGGACCGGATGCCCGCGAAGCAGCGGCCGCCCGCCGACCTGCTCCAGGAGGGGCACGGGATCCCGATCGCGCGGGTCGCGGCGATGCACGAGGGGAAGCGGCGGGCGCGGGCCAAGCGGCAGTAGGCCGCGTCAGGCCACGACCACCGCGCCGCAGCGGCGCGCGTCCGCGCCCCCGTCGAGCGCGCCGGTGGCGGGGTCGCGCCGGACGACCTGGCAGCCGCCGAAGAACAGGTTGGGGGCGGCGAACCGGGTGACCGGGTACCCGGCGGCCTCCAGCGCCGCCACGTCGATCCCCGGCTCGGCGTAGGCGTTCCCCCGTTCCACGTGGATCCGCGGCGCGGCCACCGCCTCCTGCGGGGCGATGCCCCGGTCGAGCACGTTCACCAGCACCTGCAGCACGGCGGCGTGGATCCGGCTCGACCCGGCCGAGCCCAGCACGAGCTCGGTGGCGCCGCCGCGGCGGACCAGGGTCGGGGCCATCGCCGACGACAGCCGCTCGCCCACGGCGGCGGGCACGGCCAGGTCGTGCTCGCCGAGCATGTTGTTGAGGTGGATGCCGGTGCCCGGGATGGTCACCCCGGAGCCGGTCCCGTTGGAGCAGGTCACCGAGCACGCCCAGCCGTCGGCGTCGAGCACCGAGACGTGCGTGGTGGACCCCGGCGAGCGGCCGTCGCCCGCCCCCGCCGCCAGCGCGGCCGCGATCGCGGCCGCGTCGGGTTCCCGGCCGGGCGCGCCGAGGTGGTCGAGCGCGCGCACCAGCCTGGCCCCGCCCGCGCTGGGCGGCGGGTTGGAGAAGACCTCGTGCTCGCCGCGGGTGACGCACAGCGGTGCGCGGTCCACCACGCGGTAGGCGGCGAGGTCGGCGCGCGTGAGCACGCCGCCGCGGGCGCCCACCTCCTCGGCGACGGCGCCCGCGACGTCGCCGGTGTAGAACGGCGCCGCCCCCTCCGCCCCCAGCAGGTCGAGCGCGTCGGCCAGCTCGGGGTCGCGCAGCAGCTCGCCCTCCCGCGGGGGCCGCCCGTCCAGGGTGTACCGCGCGGCGGCCTCGGGCGTCGCGCCGACGACGCCGTGCAGCAGCTCGAACACGTACGCCTGCATCGCGTTGAGCCGCACCCCGGCGCGGGCGAGGCGGGCCGCGGGCGCGGTGAGCTCGGCGAGCGGCATCCGGCCGAACCGCTCGGCTGCGGCGGTCACGCCCGCGGGCGTCCCGTACACGGCGCACGAGCCGGCGCCGACCTGGAACACCTGGGTGGTGCCCTCGAACGTCACGATGACGTCGGTCATGGGCGCCGGACCGCCCGCCGCGCCGCGGCCCGGGGTCGCCACGAAGAAGTCGAGCAGCCGCGGCGACTCCCCGGGCGGCGCGACGAGCAGGTAGCCGCCCGCGCCCAGCCCGGTGAGCAGCGGCTCGGCGACGAACGACGTGAGGACCGCAGCGACCGCGGCGTCGACGGCGTTGCCGCCGGCGCGCAGCGCGTCGGCGCCCGCGGCCGCCGACGCGGGGTGGCCCGCCGCCACCACGCCCCGCGGCGCCACGGGCCCGCCTCAGGAGGTGGGCGGCTCGTCCTCGCCGGACTCCTCCGCGGCGTCGGCCTCCTCCTTCGTGCGGTGCACCGCACCGGGGGCGTGGTCGGGCGGGCCGTAGACCGTGTACAGCACGAGCGGGTTCGGGCCCGTGTTGACGAAGTTGTGCTTGGTGCCCGCCGGGACGACCACCAGGTCACCCGGCTCGACGGGCTTCGTCTCGCCGCCCACCCGCGCCTCGCCGGTTCCGGAGACGAACGACAGGATCTGGTCGATCCCCTCGTGGACCTCCTCGCCGATCTCGCCACCCGGCGGGATCGTCATGATCACGAGCTGGGTGTGCTTGCCCGTCCAGAGAACGCGCCGGAAGTCGCCGCTGCGCTCCGCGACGGTGGCGATGTCGAAGTGCTCCATGCCGCAACTGTGCCCGGATCGCGGCGTTTCCACTCGTGCGAAGATGCCCCGATGGTCCTCGAGGTCGCAGACATCACGGTCCTGCCCGGCACCCAGGAGGAGTTCTCCGCGGCCGTCCGCGAGGGCATCCGCTACGTCTCCGACACCCCCGGCTTCCGCAACGCCCGCCTGACCAGGGGGATCGAATCGCCCGGCCGGTTCGTGCTGCTGATCGAGTGGGACAGCGTGGAGGCCCACACCGTCGGGTTCCGGGAGTCGGAGAACTTCCGGCGCTGGCGCGGCCTCATCGGCCCGTTCCTCGACGGCGAACCGCGCGTGGAGCACTTCGACGAGGTGACGCTCCCGGGCCCGGCGGCGCCCTGAGCGGAGCCCTGAGAGCGCACTGAGGACACATCCGACGCACACACCGTAACGTCGTCTCGTGCACCCCGCCCGCGGCGCCCGATCGTCCTCAGTGGCCCTCAGCGTCGTCCTCGCGGTCGTGGCCGGGCTCCTGCTGACGGGGGCAGCGCCGGCCGACGTCCGGGTCAGCGAGGAACGCGTCGCCGTCGCCGACGGCGTCGAGCTGGACACCTCGCTCTACCTGCCCGCCACGACTCCCGCGCCAGCGGTGCTCGTCGCCCACGGTTTCGGCGGCAGCAAGGCATCGGTCGACGCCGACGCCCGTGCGCTCGCCGCACGCGGGTTCGTGGTGCTCACCTGGTCGGCGCGCGGGTTCGGCGCCAGCACCGGGCAGATCGCGCTCAACTCCCCCGACCACGAGGTCGCCGACGCGCGGGCGCTCGTCGACCGGCTCGCGTCCCTGCCGGAGGTGCAGCAGGACGGGCCGGGCGACCCGCGGGTCGGCGTCACCGGCGCCTCGTACGGCGGGGCGCTCGCGCTGCTGCTCGCCGGGTACGACCCCCGCGTCGACGCGCTCGCCCCGGTGATCACCTACAACGACCTCGGCCAGTCGCTCTTCCCGAACGCCGCGGCCGCCGACCCGCCGCCGCCCGACACCCCCGCCGCCGGGATCGCCGCCCCGGACGGGGTGTTCAAGAGCGGCTGGGCGGGGCTGCTGTTCTCCGCGGGGCGCGACCCGTCCGATGAGAACCCGGCCACCCCGGACACGCCGGACGCCCCGGCGACCGGGGCCACCCCCTGCGGCCGGTTCACCGCGCAGCTGTGCGCCGCCTACGCCGAGGTCGCCACCACCGGGCGGCTCTCCCCCGCCACCGCCGAGCTGCTGCGGCGGTCGTCGCCCGCCACCGTCGCCGACCGGATCACCGCACCGACCCTGCTCGTGCAGGGCGAGCAGGACACGCTGTTCGGCCTCGACCAGGCCGACGCGACCGCCCGGCAGATCGCGGCGGCCGGCGGGCGCGTCAAGGTGGAGTGGTTCGCGGGCGGCCACGACGGCGCGGCCCCGGGCGACGCGGTCCGCGACAGCATCGGCGACTGGTTCGCCTTCCACCTCGCCGGCACCGGGGACGACCCCGGCACCGGCTTCAGCTACGTCGTGCAGAGCGGGGTGCGGGCCGGCGCGAACACGCCCACCAGCCGCACCCTCTCCGCACCCGCCTACCCCGGCCTGCCCGGCACCGCGCCGCTGCTGACCACCCCGCTGCCGCTGCGGGGCGAGGCGCAGGAGGTCGTCCACCCGGCGGGCGGCAGGCCGGCCGCGATCACCTCGCTGCCCGGGATGGGGGGCGCCCTCGGCTCGGCCGCCGGGCGGATCTCCGCGTTCGCCGCCGACCCGCCCGGCCAGACCGCCGCGTTCCGCACCGGCCCTCTGCCCGCGTCGCTGCTGGTCGCGGGCGCTCCGCGGGTGCAGGTGAGCGTCGCTCGGGTGCCGGGCCAGCCCGCGCCCGCCGAGGCCGTGCTGTTCGCCCGGATCACCGAGCTGGCCCCGGACGGGCGGCGCACGCTGCTCGGGGGCGCGGTCGCGCCGATGCGCGTGAGGGTCCCCGACGACGGCACGCCCGCAACGGTCACGGTGGCGCTGCCCGGTGTGGTGGCGCCCGTGGAGTCCGGCAACGAGCTCGTCGTCTCGATCGCCACCACCGACTCGGCCTTCGCCGGCCCGACCGAGCCCGCGGTCTGGCGGGTCGAGGTGACCGGCGACCTCACCGTGCCGGTGGTGCCCGGCGCCAGCGCCACCGCCTCCACCGTGCCGCTCGCGCCGCTCGTCGGGATCGGCGTGGTGCTCGCGATCGCCGCGCTCGCCTGGCTGGTCACCCGGCTGCGCCGGCGGGCGGCGACCGAGCCCGAGCCCGCCGACGCCGACGGCCCGCCGCTGGTCGTCTCCGGCCTCGCCAAGACCTACTCGAACGGGTTCCAGGCGGTGAAGGACGTCTCGTTCACCGTGGAGAAGGGCGTGGTGCTCGGGCTGCTCGGCCCGAACGGCGCGGGCAAGACCACCGTGCTGCGCATGCTGATGGGCCTGGTGCGCCCGACCGCGGGCACGATCAGCGCGTTCGGCCGCCCGGTCGGGCCGGGGTCGCCGGTGCTCGCGCGCATCGGGGCGTTCGTCGAGGGGCCCGGGTTCCTGCCGCACCTGTCCGGCCGGGACAACCTGCGCCTGTACTGGGCCGCCACCGGCCGCCCCGCCGCCGACGCCCACCTCGACGAGGCGCTGGAGATCGCCGAGCTCGGCGCGGCGCTCGACCGCCGGGTCGGCACCTACAGCCAGGGCATGCGCCAGCGGCTGGCCATCGCGCAGGCCATGCTCGGGCTGCCCGACCTGCTGGTGCTCGACGAGCCGACCAACGGGCTCGACCCGCCCCAGATCTCGGCCATGCGCGAGGTCCTGCGCCGCTACGCGGCACAGGGCCGGACGGTGGTGGTGTCGAGCCACCTGCTCGCCGAGGTCGAGCAGACGTGCACCCACGTCGTCGTGATGCACCGCGGCGAGGTGGTGGCCGACGGCACGGTCGAGGAGATCATCGCGGGCGGCGGCGCCGCCACGTTCACCGTCGACGCCCCGGAGCGGGCCGCGTCGGTGCTCTCCGACCTCGCGGGCGTCCGGTCGGTGGAGGTGGTCGACGGCGGCGTCCACGCCGAGCTCAACGGCACGCCGCGGGCGGAGGCCGTGCGGGCCCTGGTCACGGCGGGCGTCGAGGTGTTCGCGGCCGGCCCACGCCGTCGCCTCGAGGACGCGTTCCTGCAGCTGGTCGGGGAGGACCGCACGCCATGAGCGACGTCGCGACCACCGAGCCCGAGCCGCGCCGGACGCCGCCGTCGGCGGTGACGCGGCGCGCGTTCCGGCCCGAACGGACCCTGCCGTTGCGGGTGGAGCTGGAGCGCCAGCTGCGCAGGCGCCGCACGCAGGTGGTGTTCGGCCTGCTCGTGCTGCTGCCGGTGCTGCTGTGGGTGGCGTTCGAGCTCGCGCCCGACGGGCCGCCCACCGGCTCGCTCACGCTCGTCGACCTCGCGACCACCAGCGGGCTCAACTTCGCCGTGTTCGCGATGTTCGCCTCGTCGTCGTTCCTGCTGGTCGTGGTCGTCGCGCTGTTCTTCGGCGACACGGTGGCGGCGGAGGCGTCGTGGTCGAGCCTGCGCTACCTGCTCGCGGCGCCGGTGCCGCGGGCCCGCCTGCTGCGGCAGAAGGCGGTGGTGGCGGCGGTGCTGTCGCTGGCCGCGCTGCTCCTGCTGCCGGTCGTCGCGCTCGCCGTCGGCACCCTCGCCTACGGCGCGGGCGACATGGTGAGCCCCACCGGCGTCTCGCTCGACTACGGCCCGGGCACCGTGCGGATCCTGTCCGGGGCGGTGTACCTCGCGGTCCACCTGAGCTGGGTGGCGGCGCTCGCGCTGCTGCTGTCGGTCTCCACCGACGCCCCGCTCGGCGCCGTCGGCGGGGCCGTCATGGTGTCGATCGTGTCGCGGATCCTCGACCAGATCACCGCGCTGGAGGGCCTGCGGGACATCCTGCCCACGCACTTCGACGACGCGTGGGCGGGCCTGCTCGGCGACCCCGTCGACTGGGGCGACATGACCCGGGGCGCGTTCTCGGCGCTGGCCTACGCGCTGGTCCTCGGCGCCGCGGCGGTCTGGCGCTTCCAGCGCAAGGACATCACCAGCTGAGCCGTCACCAGCTGAGCCGTCACGAGAGCAGGGCGGACAGCGTCAACGACACCCCGGCCACGAGCAGGAGCACCCCCACCGGAGCGACGAGCCGGTCCCCGCGCGGCGCGGTCTTCTCGACCACCATCACCGCGGTGAGCCCGAGCATCCAGGCGAGGCTGGCGATGCCGGCGCCGATCATGACGAGCATGAGCGCCCAGCAGCAGCCCAGGCACGACACACCGTGGCGCAGACCCGATCCCCAGGCGCCCCCGCGGCGGTAGTGCCGGAAGAGGAACTCGACCGGGTTGCGGCACGCGGTCAGGCAGGCGTCCTCGAGCGCGCTGAACTGGAACGCGCCCGCCACCAGGAGCACCGCGCCGAGCAGCAGGCCCGGCCGGACCGCGAGCCACGCCCACGACGCCACGAGGGCGTGCACCGCCCGGTCGGCGAGCAGCGCGACCACGGCGAACGCCGTCCACACGGCGAGGTAGCCGGCCAGGAACACCAGCCGCGCGACCGCGGGGCCGGGGGCCCGCGCGGACACGACGGCGAACATCCGCACCATCGGCACGGCGGTCGGCAGCATCATCGCGCCGACCATGACCAGCCAGGCGCCGAGCGGGGCGCCCAGCCGCAGCGGCCACGGCCAGGCGGGCTGCCCGACCACCGCCGCGTGGTGTCCCGGCCCGCCGCTGCCGAGAACGAGCCAGAACGTCGCCGCCCAGCACACGCCCGCCGCGACCCAGAGGGCGACCCCCGGGTCGCGGCGGACGCGCATCGCCGCGGAAGCGATGCCCGACACGGGTCAGGCCGAGAGCCGGAACGAACCCTGGATGGCGTTGTGCCCCACCAGCGACACGTCCGGCAGGCCGTGCCTGCTGCCGTCCCGCCGGTAGCTCTCGGCCTTCCCGACGTAGGCCGGGGAACCCGGGATCGTCGAGAAGATCGAGTCGTGCAGCGCCGTCGGATGCCCGGTGGCGCCGGTGAACGGCGCGAGGCGCGCCTCGATCACGTCCCCGAACCGGACGTAGCCCTTCCCCTCCACGACCTCGAACGTCACCGGCACCCGCTCGATCGCCCGCACCTCGCCGATCAGCGCGGCGAGGTCGGCCACCGCACCGCCCAGCCTGCCGGTGAAGACGTCCAGCAGCGCCTGCTGCTGCTCCTCGCTGCACCGGTCGTCCACGAGCACGGCGGCGGTCCAGCCGCCGGCGAGGACGTTGCCCGGGATGTGCACCGAGAGGCAGACGCACCGGTCGGTCACGTCCACGCCCTGCACCGTGCCGCGGTCGACGTACCAGCCGACGACCCCCTCGCACGTTCCGCCGTCCGGGTCCTCGCCGACCCAGCACGGGCACACGGCCTTGCAGGTGCACACCTCCAGCAACCGGCCCTCGATGTCGTAGGTCGTGCCCGCCGTCGTGGTCATGGCACACCCCTCCTCCCGCCGAGGGGTCCGCACTGTAGGCCCGTCCGCGGCGGGCGGGCAGTACGGAGAACTACGTACGCGGCTGTGCACGTCGACGGCCGCGGCGCGCAGCAGGGGCATCCTCACGCCGGAGGCCTGAGCCCCCGTGGGAGCTCAGGCCTCCGGGCCGGCCGTCAGAGGTGGGCCTTGATCGCTGCGAGGACCTCGCTCGCCGCCTCCATGTGCGGCATGTGCCCGGCCTCGACGCGGGTGAGCTCCACGCCCTCGGGCACGGGGACGATGCGGTCCGACGTGCCCCACACGATCGTGCGCGGCACGTCCACGCCCTCCAGCAGGGCCCGGGTGTCGAGCGCCTGCCGGTCGCCGTCGAGCAGGGTGCCGAGCACCGCGGTGAGCGCCTTGTCCACGCCGTCGAGCCGCTTGTAGCGCAGCAGGTCGTCGACCAGCTGCCGGGTGACCAGCGACTCGTCCGCGAACAGCCGCCCGACCAGCGGCTTCAGCTCCCGGCGGGAGGACGCCGCCGCGAACCCGCGCAGGTACTCGGCGTCGACCTCGGGCGTGAACCCGGCCGGGGCGATCAGCGTCAGCGACGCGACCTTCCCGGGCGCGTCCCGCGCCACCTTGGCCACGACCGCCCCGCCGAGCGAGTGCCCGACCAGGTGGGCCCGCCCGATCCCGAGCGCGTCGAGGAACCCGGCGACGCTGTCGGCGAGGGTCGCCAGCGACCCGTCCCCGACGTCCTTGCCGGACGCGCCGTGCCCGGGCAGGTCGAGCGCGATCGCCCGGTGCCCCTCCTCGGCGAGCGGCTGCTGCACGAACAGCCAGGAGTTCTTGTCCCCGCCGTAGCCGTGCACGAGGACCACGGGGTCGGCCGCGTCCTCCGGGCCGAGGGACAGGTAGGAGATCGTCCGTCCGCCGACCTCGACGAGCTGCGGCTCCGGCTCGTCGGGAGCCTCGAGCGACCCGGACGCGACGGCGGCCTTGGCCTCCTCGACCACGGCGTCGATCTCCGCGTCCGGCACGTCGGTGGGGGCGACGACGGCGAGCACCGCCCCCACCGGCAGCTCCGCCCCTGGCTCGGCGACGATCCGCCGCAGCGGCCCCTCGGCGGGCGACTCCAGCGTTCCGGCGATCTTGTCGGTCTCGATGTCGACGATGTCGTCGCCCTTGGCGATCGTGTCACCCTCGGACACGAGCCAGTCGACGATCTTGCCCGTCTTCATCGACAGGCCCCACTTGGGCATCGTCACCCGCTGGATGCGGTCATCGGTCATGTCATGCCTTCCAGTCGACCGCGGTCTTCACCGCGCCCGCGATCTTCGTCGCGTCCGGGATGTAGAGGTCCTCGAGCGCGTCGGAGAACGGCACCGGCGTGTGCGGACCGGTCACCATCTGGATCGGCGCGCGCAGCGACCCGAAGGCGTCCTGCGCGACGGTCGCGGCGATGTCGGTGGCCAGCGAGCAGCGCGGGTTCGACTCGTCCACGATGACCAGCCGCCCGGTGTTCTCCACCGACTCGAGGATCGTGTCGGTGTCGAGCGGGCTCGTGGTGCGCGGGTCGATCACCTCGGCCTGCACCCCGGAGCCGGCGAGCTCGTCGGCCGCCTCCATCGCCGTGTGCACCATGCGCCCGATCGCGACGATCGTGACGTCGCCGCCCTCCCGCACGACGTTCGCCTCGCCGAACGGGATCGTGTAGCTCTCCTCCGGCACGTCCGCGGAGGTGTCGTAGAGCATCTTGTGCTCGGCGAAGATCACCGGGTCGTCGTCGCGGATCGCCTGGATCATGAGGCCCTTGGCGTCGTAGGCGTTCGACGGCGCCACGACCTTCAGGCCCGGTACGTGGGTGAACACCGACAGCAGCGACTGCGAGTGCTGCGCGGCGGCCCGCAGGCCCGCCCCCCACATGGTGCGCACGACGACCGGCGTGACCGCCTTGCCGCCGAACATGTACCGGAACTTCGCGGCCTGGTTGAAGATCTGGTCGAAGCAGACGCCCATGAAGTCGATGAACATCAGCTCGGCCACCGGGCGCAGCCCGCCGGTCGCGGCCCCGATGGCGGCGCCGATGAACGCCGACTCCGAGATCGGCGTGTCGAGCACCCGGCCCGGGAAGCGCCCGTACAGGCCCTTCGTGACGCCGAGGACGCCACCCCACGCGTCCTGCTCACCGGGAGCGCCCTCGCCGCCGGCGTTGTCCTCGCCCATGACGATGACGCGCTCGTCGCGCTCCATCTCCTGGGCCAGCGCCTCGTTGATCGCCTCGCGGTAGGTGATGCTGCGTGCCATGTCCGCTCCTCAGTACGAGACGTAGACGTCGGTGAGCAGGTCGTCCGGGCCGGGCTTCGGCGCGGCCTTCGCGGCCGCGACCGCGTCGTCGATCGCCTTGGCGACCTCGGCGTCGATCCGGTCCAGCTGTTCGGCGGTCAGCTGCCCACCCTCGGTGACCCGGGCGCGGAACCGCTTGAGGCAGTCGAGCTTCTCCTGGGCCTCGGCGACCTCGGAGCCGCGGTAGAGCTGCTGGTCGCCCTCGAAGTGGCCGTAGTAGCGGGTGAACTTCACCTCGATCAGCGTCGGGCCGCCGCCCTCGCGGGCCCGCGCGATCGCCTCGCCCGCGGCCTCGTACACGGCGAAGAAGTCGAACCCGTCGACGATCACGCCGGGCATGCCGAACGCGGCGGCCCGGTCGGCGATGTCGTCGCTCGCCACCGACCACGTCGAGGACGTCGACTCGGCGTATCCGTTGTTCTCCGCGACGAAGATCGCGGGCAGGTTCCACACGGTCGCGAGGTTCAGCGACTCGAGCGTGGTGCCCTGGTTGGAGGCGCCGTCGCCGAAGAACGCGACGGCCACGCCGCCGTCGCCCTTGTGCTTGGAGGCGAGCGCGCGGCCGCAGATCAGCGGTGGTCCGCCGCCGACGATGCCGTTCGCGCCGAGCATGCCCTTCGACAGGTCGGCGATGTGCATCGAGCCGCCCTTGCCGCGACACGTACCGGTGGCCTTGCCGTAGATCTCGGCCATCATCGTGGTCACGTCCACGCCCTTGGCGATGCAGTGGCCGTGGCCGCGGTGGGTGGAGGCGATGGCGTCGCGCTCGTCGAGGTGCGCGCACACCCCGGCGGCGGACGCCTCCTCGCCCGCGTACAGGTGGACGAACCCGGGGATCTCCCCGGTGGCGAACTCCTCGTGCACCCGGTCCTCGAACGCCCGGATCGTCCGCATGACGCGGTAGGCGTCGAGGAGCTGGTCGGCGGTCAGGTCCTGGGAGGCAGGGCTTGCGAGTGTGCCAGTCATGACATCACGATCCCTCCGTCGATCATGACCGACTGTCCGGTCATGTAATCCGAATCCGGTCCGGCGAGGTACGAGACAAATCCGGCGACGTCCTCCGGCGTCTGCACCCGACCCAGCGCGATCAGCTGGGAGTACTTGGCGAGGGCCTCCCCCTTCCCGGTGCCGAGGTAGCCACCGAGGCCCTCGTCGATCTGGTTCCACATCTCCGTGCCGACGATCCCGGGGCAGTACGCGTTGACGGTGATGCGGTGCTGCGCGAGCTCCTTCGCCGCGGCCTGCGTCAACGCCCGGACGGCGAACTTGGTGGCGCTGTAGTGCCCGAGGTAGTCGAACCCGCTGTGCGCGGCGATCGACGCCGCGTTGATGAGCTTCCCGCCGGTCCCCTGCGCGATCATGCGCTCGGCCGCGGCCTGCATGCAGTAGACGACGCCGAAGACGTTCACCTCGAACATCCGCTGCAGATCCGCGGGCGTCAGCTCGAGCAACCTCTTGACCTGCGCGATCCCCGCGTTGGCGACCATGATGTCGACGCTGCCCAGCTCAGCCGCCACCCGGTCGACCATCGCGAACACCGCGTCCCGGTCGGTGACGTCCGCGGGCACCGCGAGGGAACGGCCACCCGCCTCCGCGATCTCGTGCGCGACCGCCTCCGCGGAAGCCTTGTCGACGTCGTTGACCGCGACCGCGTGCCCGTCGCGGGCGAGCCGCAGCGCGATGCCACGCCCGATCCCGCGCCCGGCGCCGGTGACCACTGCAACCGTCACGAGAGCTCCTTCGGCGAAACGAGGATCTTCACGTTCTCCTCCTTGTTGTCGATCAGCTCCCGGAAGCCCCGGTCGACCAGGTCGGCGAGCCCGATCCGACCGGTGATGAACTGCTGCGCGTCGACCTTCCCGTCGCGGAGGAGGGCGATCGTGTCCGTATGGTCGCCGCAGTAGGCGAGCGAGCCGATGACGGTGACCTCCGACAGCACGAGGTCGTTCATCGCCACCTTCGGCACGTGGCCCCAGATCGCGACGTTGACGACGGTGCCACCGGGACGCACGGAGCCGATCGCCGCGGCCAGCACGGCGTCGACGCCCGCGCACTCGAACGCGACGTCGGTCCCGGCGCCCGCGGTGAGGTCGCGGATCGCCTCCGGCACGTCCGTGCCGGCCGGGTCGAGGACCTCGTCCGCGCCCGCGCCGGCCGCCTTCGCCTTGCGGGCGGCCGCCGGCTCGACGACGATCACGCGGCCCGCGCCTGCTGCCTTCAGCGCCGCGGTCGTCACCAGGCCGATCGGCCCGGCCCCGAACACCGCCGCCGTCCCGCCCGGCTGCAGGCCGGACAGCCGCACCGCGTGGTAGGCGACGGCGAGGGGCTCGACGAGGGCCCCGATGTCCGTGGGAAGGTCGCCCAACGGGTGTACCCAGCGCGCGTCCACGACGCACCGCTCGGCGAACCCGCCCTGCTGACCGGCGAGCCCGACGAAGCCGAGCTTGCGGCAGACGTTGTAACGGCCGGAGGTGCAGGCGACGCACTCGCCGCACACGTAGTACGGCTCCACGGCGACGCGATCGCCCTCCCGCACGCCCGTCACCCCGCTGCCGACGCGGGACACGACACCCGCGAACTCGTGGCCCATCACGACCGGCGGCTCCGACCCGGTGAGCGGGTGCGGCGAGCCCTCGGCCGGGATGAAGATCGGTCCCTCGAGGAACTCGTGCAGGTCGGTGCCGCAGATGCCGCACCAGTCGACGCTCACCTCGACCTGGCCGGGCCCGACCTGCGGGTCGGGGACGTCGTCGATGCGGATGTCACCCCTGCCGTGGAACCGCGCTGCCTTCATCGGACCTCCAGAGCCTCCGGTTCGAGCAGCCGCCGCCGCGCCGCGGCGGCGAGCACGGTGCGTACGTCGAGCACGCGCGGCCCGTCCGGCGCGAGCGTGACGGTGACGGGGCTGGAGGGGCCGAACTCGATCTCGCGCTCGCCGTCGACGGCGACCGTGCCGCGGGCGAGGTCCACGGCGTGCGGCCGGCCCGCGGCGAGCGGGCCCGCGTCGCGCACCCCGATGGGGGCGACGACGCCGGGCGCGATCGGGGCGAGCACGGTCTGCCGCGACTCGCCGTTGCCCGCGAGCCGGACGACGACGCCGTCCGGGGCGGTGCGCGGCGTGGGGTGCAGCAGGCCCGCGATGCTGGACAGGCCGATCGCGTGCGGCTCGGCGAACGCGCAGTACAGCTCGTGCAGGGTGGACGGCTGCCACAGCGCCTTCGAGCCGACGTGCTCGACGGTGGAGACGCAGACGTCGACGAGGGCGATCTCGTGGGCCGAGCCGGAGGTGACGTGGAGGGCCTTGGCGCGGTAGCTCGCCTCCTCGACGGGCACGCGGCCGGTGGCGACGAGCCCGGCCGCCGTGCCGGCGACCGTCGCCTCCCACATCTCGGGGAACGCGTTGTTCGTGCCGGTGGACAGCGGCAGCAGCGCGGCGTCGCCGCTCGTGGCCGCGGCCGCGCGCACGGTGCCGTCCCCGCCGAGCAGGACGATCACCGACGCCCCTTCGGCCACCATGCGGCGCACCAGCGCGCGGGTGTCCTCCGCGGTGCCGCTGATCGCGTCGAGCTCGACGAACTCCAGCTCGGGCCACCGGGCCGCGCCGGGCCGGCGCTTGTCGCGGGCCCGCACGACGCCCGCGGCGACGCCCATCCCGTCGGTGGACATCAGCACGCGCGCCACGCCGGTGGCGCCGGCCGCGGAGACCAGCCGCAGCACCATGTTGGTCTTCTCGGCGTTGGGGAACACCGACGCCTGGGCGACCAGCCGCCGGATGTCCCGCCCGGACATCGGGTTGGCGACGACCCCGATCACCGACCCCGGCACGATCGGCAGCTCGCCCGCCGGTGGGTGGACCACCTGCCCGTTCGACCCGCCCTGTTGCACCAGCGCCTCCGGACATCCCGCGAGGCCTCGGCGCCCCGCGTGACCCACTTCACTACTTGTACCTCGCGGGGGCAACGGTTGCACGGCGGTTGCAGCCCCCGTCCCCCACGCGGGTCGCGATCTGCGTTCGGGCGAGTCGCGCTCCGGGTGTCCGCGAGTCGCGCTCCGGGCACGGGCGAGTCGCGGTGTGGGGGCGCGCGAGTCGCGCTCTGGGTGCGGGTGAGTCGCGCCCGGCCGTCAGCGACGGGCCGCGGCGAGGCGGCGCACGCCCGGGGCCGTCGACCGGCGCAGCAGCTCGGACTCCTGCGGGTCCGGCGCGACCACCTCGACCTCCGGCGCGATCCGGTACGGCCGCGCGAGCAGCAGCCCGCCGAGCGACCGGCGCAACCGCGACATCTCCGCCCGCACGGTCACGAGGTGGTCCCGATCCCCGTAGAGGGCCGCCGACAGCGCGCCCGCGTCCATGCCCTTCTCCCCGGCTGCGGCGAGCAGCACGAGAACCTCGGCGTGCCGGGTGGACAGCGGGTGCACCCAGCGCGCCGAACCGTCGAGCACGGCGCGGGGCGGGCGCGCGTCGAGCTCGAGGGTGAGGCGCAGGCGCGCCTTGTCCTCCATGCGCAGCAGGTAGCCACCCGGTACGGGCTCGGGCAGGAAGACGCCGACGCCGTGCACGGAGATCGGCCGGTCCGGGCGCGGTGCAGCGACCCGGTCGAGGCTCGGCATGCCGGTGACGGCGGCGACCCAGCCGTGCTCGTCGACGACGAGCCCGGCCCCGTTGACCCGGGACAGGATCGGGGCGGCGATCCCGCGCAGCGCGTCGAGACGGCCCTCGTGCTGGCGCCACAGGCTCGCCTCCGCGAGCCTCACCGCGGTGCCGACGAGCGCCACGGTCGCCGGGTGCACCGTGTGCGCAGGCCCGCTGACGTCGACGACGCCGATCAGCTCGCCCGAGCGCGGGTCGTGCACGGGGCAGGCGGTGCAGGTCCACACGTGGTGCGACCGCACGAAGTGCTCCGCGGCGAACATCTGCACGGGCGAGGTCTCCGCGAGCGCCGTGCCGATCGCGTTGGTGCCGACGCTGCCCTCGGACCAGTCGGCGCCCTCGATGAAACCGAGCCGGTCGGCGCGGCAGCGCACCTGCACCGACCCCTCGCGCCAGAGCAGCCGACCCTCGGCGTCGGTGATCACCATGATGTGGGCGGCGTCGTCGGCGATCGAGGTGAGCGCGGCCCGCAACTCCGGGAGCACCCGCTGCAGCGGGCTCACGGCGCGGCGCCGCTCCACCTCGTCGACGGGCAAGGGGCTTCTCGGTTGGCCGCGGTCGGGGTCGACCCCCTGCGCCCGGACCCGCTCCCAGGACCGCGCGACGAGGCGCCGCGGCGGCGCGGGCGGCCGGTCACCGGACAGCAGCGCGTCGTGGACCCGCGCCAACATGCGGGCGTGCCGGCCGATGTCCATCCCCGGCCGGACCGCGCAGACCCCTTCGTCCACCGTCATCCGCATCACCCGCGGCCCACCCTAGGCAGGCGCGGCGCCCTTCGTCGATACGCCGCCGTCCGCCGGCTCCCCCACGGGGGTGGGCCGGGGCGTGCCCAGCAGCACGCCCCCGACGATGACGGCCGCCGCCACCAGCTCGACGGCGGTCGGGCGCTCGCCCAGGAGCGCGGCGGCGAGCGCGATGCCCACCACGGGGACGAGCAGCGAGTACGGCGCCACCACGCCCGCCGGGTAGCGGCGCATCAGCCCGACCCAGATGGCCGAACCGACCAGCGTGCCGCACACGACGATGTAGCCGAGCGCGGCGACGCCGGCGAGCCCCGCGGGCGTGGCGGCGCTGCGCAGCGCCGCCCACCCGGCCGACGGCCCCTCCCAGATCAGCGACATCGCCAGCAGCGGGAGCGGCGGCACCACGGTCATCCACAGCGTCAGGTGCATCGGGTTCTGCGCGGCGGCGAGCCGGCTGGCCAGGTTGCCGAACGCCCAGCCCAGCGCCCCGAGCACGGTGAGCAGCACCGGGAGCACGGCCGCGACCTGGGCCCGCGACACCGCGATCGCCGCGAGCCCGACCATCGCGATCGCGATGCCGACGCCCTGGCGCGGCGTGATGCGCTCGCGCAGCAGGAGCGCGCCGAGCAGCACCGTGAACGGGGCGGACGACTGTAGCACGAGCGACGCCAGCCCGGTCGGCATCCCGATGTCCATCGCGATGAACAGGAAGATGAACTGCACGGTGCCGAACCCGAGGCCGAAGGCCAGCAACCAGCGCACCGGCACCTCGGGCCACGGCACGAGCAGCACCGTCGGCACCGCGAGCACGAGGAAGCGGATCCCGGCCAGGAACAGCGGCGGGAAGTGCTCCAGCCCGACGTGGATCGCGATGAAGTTGCCACCCCAGAGCACGGCGACGACGCAGGCGAGCACGCGGTGGCGGAAGGTCACGTCCTCACACGATGACCGGCGCCGACCGCGAAGACCAGCGAAAACTTCTGAAACGACTGTTTAGGCTCGCTACATGGACGTCCAGCGGTTGCGCGTGCTGCGGGAGCTCGCCGACCGGGGCTCGGTCACGGCGGTGGCCGCGGCGCTCTCCTTCACCCCGTCGGCGATCTCCCAGCAGCTCAAGACGCTCGCCGACGAGGTCGGCCTGCCGCTCACCGAGCCCGCGGGCCGCGGCCTGCGGCTCACCGACGCCGGGCACGCCCTCGTCGTCGAGGCGGAGCGGGTGCTGGCGGCGCTCGCCCGTGCCGAGGCGGCCGTGGAGCGGCTGCGCACGCAGCCCCGCGGCGTGGTGCGGGTCGCGCTGTTCCCGTCCGGCGCACGGATGCTCCTGCCGGGGCTGCTGCGTCGGCTGGACGCCGAGCCCGGCATCGAGCTGCAGTGCCGCGACGTCGACATGACCCCGGCCGAGGTGCCCGCGCTCGCCGCGGACTTCGACATCGTCGTGAGCCACCGCGACGAGACCGCGCCCGCCCCGCCCACCACCCGCTGGCAGGTCGTCCCGCTGCTGCGCGAACCGCTCGACGTCGCGCTCCCACCCGGGCACCGGCTGGCCCGGCGCAGGCGGCTGCGGCTCGAGGAGCTCGCCGACGAGGACTGGATCAGCGTGGGCGTCGGCTGGCCCGTCGACGACGTCCTGCGTTCGCTCGCCGTGGCCACCGGCGCCACGCCGCGGGTCGTGCAGCGGATCAACGACTTCGCCGTCACCGAGGAGCTCGTGGCGGCGGGGCACGGGATCGCGCTGCTGCCCCGCTACTCCACCGACGACCGCGGGGGCCGCAGGCTCGTCTGCCGCCCGCTCGCCGGGGTGCGCGCCGGGCGGCTGGTCGAGGCGGTGCTGCGCACGAGCACCGCGCAGCGGCCCGCCGTCGGCGCCGTGCTCGACGCCCTGCGGGCGGAGGCGGACGCGCTCACTGCAGGCAGAACTCGTTCCCCTCGGGGTCGGTGAGCACGACCCACCAGCCGCTCTCCTCCTGGTTCTCCCGGACCACGGTGGCCCCGGCGGCGACCAGCCGGGCCACGTGCGCCCGCACGGCCGCCCGCCGGTCGATCGCGCCGTGCCCGGCGTTGACGTCGAGGTGGACGCGGTTCTTGCCCGTCTTCGGCTCGACCACCCGCTGGAACAGCAGCCGCGGCCCGACACCCGCCGGGTCGACGATCGCGGTGTACTGCTCCTCCCCCGACCCGTCCTCGCCGTTCACGAGGTAACCGGGCAGGGGCGGCTGCAACACGTACCCGAGGGCCACCGCCCAGAACGCGGCGAGGCGGTGGGGGTCACGCGCGTCGACGGTGATCTGGAGGGGGATCGCCATGGCTGCATCCTGCCTCCCGATCGCCGACCCGGCAGGCGGAGCTGATCCCCTCCACCGTGATGTGGAACAGCCGCCGCGCCTCCGCGGCGGGGTCGGCGCGCCGCTCGGTGGCGAGCACGATGCCGACGATCAGGGTGATCAGGTCGGTGACCGTCACGTCGTCGGCGACGGCGCCGTCGCGCACGGCGCGCTCCAGCAGCGGTCCCGCGGCCTCCTCCAGCGCCTCCGCGCAGCCGTTGCCCTCGACGGGGTCGGCCCCCGCGGTGTCGTAGGCGAGCGCCGCCGCCAGCCCGCGCGCGGTGACGGAGTAGGCGAGGACCTCGCCCAGCCACTCCAGGAGCGCCGCCCGGCTGTCCGCGCGGCCGGCGAGCTCGCGGGCGCGGGAGCGCAGCGCCTCGATCCGTTCCCGGGACACGGCCTCGAGCAGCGCGTACCGCGTGGGGAAGTGCCGGCGCACGGTCGCCGAGCCGACGCCCGCCGTGCGCGCGATCTGCTCCAGGGACGCGGCCGCCCCGTGGGCGGCGACCTCGGCCTCGGCGACGGCGAGGATCCGGGCGTAGTTGCGCCGCGCGTCCGCGCGCCGGTGCTCGACCACGGCCGTCACCTCCACCTTTGCCAAAACGGCGGGCCCCGCCATATCGTAGCGGGACCGAAACGGCGGGCCCCGCCGTTTCCGGACCGAAGGGGAACCACGTGCCCACGAGATCCGCCCCCGTCCTGGTCACCGGCGCCACCGGCAAGCAGGGCGGCGCCACCGCCCGCGCCCTGCTGGCGGCGGGCGTCGACGTCCGCGCCCTGGTGCGCGACCCGAGCACCGACCGGGCCGCGGCGCTCGCCGCCCTCGGCGCCGAGCTGGTCACCGGTGACCTCCGCGACCGCGAGAGCCTGGTCCGGTCCGCCGAGGGTGCCCGCGCCGTCTTCTCCGTGCAGATGGCGGAACACACCGGCGCCGGGTTCGACTTCGACGGCGAGGTGGTCCAGGGCGTCAACCTCGTCGAGGCCGCGCGGGCGGCCGGGGTGGCGCAGTTCGTGCACACCTCCGTGACCGGCGCGGGCCGGCACACCGACCACGCGGCGTGGGCCCCGGGCCGGTGGGCGGTGGAACCCGCCTTGACCGCCAAGAGCGCGATCCAGGACGCGGTCCGCTCGGCCGGCTTCCCGCGGTGGACGATCATCAAGCCGGGGTTCTTCATGGACAACTTCCGCCCGGCCGCCGCGTTCCTGTTCCCGCGCGGCGTCGAGGGCGGCCTGGTGAGCGTGCTGTGGCCGCGGACCCGGCTCGCGCTGGTCGCGGTCGAGGACGTCGGCCGGGCGGCCGCCGCGGCCGTGCTCGACCCGAAGCGGTTCGACCGGGTCGAGCTCGAGTTCGCCAGCGACCGGCTGTCGATGACCGAGATCGCCGAGGTCCTCTCCCGCGTGCTGGACCGCAAGATCGCCGCGCCCGACATGACGGAGCAGGAGGCCCTCGCCGCAGGCATGCCCGCGATGGGCGCCACCCACGAGTGGCTCAACGTGGCACCCCAGCCGGCCCGCCCGGAGTACGCGCGGGCCCTCGGCATCCCGCTCACGAGCTTCGAGGCGTGGGCCCGCGCACACCTGGCCGCCTGAGCGGCGCTCGCCGACCCGGCGTCAGGGACCCGGAGTTCATTCAGGGACGCAGCCGCTTGGGCAGCTTCGCGACGACCGCGTCGTAGGACTCGTCGACCAGCTCGCGCAGCTCCTCGTCGGGGATCGTGCCGTCGACCCGCACGCTGTTCCAGCCGTGCCGGCCGATGTAGGGCATCACCGTGACGTGCTCCGGGTAGCGGTGGCGCAACTCCGCGGCCTCCTCGGCGGTGGCGCCGCACTTCACGCCGAGCCCGCCTCCACCGAGGAAGGCGAAGATCTTCCCGCCGACCTTCGCCACGACGTCGCCGTCCCACGGCTCGTCCTCGACCGCACCGGGCTTCCCGAGGCAGTAGGCGACGAGCTCGTCGTGGGTCACGGCCGCGCCACCGGCCACGACCTGCGGGCGGCCCACAGCAGGGCGATGAGCAGCACCGTGAACCAGACGTAGGTGGCGTCCACGGCCTGCTGCAGCGGGGTCCACGTGAGCTCCTGCTCCCCGCCGCGGGGGTGGACGTACTGGTGCGGCGCGACGACGAACACCGCCGCCATCGCCACCGTGACCGCCGCCCACACCACGGAGCGCTTCGCCACCGCGGTGGCGGCCACGACGAGGAGGGCGGGCGCCACCCACACCCAGTGGTGCGACCAGGACGTCGGTGACACCAGCAGTCCGACGGCCGCGAGCGTGACGAGCGCGAGCGGCGCGGGCGCCCGCCGGATCGCCGGGACGGCGAGCGCGAACAGCCCGGCCGACAGCAAGAGCCAGGCGAGCGTGCGCGGCGCGCCGTCGACCCCGGCCCGCACCAGGACCGCCTCGAACGTCTGGTTCGTGAAGAACGGCGACCCGCTCACCCCGCCCGCCGGGTCGGACCAGAACGCCCAGGACTGCGCGGGCGCCACCACGAACCCGACCAGCGTGGCGGCGACCCCGGCCACGGCGGCGGTGACCGCGGAACGGTAGTCGCGGCGCAGGAGGAAGAACAGCACGAACACCGCGGGCGTCAGCTTGATCGCCGCGGCGATGCCGATGAGCGAGCCGCGCGGCCACCGCGGCCGGGCGACGAGGCAGTCGACGGCGACCAGCGCCATCAGCACGAGGTTGATCTGCCCGAACTCGATGGTCTGCAGCACTGGTTCGAGACCGAACGCGGGGCGCCCCTCGACGGGGTGGTCGAAGTCGATGGCCCGGCCCGGCTCCACCGCGAGCGCGAGCGGCAGCGCGATCGACGCCACCGACAGCGCCCCGCCCCGCCCGCCGGACGGCCACAGCCGCCGCGCGACGACGTAGAAGGTGACGCCGAGCGCCAGCGCGGAGAGCGCGAGCAGCCCCACCCACGCGACCGTCCACGGCACGACCGCGAGCGGCACCATCACGAGCGCCGCGAACGGGGGGTAGATGAACGGCAGCGCGATGTGGCCCGAGGTCTCCGGGAGGTCGCCGTAGAGGTCGCCGCCGGAGAGCCACGCCTGCACCCCGAACCGGTAGACCTCGAGGTCGATGTGCCTGCCGCCGGTGTGCACCACGAGCGACGCCAGCGCGAGCGCCAGCAGCGGCAGGGTGACCGGCAGGACGCGCGACGGCGTGCGGAGCAGGTCGAGCAGCCGCGCCGCGACCGGCGCGCGCCCGGTCGTTGCGCCGGCCACCGTCACCTCATCTCCTCCCCCATCGCGAGCTCCCGCCACGGTAACCCGACCGTGACCGCCGCCCGCCCGGGCCCCCGGCCTCAGCTGATGCCGGCGGCGTCCATGCCGCGCAGCTCCTTCTTCAGGTCGGCGATCTCGTCGCGGAGCCGGGCGGCGAGCTCGAACTGCAGGTCGCGGGCCGCGGCGAGCATCTGGTCGGACAGCTGCTGGATGAGGTCGGCCAGTTCGGCGCGCGGCATGCCCTTGGTGTCGCGGCGGGCGACGATGCCGGAGCTGACCGCGGCCGGGGCCCGACCGGGCTCGCCCGTGGCGCGCTTGCCGCGGGACTGGGCGCGCCCGGAACCGCCGATCGGGACCTGCTCGCCCTCCTCGGCCTCGCGGTAGACCTGGTCGAGGATGTCGGCGATCTTCTTGCGCAGCGGCTGCGGGTCGATGCCGTTGGCCTCGTTGTAGGCGATCTGCTTCGCGCGGCGGCGGTTGGTCTCGTCGATGGCGTACTGCATCGACTCGGTGACCGTGTCGGCGTACATGTGCACCTCGCCCGACACGTTGCGGGCCGCGCGGCCGATCGTCTGGATCAGCGAGGTGCCGGAGCGCAGGAAGCCCTCCTTGTCGGCGTCGAGGATGGCGACCAGCGACACCTCCGGCAGGTCGAGGCCCTCGCGCAGCAGGTTGATGCCGACGAGCACGTCGAACTCGCCGAGCCGCAGCTGCCGCAGCAGCTCCACCCGCCGCAGCGTGTCGACCTCCGAGTGCAGGTAGCGCACCCGGATGCCGAGCTCCAGCAGGTAGTCGGTGAGGTCCTCGGCCATCTTCTTGGTGAGCGTGGTGACGAGCACCCGCTCGTCGCGCTCGGCGCGCTCCCTGATCTCGTGCACCAGGTCGTCGATCTGGCCCTTGGTGGGCTTGACGACCACCTTCGGGTCGACGAGCCCGGTGGGCCGGATGACCTGCTCGACGAACTCCCCGCCGGTGCGCGACAGCTCGTAGGGCCCGGGGGTGGCCGACAGGTAGACGGTCTGGCCGATGCGGTCGGCGAACTCCTCCCAGGTGAGCGGCCGGTTGTCCACCGCCGACGGCAGCCGGAACCCGTATTCGACGAGGTTGCGCTTGCGCGACATGTCGCCCTCGTACATGCCGCCGATCTGGGGGACGGTCTGGTGGGACTCGTCGATGACCAGCAGGAAGTCGTCGGGGAAGTAGTCGAGCAGGGTGGCGGGCGCCGACCCGGCCGGGCGGCCGTCGATGTGGCGCGAGTAGTTCTCGATGCCCGAGCAGAACCCGACCTGCCGGATCATCTCGATGTCGTACTGGGTGCGCATCCGCAGCCGCTGCGCCTCGAGCATCTTGCCCTGGCGCTCGAACTCCGCGACCCGCTCCTCGAGCTCGGCCTCGATGTCGCGCACCGCCCGCTCCATGCGATCGGGCCCGGCGACGTAGTGGGTGGCCGGGAAGATGCGCACCTCGTCGACCTGCCGGATGACGTCGCCGGTGAGCGGGTGCAGGTAGTACAGCGCCTCGATCTCGTCGCCGAAGAACTCGATGCGGACCGCGAGCTCCTCGTAGGCGGGGATGACCTCCACCGTGTCGCCGCGCACCCGGAACGTGCCCCGGCTGAACGCGAGGTCGTTGCGCGTGTACTGGACGTCGACGAGCGCCCGCAGCAGCTCGTCGCGGTCGACGGTGGCACCGACGTCGAGCTTGATGGACCGGTCGAGGTAGGACTGCGGCGTGCCCAGGCCGTAGATGCACGACACCGACGCGACCACGATGACGTCGCGCCGCGACAGCAGGCTCATCGTGGCCGAGTGCCGCAGCCGCTCGACGTCCTCGTTGATCGAGGAGTCCTTCTCGATGTAGGTGTCGGTCTGCGCGATGTAGGCCTCGGGCTGGTAGTAGTCGTAGTACGAGACGAAGTACTCGACCGCGTTGTTCGGGAACATCTCCCGCAGCTCGTTGGCCATCTGCGCGGCGAGCGTCTTGTTCGGCTCGATCACGAGCGTGGGCCGCTGCATCCGCTCGATCAGCCAGGCCGTGGTCGCCGACTTCCCGGTACCCGTGGCGCCGAGCAGCACCACGTCCTGCTCCCCCGCCTTGAGGCGGCGCTCCAGCTCGTCGATGGCCGCGGGCTGGTCGCCTGCCGGCTTGTAGGGGCTGACGACCTCGAAGCGGCCGTCCTTGCGGGGGATCTCCCCGACCGGGCGGAACTCCGAGTGCGCCACCGGCACGTCCGGCAGCGCCGCGCTACCGGGAACCTCTGTCGCGAAAGCCACGGGTCCAGGGTACGAGCCCGCCCCGACAGGAACTGGCAGCATCAGCTGCCGTGCACCCGCCGAAGACATCGACCTTCGACGTTCCGGCCCGCATCAACACCGACACCAAGGGCTTCCCGCGGCCGGTGGACGAGTACCGCGAGACCCCGTTCGGCCTCTACATGAGCCGCCCCATGGTCAACCGGCCCTCGACGCACTGGGTGCAGTCGTGGCTGCTGCCCGACCTCGGGCTGTGCGTCACCGACTGGTGGTGGAACCCGGGCCACGAGCGGGAGCAGGACTACTACCTCGACGTCTGCGAGATCCGCCGGGAGGACGGCGGCCGCTGGCTGCTCACCGACCACTACCTCGACATCGTGGTGCGCACCGGGCGCGAGGCCGAGGTGGTCGACGTCGACGAGTTCGTCGCGGCCGTCGCCGCCGGCCTGCTCGCGCCCGCCGCGGCCGAGTCGGCGATGCACACCGCCTACCGCGCCGTCGATGGCCTCGCGAGCCACGGGCACGACCTCGACGCCTGGCTCGCGACCTACGGGATCACGCTGACCTGGAAGCCCCGGCCCGCGGCCTGACCGCGGCGCCGCGGCTCAGCCCGACGACGGCGGGTCGTCCTCGTCGCCGCCGCCCGGTTCCGTCGGCTCCGGGTCGGACGGCTCGGTCGGCTTCGTGGGCTCGGTCGGCTTCGTGGGCTCGGTCGGCTTCGTGGGCTCGGTCGGCTTCGTCGTCGGCCTCGTGGTCGGCTTCGTCGTCTTCGTCGTGGTGCGGGTGGGCGGCTTCGGCTTGTCCTCGTCGCCCTCGTCGTTCGGCGGCCGCCGCGAGGTGGTGGTCCGCGGCGGGGGCGGCTGCTCGGTGGTGGGGACCACGACCGGCGGCGGGGGCGGCTGCTCGGGCGGCAGCGGCGGCAGCGCCGGCGGGACCGCCGGGCCCGGGTCCGGCCGCTCCGGCGCGTCGACGACCGGGTCGTCCGACGGGAGCTCGTCGTCGGTGGCGGAGGGGACCTCGTCCACGACGGGCAGCGACGCGCCCGCGCCGACCTCGGTGGTCGTCTCCGGCTCCGACGTGGAGATCGCCGCGGCCGGGTCGACGACCGGGCTCGGCGCGTTGACCTGCGCGACGGCGGTGGTGGCACCGAGCGCACCGACCGTCAGCACCGCGGCCGCCGCGGCGGTGCTCGCCCGGTTCAGCGTGCTCGCCCGGCGGATGACGGCGTCCACCGACGGAAGGGTGACCGCGGCGGCCAGCTCGTCGTCCAGCCGGCGCAGCTCATCGGTGATGCGCTCGTAGCCGTCGGTCACCGCGGACCTCCCTCGTAGTCGTGCGCGGCGGGGTTCTGGGCGTCCGGGTCGTCGAGCGCGTAGTCGTCGGAGCCGCCGTCGATCCCGTACCCGGGCGCGTAGCCGGTGGCCGCCGCGTCGCCCAGCACGTCGCCGAGGACGTCGGCCATGCCCTCGGTGACGACGTGGCGGGCTCGGGTGAGCCGGGCGTGGATCAGCGCCTCGGACGCCTGCTCGATCGCCGCGATCTCCTCGACCGACGACCCGGCCATGTGGAACAGGACCACCGCCCGCCGCTCGGCGGGCGACAGCCGGGCCAGCGAGTTGAGGATGGCCCGGGTGCGCTCGTCGACGCCGGCCCCGATCTGCCGCGGCTTGCCGATCCCGAACTTGGCGAGCACCGCCCGCCAGCTGCGGATGGTGGACCGGACCGCCACCCGGCGGATCCACGCGCTCGGGTCCGGCGTGCGGCCGATCGCCGCCCAGCTGCGCCAGGCCCGCGAGTAGGCGTCCTGCACGACGTCGTGGGCCTCACCCGGGTTGAGGGTGATGGCGTACAGCTGCGCGACCAGCCGCTGGTAGTTCGCCTCGAGGTGGGCGCCGAAGTCCGCGCGCAACTCGGCCGGGGTGTTCATCGCGGGCCGCTGCACCAGCTCCGTGCCGTCCGCCACGTCGGGGTCGGCACGCTCGGATACCGAAGCGGTCACGCGGCCCTCCCCGACAGCTCGTCGCTCACCCGAACGGAGATCGTTCTGCCTCCTCCATCGCCGGATACTCCGGTCTGTTACCGGCAGTGTCCTCCGTTCAGTCCAACGACGGGACCCATGTGGAAGTTGCGGCCCAACCTTCAGCTCGTTCGTGAGCGGCGTCGAACCAGGGTTCCTTCACCTCGACGTACCGGTCCGCGTCGGGGTCGCCCGCGTAGCGCGCCGCCGCCGCCCGCTTCACCTCGAGGTACTCCGCCCGGGCCGCCGGGTCGGCGCGCAGCCAGTCGCGGAACAGCAGCGCGTAGCGCCAGCCCGGCGAGCCGACCTCGCGGACGTGCAGGTTCACCGGTCGCAAGGGGTCGGCGCTGCCGTGGAACCGCTTCGGCCACGGCGCCGCGCCCGCCGGCTTCGGGTTGTCGTGGTCGATGCGCGGGTGCCGCGGGAACCCGGCCTCGGCCAGCGCGTCCTCCACCGCGTCGGCGTCGGCCAGCGAATCCACGCCCAGCTGCAGGTCGATGACGTCCTTCGCCGGGAGGCCCGGCACGGAGGTGGAGCCGATGTGGGCCACCCCGCGGCCGCGCTCCCCCGCCGCCGCGGCCACGCGCGCCCGCAGCCGCGCGGCCGTCTCGGGCCAGGTGGGGTCGGGGTCGACGAGCCGCGGTGGGCCCGCGGGGGCGATCCGCCGCTGCCGCAGGTTCGCCTCGAACGGGACGAGCCGCCGCTCCCACAGCTCGTCCACCGCGGCGTGGAGGTCGCGTTCGTCGCCGGAGTTGTCCAGCCAGACGTCGGCCGCGGCGCGGCGCTCCTCGTCGGTGGCCTGGGCGGCGATGCGGGCGCGGGCGTCCTCCTCGCGCAGGCCGCGCCGCACCAGCCGCCGCACCCGCTCCTCCGCGTCGGCGTGCACGACGACCACCAGCGGGAAGCGGGGCGCCATCCCGTTCTCGACGAGCAGCGGGATGTCCTGCACGACCACCGCGTCCTCGGGCGCCGCCGCGATGAGCGCGTCGGACCGCTCGCGGACCCGCGGGTGGACGATCGCGTTGAGCCGCTCCCGGGCGGCCGGGTCGCCGAACACGACGGCCGCGAGGGCGGGCCGGTCGAGCGCCCCGGAGGCGTCGAGCACCCCCTCGCCGAACGCGGCGACCACCTCGGCGAGCCCCGGGGAGCCGGGGGCGACGACCTCGCGGGCGAGGACGTCGGAGTCGACGAGCACCGCGCCGCGCTCCACCAGCCGCCGCGCGACCGTCGACTTGCCCGCCCCGATCCCGCCGGTGAGTCCCACGCGCAGCACGACCGGAGGCTATCCGGCGCCGATCAGCCGGTGGCGCCCGCCTTCGACACCGGCCGGTCCTGGGCGGGCGGCGGCGTGCGCTTCTGCGTGGGATCCACCGAGACGTGCGGCAGCACCCGCAGCGCGAGGTCCACCAGCGCGTCGGCGCGGCTCTTGTCGCCGGGCAGCGGCTGGTCCGGCAGCACGAGCGTGAGGTTGCTCGTGGAGTGGGCGACCATCAGCACGCCCTGGTTGGGCTTGTCGAAGAACACGCCGGGTGCGCTGCCGAGCGGCATGTCCCGCCGTTCCCCCGACTCCGCCCGCACGTTGACCTCCCACTGGGCGGAAGCCGCCGCGGCGTCGCGGTACGCCGTGGCGTTGATGTCCAGCAGCGGCCTGCCGCCGCGGTCGCCGGAGCGCGTGTAGCGGCACGAGACCCGCTCGGTGCGGCCGACCTTGGGCTGGGGGACGCCGATCGTGGTGCGCACGGCCACCGAGCCGAGCGGAAGCCCCATCACGGCCTCGAGGTCACCGGTGGGCAGGATGCGGCCGCAGTCGGCCGGGATCACCCGGCCGTCGTCGACCGCCGCGGTGGCCTCCGCGGACGACGCCGCCGGGGGGAAGGTCGGGAGGGCGGTGGGCTCGGCCTCGTACGAGGTGCCGCACGCTCCGGCGGTCATCGCGAGCGCGGCGGCGAGCAGCAGCGCCCGCGCGGTCCGCCCTCCTCCCGTCCCCCGCATGCATTCCACGTTAGTTCGGATCTCGCCGGTAATCACCCGACGCGCCCTCCTGCTCACCGAACCGTGACATGGTCGGCCCGGACACGGGACGGCCCCGGTGACCAGTGGTCACCGGGGCCGCCGCGCGGGGTCCTGTTGTCAGGCGCCGCCGGAGAGCTTCTCCCGCAGCGCGGCCAGCTGCTCGTCGCTGGCGAGCGACCCGCCGGACTCGGCCGGGGCGCCCCCGCCCTGCGAGGAGTAGTTGGCGGCGCCGCTGTCGGCGGCCGCCGAGGCCTCCAGCTCCGCCATCTTGCGGATCTGCGCCATGTGCTGCTCGTAGCGAGCGTGCGCCTCGGCGTAGGCCCGCTCCCACGCCTCGCGCTGGGCCTCGTAGCCCTCCTTCCACTCGCCGGTCTCGACGTCGAAGCCCTCGGGGTAGATGTAGTTCCCCTGCTCGTCGTACTCCGCCGCCATGCCGTAGCGGGTGGGGTCGAACTCGGTGTCGGGCGTCATGCCCTCGTTGGCCTGCTTGAGCGACAGCGAGATCCGGCGCCGGTCGAGGTCGATGTCGATGACCTTGACCATGCAGTCGTCGCCGACCTGGACGACCTGCTCCGGGATCTCGACGTGGCGCTCGGCCAGCTCCGAGATGTGCACCAGGCCCTCGATGCCCTCCTCGACGCGGACGAACGCGCCGAACGGGACGAGCTTGGTGACCTTGCCCGGCACGATCTGCCCGATCGCGTGGGTGCGGGCGTAGGCCCGCCACGGGTCCTCCTGGGTGGCCTTGAGCGACAGCGAGACGCGCTCGCGGTCCATCTCCACCGAGAGGACCTCGACGGTGACCTCCTGGCCGACCTCGACGACCTCGCTCGGGTGGTCGATGTGCTTCCAGGACAGCTCGGACACGTGGACGAGGCCGTCCACGCCGCCGAGGTCGACGAACGCACCGAAGTTGACCACCGAGGAGACCACGCCCTTGCGGACCTGGCCGGGCTTGAGCTGGTTGAGGAACTCGCTGCGGACCTCGGACTGGGTCTGCTCCAGCCAGGCGCGCCGCGACAGGACCACGTTGTTGCGGTTCTTGTCCAGCTCGATGATCTTGGCCTCGAGCTTGCGGCCGACGTACGGCTGCAGGTCGCGGACCCGGCGCATCTCGACCAGGGAGGCGGGCAGGAAGCCGCGCAGGCCGATGTCCAGGATCAGGCCGCCCTTGACGACCTCGATCACGGTGCCCTCGACCGGCTCGTCGGCCTCCTTGAGGGCCTCGATGGTGCCCCAGGCGCGCTCGTACTGGGCGCGCTTCTTCGAGAGGATCAGCCGACCTTCCTTGTCCTCCTTCTGGAGGACGAGGGCCTCGACGCGCTCACCGACCGACACCACCTCGGCGGGGTCGACGTCGTGCTTGATCGAGAGCTCCCGCGAGGGGATGACGCCCTCGGTCTTGTAGCCGATGTCGAGCAGGACCTCGTCCCGGTCGACCTTCACGATGGTGCCCTCGACGATGTCGCCATCGTTGAAGTACTTGATCGTCTGGTCGATGGCGGCGAGGAAGTCCTCCTCCGACCCGATGTCGTTGACGGCGACCTGCGGCGTGGTCGGGGCGGCGGTGGTGTCGATGGACATGTAGTGAGGTGCTCCGGTGGTGGATGGACTGGTGGTGTGTTCTTGGTGGCGTTCGTCTCGTGGCGTGGCGCTGTCACCCTTACTTGTGGATCGTGGATTGCGTCGCGATGCGTGGTCGAGCCGAAGCGCGCGATCTACCCGCGACGTTGACCACACCGCGAGTAGGATGCTACGCGCCGCCCGATCAGCAGGGCAATGCAGGGTACCCCCTGTTGAACCGTGAACCTTCCCGGATGATTCCCGCGGTGAGCGCTGAAGAGGTCCTGGGCACGGTCGGAGTGGCCCGCCGACGCGTCGGGAGCGCGGAGTCCGAGCGCGCCAGCCGGCTGTGGTGGGACGCCGATGCCGACGACTACCTGGCAGAACACGGCCGCGACATCGGGGACACCGACTTCGTCTGGTGCCCCGAGGGCCTGCGCGAGGCCGACGCGCGGCTGCTCGGCGACGTCGCCGGGCGGCGGGTGCTCGAGGTCGGCTGCGGCTCGGCGCCGTGCGCGCGGTGGCTCGCGGCGCAGGGCGCCCACCCGGTGGCGCTCGACCTGTCCCGCGGGATGCTGCGCCACGCCGCGGCGCTGGGCGCCGCCACCGGCCTGCGGGTCCCGCTCGTGCAGGCGGGCGCCGAGCGCCTGCCGTTCACCGACGCGTCCTTCGACGTCGCCTGCTCGGCGTTCGGGGCCGTGCCGTTCGTGGCCGAGCCCGAGCGCGTGATGCGCGAGGTCTGCCGGGTGCTGCGGCCGGGCGGGCGCTGGGTGTTCGCGGTCAACCACCCGATGCGCTGGGTGTTCTCCGACGACCCGGGCCCGGACGGCCTCACCGTGCAGCAGTCGTACTTCGACCGCACCCCCTACGTCGAGGTCGACGCCGAGGGCCGCGCCACCTACGTCGAGCACCACCGCACGCTGGGCGACCGGGTGCGCGACATCGTCGCCGCCGGGCTGGTGCTCGACGACCTGGTCGAGCCGGAGTGGCCCGAGGGCCGGGAGACCGTGTGGGGCCAGTGGTCCCCGCTGCGGGGCCGCCTGTTCCCCGGCACGGCGATCTTCGTCTGCCACAAGCCCTAGCCGCCGGCCGCCCCGCGCCGACGACCACCCGTTCGGCAACATCACGAATGGGCTGCAGATGGCGTCCGGCGCCCTGACTCCGCACTACGCTGCCCTGTCTCAGCATGCACGGAACCGGAGGTCCGCGTCGAATGACGAGCATCCGCAGGCGAACGGCCGTCGCCTTCTCGGCCGCCGCCCTCCTCCTCGCCGGCTGCGGCGGTGGGGGCGGCGAGGAGCAGCCCCCGTCGGACGGGGCCGAGCCCACCGCCGCGTCGGGCGGTGACGGCACGCTCCAGATCGGCTACGTGCTGCCGCAGACCGGGCAGCTGGCCTTCCTGGGCCCACCCCAGATCGAGGCCGCGCGCTACGCCATCTCCGAGATCAACGCGGCAGGCGGCGTGCTCGGCCAGCCGATCCCCGAGCCGGCCGCGGGCGACGAGTCCGACCAGGCCGCGGTCGCGCAGCAGTCCGCGGACCGGGTGCTGGCCGCCGGGGTCGACGCCCTGATCGGCGCCGCCGCCTCCGGCCGCTCCCTGGACATCATCGACCGCGTCACCGGCTCCCAGGTCGTCCAGTGCTCCGGGTCGAACACCGCGCCCACCTTCACCGACTACGAGGACGGCGGCTTCTACTTCCGCACCGCGCCCAGCGACGCCCTGCAGGGCCCGGTGCTGGCCGAGACGATCGTCGCCGACGGCCACAGCAACGTGGCCATCGTCGCGCGCGCCGACGACTACGGGGCCGGCCTGGCCGAGGCCACGGCGAACGCCCTGCAGGAGGCCGGCGCCACGGTCGCGCTGAACGAGGCCTACGACCCGAACGCGCAGAACTTCGACGCCCTCGTGCAGCAGATCCAGGGCTCCAACCCCGACGCCGTCGTCGTCATCTCCTTCGAGGAGGGGGCGCAGATCATCCAGGGCCTGCTCGAGGCCGGGCTCGGCCCGAACGCGATCGGCCTGTACGGGTCGGACGGCATCCGCAGCGAGGAGCTGCCCTCGCTGGTCTCCCCGAACAACCCCGCTGCGCTGGCGGGGATGAAGGGCACCGCGCCGGCCTCGGAGGAGAACGCCCAGTTCATCGAGGGGCTGCGCGCCTTCGCCCCCGACCTCGTCGAGACCCAGTACGCGCCGCAGGTGTTCGACTGCGTGAACATCGTCGCGCTGGCCGCCGAGGCGGCGGGCAGCGACGCGGGGCCGGCGATCGCCGCCGAGGTCGTGAACGTCACCCGGGACGGCACCCAGTGCTCGTCGTTCGCCGAGTGCAAGCAGCTGCTCGACTCCGGCCAGGACATCGACTACCAGGGTGCGAGCGGTCCGCTCGACTTCGTCCCGGCCGGTGAGCCGGGCAGCGCCTCGATCGAGGTCTACGGCTACGACGAGTCGGGCACGCTCACCACGCTGGACATCGTCGCGTCGGAGCCGGTCAACTGAAACCGCGCGCAGCGACCGACGTGAGAGGGGCCGGGTGCGATCCGCACCCGGCCCCTCCCGCGTTCGTGGCCCGCGCGGCCCCGGCGCGCCCCGCTCAGCGCACCTTCGCCAGCGTGCCGAGGTAGGACTCCACCACCCGCTCGTCGTGGAGCAGCTCGCGGCCCGGGCCCGTGTGGGCGTTGCGGCCCTGGTCGAGGACGTACCCCCGGTGCGCGAGCTCGAGGCAGCGCCGCGCGTTCTGCTCGACCATGATCACCGAAACGCCCGCCTCGTTGATCGCGCGGATGCGCGCGAAGGCGTCGTCCTGCGCCATCGGGGACAGCCCGGCCGAGGGTTCGTCGAGCAGGAGCACCTCGGGCTCCATCATCAGCGCCCGCCCCACCGCGACCACCTGGCGCTCCCCACCCGAGAGCGATCCAGCCTGCTGCTTGCGCCGCTCGCCGAGCAGGGGGAACAGCTCGGTGATCGCGCGCAGGCGGGCCGCGAAGCGCTTCGGCCGCTGGTAGATCCCCATCTGGAGGTTCTCCTCCACGGTGAGGGTGGGGAACACGTTGCGGGTCTGCGGCACGTAGCCGACGCCGAGGGCCACCAGCTCGTGCGGGCGCAGCCCGCTGATCTCGGTCCCCCGCAGCCGGATGCTGCCCGAGCGCACCGGGATCAGCCCGAACACGGCCTTGAGCAGCGTGGACTTCCCGGCGCCGTTCGGCCCGATGATGCCGACGATCTCGCCCGGGTACAGGTGCAGGCTGCAGCCGTTGAGGATGTTGACCTCCGGCAGGTAGCCCGCCACCACGGTGTCGGCGACGACCAGCGGCTCCTGGTCGGCGGACGCGCTCATGCTTCCTCCCGGAACTCCGGCTCGTCGTGGGTGGAGCCGAGGTAGGCGTCGATGACGTCGGGGTTGCCGACGATGTCGGCCGGCCGACCCTCGGCGATGATCCGCCCCTGGGCCATGCACACGACCCAGTCGCTGATCTCCATCACGACGTCCATGTCGTGCTCGACGAACAGCACGGTGCGGCCCGTGCTGCGCAGACCGTCGATGTGCCCGAGGAGGTCCTGGCGCAGCGCCGGGTTCACCCCCGCCATCGGCTCGTCCAGCAGCACCAGCGCGGGGTCGACCATCAGCGCCCGCGCCATCTCCAGCAGCTTGCGCTGCCCGCCGGACAGGTAACCCGCGTACTCGTCGCGCCGGTTGTCGAGCCGGAACCGGGTGAGGAGCTCGTCGGCGCGCTTCTCGATCTCCGCCTCCTGCGCGGCCCACAGCGGCCGCAGCAGCGCGGGCAGCAGCCGCTCCCCCCGCTGCCCGGTGGCGGCGAGCTTCATGTTCTCCATGACGGTGAGGCGGGCCAGCACGCGGGTGAGCTGGAACGTGCGGACCATGCCGCGGTGGGCCAGCCGGTGGGCGGGCAGCCCCGTCACGTCCTGGCCGTCGAAGGTCCACCGCCCCGCGGTCGGGCGGTCGAAGCCGCAGAGCAGGTTGAACAGCGTCGTCTTGCCGGCGCCGTTGGGGCCGATGAGCCCGGTCACCACGCCGCGCTGCACCTCGAGGTGCTCGACGTCGACCGCGCGCATGCCGCCGAAGTCGCGGCGGACCCCGTCCACGACCAGCAGCGGGTCCGGCTTCGCGACCCCCGGCTCCGGGGCGACGCCCGCCAACGCGCTCGCCGTCATCCCGCCACCTCCTCCTTCACCCGGGCACGGCGCCTGCGCCGCGTCGGCACGCCGCCGCCCGCTTCGAGCCGCATCAGCTCGGCGTCCCCGAGCACGCCCTGCGGCCGGTACACGAGCAGCAGCATCAGCAGCACGCCGACCAACGCGAACCGCAGCGCGCCGACGTCGGCGGGCGAGACGAAGTCGGGCAGGTAGCCGCCCTCGACGAGCCGCCGCAGCCCGCTGTCGGCGAACGTCAGCAGGAACCAGAAGATCACCGAGCCGAGCACCGGACCGAGCACGGTGCCGGCGCCACCCAGGATCAACAGGGCGTACATGTTGAAGGTGAGCTCCGGGTTGAACGTGTTCGGGGCCACCGCCTGGGCGTCGATCGCCAGCAGCATGCCCGCGAGCGCACCGATCACGCCGCCGAGCACCAGCGACTGCATCTTGTAGCCGTAGACGTTCTTGCCGAGGCTCCTGGCGGCGTCCTCGTCCTCGCGCACCGCCAGCAGCACGCGCCCCCACGGGCTGCGCACCAGCAGGAACACCCCGAGCGTCACGAGCGCGGCCCCGCCCCAGCCGACGAGCATCACCCACAGGTCGCGCTGGGTGAACGCGAGCGGCCCGAACCCGTAGCTCCCGGTCGGGATGGGGTTGGCGGCGTAGAAGGCGTTCGCGAACCGCTGCAGGCCGTACACCCCGCCGGTCAGCGGCGCGGCGAACCCGGCGTTGAACACGATCCGCAGCACCTCGCCCGCGGCGATCGTGGCGATCGCGAGGTAGTCCGCGCGCAGGCGCAGCGTCGGGATGCCCAGCAGCAGCGCCAGCAGGACCGACGCCGCCAGCCCGACGAGCACGCCGAGCCACAGCGGCCCGCCGAACACCGAGACGGTGATCGCCACGCCGTACGCGCCGACGAGCAGGAAGCCCACGTGCCCGAAGTTGAGCAGCCCGGTGTAGCCGAAGTGCAGGTTGAGGCCGATCGCGGCGAGCGCGTAGATCGCGGCCACCGGCCCGAACGCGCCCCGCAGCGCATCGGCGAGGATGACGAGCAGTTCCACCGGTGGCCCCCTATCCGATCCGCTGCGCCCGGCCGAAGACGCCCTGCGGCCGCACCAGCAGGACGAGGATCAGGATCAGCAGCGCCCAGGCGTTCTGCAGCTCGACGGGGAACCACGCGGTGGAGACCTGGGCGACCAGGCCGACGATCAGCCCGCCGACCATCGCGCCGAACGCACTGCCCAAGCCGCCGAGGATCACCGCGGCGAACATCAGCAACAGCAAGCGGAACCCCATGTCCCACGACACGATCTCCGACAGCCCGTACAGCACGCCGCCGAGCGCCGCGAGCGCTCCCCCGAGGATCCAGACGTACATCGTGATCCGGGCGACGTCCACACCGGACGCCTCGGCGAGCTCGCGGTCGTCGGCCACCGCCCGCATGGCCTTGCCGATCCTCGTGCCCACCAGCATCAGCCCGACCCCGACCAGCACGAGCAGCGCGAGGACGGTGATCAACAGGTCCCGCGGGGTGATCGAGACCGGGCCGAGGACCAGCGCCTCCTGGATCGTGTAGCCCGGGTACGGCTGGGGCCGCGAGTCGAACAGCACCAGCACGACGTGCCGCAGCACCAGCGACAGCCCGATCGAGATGATGAACAGGTTGATGCGCCCGGTGCCGCGGCCGCGCAACGGCCGCCACAGCCCCAGCTCCAGGGCGGCGCCGATCAGCGCCCCGACCACGATCGCGAGGACCGCCGCCGGGATCAACCCGATGCCCGGCCCGATCACACCGGCGTTGAAGGCGAACGCGGCGACCGCGCCGATCGTCACCAGGTCGCCGTGCGCGAAGTTGATCAGCCCGGTCGTACCGAAGATCAACGACAGCCCGATCGCGGTGATCGCGATGATCGCGCCGAACTTGATCCCGACGACCGTGAGCTGCGCGACGACGGAGAGCATCCCCGGCCCGCTGGACGGCGGCGGCGGCGCGGGGCCCTCCCCCGGCGCCCCGGCCTCCCCCGGCGCGACCAGGGGGAACAGCACGGTTCGCCGCTGGCCGGGGCGGACCGTGACCTCGGACAGCGTCTCCGCGCCCGCCTCGCGCAGCACCACCCCCTCGGGCAGCGTGCCCGCGTCGAGGACGACGTCGTAGGCGCCCGGCCCGGGGACCGGCACCTGCCACGTCCCGTCGTCGGCCGTGACGGCCGAACCGATGTCCTGGCCGCCCTGTCGGACGGTGATCGTCACACCCGGCACCGGTTCGCGGTCGGGACCGCGCAGCGTGCCGCCGATCGCTTCCCCGTCCTGGGCGGACGCGAAGCCGGTGACGGCCGCCATGGCGGCGAGGACCAGAACGAACACGGCCACCAGCCGTTTGCGCACGCGACCTCCTGTTTCGCCCGGTGGCGAAGTCGCGCAACGATAGCCCGCCGCCACCGCCGGGTCGGCGGGGCGCCACCGAATCGTGCGCGCGCCGTGATCTGTTCGCCGTCGGACGGGGTGGGACGCGCCGCACCGCTGCCGCCGCACCGCCGTCTACAGTGCCGGGCGTGCCCATCGACCCCGCCGACCTGCCCGCCGTCACCCACCCGGAACAGCTTCCCGAGCGGATGGGCATCGAGATCGTGAAGCTGTCGCTCGACGAGGTCGTCGGCACCCTGCCCGTCACCGGCAACCGGCAGCCTTACGGGCTGCTGCACGGGGGCGCCAACGCGGTGCTCGCCGAGACCCTCGGGTCGACGCTGTCGGCCCTGCACGCCCTCCCCGAGCGGTTCCCGGTGGGGCTCGAGCTCTCCTGCACCCACCACCGCTCGGCGACGGAGGGCGTGGTCACCGGGGTGGCGCGGCCGCTGCACGTGGGCCGCAGCACGTCCACCACCGAGATCGTGATCGTCGACGAGGCGGGGCGGCGGACCTGCACGGCCAAGCTGACCTGTCTGCACCGCGACACGGAACCGCGCGTCTGACGCGGCGCCCGGCCCGGCCGCCACGGGGGCGGGGCGCCGCCGCGCACCGCGCTCCTCCGGCACCGGGAGCGGCAGGTGGCCCCGCTCGGCGCCCCGTGCGGGGCAGGGCGCCGCGGGCACACCCCGCGCGGGGTCAGGACTTCGGCGAGGCCAGCTGCTCGACGATCGCCTCGGCGATCGACTTCATGGTGGTCCTGCGGTCCATCGCCGTGCGCTGGATCCACCGGAAGGCCTCGGGCTCGGTCATGTTCTGCTTCGTCATCAGCAGGCCCTTGGCCCGGTCGACGAGCTTGCGGGTCTCGAGCCGGTCGTTGAGCGTGGCCACCTCGTCCTCGAGCGCGCGCTTCTCGGCGAACCGCGACACCGCCAGCTCGATGGCGGGCACCAGCTCGTGCCGGGCGAACGGCTTGACCAGGTAGGCCATCGCCCCCGCGTCGCGGGCCTGCTCGATGAGGTCGCGCTGGCTGAACGCGGTGAGCATGACCACCGGGGCGATGCGCTCCTCGACGATCATGCCCGCCGCCTCGATGCCGTCCATCTTGGGCATCTTGACGTCCATGATCACGAGGTCCGGCTTCAGCTCGCGCGCGAGCTCGACGGCCTGCTCGCCGTCGCCGGCCTCACCCGCGATGACGTAGCCTTCCTCGGTCAGCATCTCGGTGAGGTCCAGCCGGATCAGGGCCTCGTCCTCCACCACGAGCACGCGCAGACCGGTGGCCGGTCCGGCCTCGTCCGCCGCCTTCTGCTCGGTTACCTGCTGGCTCACAGGGCTGTTCTCCTTCGCCGGAGGGTGTACCGGAAGGATTCAGAATACCGGCCGGTCGTGCCGCGTAACTGTGATCCCGCTGATCCTCACGGGCCGCCGACCCGCCGGAGGTGTCCCCGCGATAGAGTTCGTGCGACTGCCCCCGTAACCCAATTGGCAGAGGTTGCGCTCTCAAACAGCGTTCAGTGTGGGTTCGAATCCCACCGGGGGCACCGAACCGAAACCGTCGGTGTCGGGCGCGACACTGCGCGTCGTGTACGACGCCGAGGTGCGCCGGGCCGCGTTGGCAGCGCTCCGCTCGGGCCGAAGCATCTCGGCCGTGAGCAGGGCAACAGGAGTCAGCAGGGCGGCGTTGCGCAGCTGGCGCGACGGCACGCGGGGCGCGCGCACGTCCGGCTGTCCCCGGTGCGCCTCGGTACCCGGGCCACCCGAGCCGCAAGCCGCCTACGCCTACCTGCTGGGCCAGTACCTCGGCGACGGCACGCTCAGCCGCGGCCGCGGCAACGTGTGGTCATTGCGAATCGCCTGCGCCGATTCCTACCCATTGATCATGGCGGAATGCGCGGGAGCGGTTCGCGCGCTCCGGCCGAACAACACGATCAGCCGCCTGCACCGGCAGGGGTGCACCTACGTGACCGCCCGCTGGAAGCACTGGCCCTGCCTCTTCCCCCAGCACGGCCCCGGCATGAAGCACACCCGCGCGATCGTGCTCGAGCCGTGGCAGGAGGAGGTCGTGGGCCGACACACGGCGGAGTTCCTGCGCGGCCTGTTCCACTCCGACGGGTGCCGGATGACCAACTGGACGCGCCGCACGGTGGCCGGGGTCGAGCGGCGCTACGAGTACCCGCGCTGGTTCTTCAGCAACAGGTCCGCCGACATCCTCGCGCTCTGCAGCGGCTCGCTCGACCGGCTCGGCATCGCCCACCGCTTCCCGCGCCCCGACACGATCTCCGTCGCGCGGCGGGAGGCCGTCGCGGCGCTCGACGCGGTGGTCGGCCGGAGATCCTGAGAGCCACTCACAGGAGTGACCAATCGCACATTCGCCCCTTTAGGGTGACCTGACGACATCGGGCTCCCAGCCATTAGGGTGACGCAACTCCCGTTGCGGACCCTGGAGGTGAGGAACGTTTCGTCACGCACGGAAGCGGCGACGTGACCGGGCGCGAACGACAGCTGAGGGTGGCCGACCCGGACCGGACGACGCCGATCGCGGCGCGCGCGCACCGGACCGCGTGGCCGCACCGCGGCCCGGCCAGGGCGCCGCGGATCGCCCACCCGGCCGAGCCGATCACCACTCCCCTCCCCGTCCTCGGGCCCGGCGGGTTCGTGATCGCCGACGCGCCGACGCAGCCGATCGCGCTCGGCCGGGCGGCGGGTGGCCGCAGGCCGGGCGCCGGCGCGGGCGGGGGCGCCGCGATGTCGATCAGCTCCGCGCTCGGCGCGCTGGCGGGGCTCGTGAGCTGGCTGCTGGCCGCCCGCCTCCTCCCGCAGGCCGAGGTGGGGCTCGCGGCCGCGGTCGTGTCCGCGTTCATCCTGATCGCGGGGATGACCCAGCTGAACCTGGGCCTCGGACTGATGCGCTGGCTGCCCACCGCGGGCCGCTACGCCCCGCCCCTGGTGTGGCGGAGCCTGCTTTCGATCATGCCGCTGTCCGGGCTCGTCGGCCTGGGCTACGTGCTGGCCGTGCCCGAGCTCGCGCGCACCGCCGCGGGCGCCGACGGGTCGCACGTCCTCGGCACGTGCCTCTTCGTGCTCGCGGCCGCCGGGTGGGGTGCGTTCGTCATCCACGACTACGTGCTCGTGGCGATCGGCAAGCCGTGGTGGTGCGTGTGGCGCAACGGCCTGTTCGCAGCCGTGCGGATCACGCTGCTGGTCGTGCTCGGCACGACGCTCGGCGCGCAGGGCGTGGTCCTGTCGTGGGTCGGGCCGATCGTCGTGTGGATCGCCGCGGGCTCCCTCGTGCTCGCGGTGGCCGTGCGCCGGTTCGCCCGGGGCGCGTGCGGGGGAACCATGCCGTGCCCGTCGGAGGTCGTCGGGTTCCTCGGGCCGACGGCCGTGGCGCAGATGGGCTACACGCTGCTGCTCAACCAGGTACCGCTGGTCGTGATCCTGCGGTTCGGGCCGGAGGCGGGGGCGGCGTTCTTCATCGCGTGGCAGGCCACGGTCGTGGTCGAGACCGCGGCCACCTACTTCACGCACTCGCTGTCGGCCGCCTGCGCCCGGGAGCCGGAGCGCGCGGCCGAGCTCGTCTGCGCCTCCCGCCGCAGGCTCCTGGTGGTCTTCCTGCCGTTGCTCGGGGTGGGCGCGCTGCTCGCCGGGCCGGGGCTGTCGATCTTCGGCCCGCAGTACGCGGCGGCGGCCGACGTGCTGCGCGTGCTGCTGCTCGGGCAGGCCTTCCGGCTGATCGTGGTGCACGAGCTCGCGGTGCGGACCGCCACGGGGCGCGGCGTGGCGTTCGCGCGGCTGCACCTGACCGGCACCGTGCTGGTGCTGGCGGCGGTCGCGCTCGTACCCGCCGGCGACACGGTGGTCGGCACGGTGGTCGGCACGGCGGGCGGCACGGCGGTGGCGCTGCTCCCGGTGGCGCTCGGCTACGCCGCGGTGCAGCTCGTGCTCGCCACGCACGTGGGGGTCCTCCAGCTGCGGGGGCTCGGTCGGGCCCTGCCGGGGCGTCACTAATCTCCCGGGCATGCCTACTGCCCTCGTGACCGGTGCCAGCCGCGGCCTCGGCTCCACGTTCGCCACCCGGCTCGCCCGCGACGGGTACGACCTCGTGCTGGTGGACCGCGACCAGACCGGCCTGGAGCGGGTGGCGTCGTTCCTCCGCGGCGCGGGGCGGTCGGTCGAGGTGCTGGCGGCGGACCTGACCGACGAGCGCGGGCTGGCGGCGGCGCAGGCCCGGCTCGAGGACGACGACCGGCCGGTCGACATGCTCGTCAACAACGCGGGCGTGAGCGACGAGACCGAGTTCTCCGAGGCCGACGTCGACAAGCTGCAGGCCGAGATCGACGTGAACATCACCGCCCTGATGCGCCTCACCAGGGCCGTGCTGCCCGGGATGAAGCGGCGCCACCGGGGCGCGGTGATCAACGTGGCGAGCTTCGCCGGGTACCTCGCCGGCAAGGGCGACGCGTACGCGGCGACCAAGGCGTGGGTGCTGTCGTTCACCGACACGGTGGGCGCGTCGCTCGAGGGCACCGGCGTCCGCATGATCGCGCTCGTGGCCGGGCAGCTGAAGAACGCGATGTACCCCGCGCCCCCGGACGCGTCGCGCGACGGCCTCGACCCCGAGGCCGTGGTGGACCAGTGCCTCGCCGACCTCGCGAAGGGCCGCACGCTCTCGGTGCCGGGCTGGCGCTACCGGGCCGTGGTGGACGTGCTGGAGCTGCCGAAGCGCACGCTGCGCACCGCGGCCAAGCTCGCCCGCAAGGGCCGCGACCACGCGGGGGCGCTGCGCAAGCCCGCCCAGCCGCGCTCCTGACGCCGCAGGCGCCGCTCAGCCGGACAGCTCCTGCAGCGCCCGCTGGGCGGCGTCGAGCTCGGCGCGCAGCCGCTCCACCCGCTCGAGCTGGCGCTGCCGCGCCGCCTCGAGGGAGGCGTCGATCGCCTCGGCGACGGCGGCGGGGAGCGAGCGCGCGGCCTTGGCCACGTCGGCCGGCTGGACCGGGGTGGGGCGCACGGTGCGCTTGCGGCCGCTCGTGACCTCCACGGTCCACTCGCCGTCGGCGGTGCTGGTGAGCGTGACGGTGACCTCGGCCGCCTGACGGGCGGCCCGGGCGCGGGCCGGCTTCTTCTCCGCAGGCTTCTCGGCCTGCTCCACCTTCTCCGTCTTCCCGGCCTTCTCCGTCTTCTCGGGCTTCTCCGGCCGGGCCGGCTTCTCCGGTTCCACCGCTGCCGACGCGGCGTGGCCCCGCGCCGGCTCCGCCTTCGGGGCCGCGACGGCCTTCCGGCGCGCGGGCGCCGGGGACACGGCCGGGGCCGGTGCGGCCTCGGCGGCCTTGCGCGCCCTGCGGCGTGGCGGGCGGGTGGTCGTCAGCTCGTTCGGCGAGCAGAACACGGTGTCCTTGCTGCCGGTGGGGCGGACCTCGATGAAGTCGCCCTCGGCGGGCTCGCCGATCGAGACGATCTTCGCCGAGCCGCCCACGGGCACGCCGACGGCCGCCGCGGTGAACCACACCGGGACGAGCCTGCCCTCCGCCAGCTCGGCGCGTGCCGCCGCCAGGTCCTGCTCCGACAGCGCTGCCGGTGCGTCCGTCATCCGTGCGCTCCCCTCACTCGATCGGTGCGCATCATGCCCGGCCGCACCGACGGTGATCAGCCCGCCCACACCCCCTCGCCGCCGAGTACCTCGCGGACCCGCGGGTCACGGTCGCCGCGGTGGCCCGTCGGGTCGGCTACTCCGACGCGTTCACGTTCAGCGCGGCGTTCAAGCGGGAGCGGGGTGTGGCGCCGAGCACGGTCCGGGCATGAACCCGGCGGTCCGCGCGTTCGGGCCGGATGATTGCACACGCAACCACCTGGACAGGGGATCGAGATGGAGATGCAGTTCGGCGTCTTCTCCGTCGGCGACGTCACGCCCGACCCGACGACCGGCCGCACGCCCACCGAGGCCGAGCGGATCAAGGCGATGGTCGCCATCGCGCTGAAGACGGAGGAGGTGGGGCTGGACGTGTTCGCGACCGGCGAGCACCACAACCCGCCGTTCGTGCCCTCCTCCCCCACGACGATGCTCGGCTACGTGGCGGCGCGCACGACGCGGCTGCTGCTGTCGACGGCCACGACGCTCATCACCACGAACGACCCGGTGAAGATCGCCGAGGACTACGCGATGCTGCAGCACCTGGCCGACGGCCGCGTCGACCTGATGCTCGGCCGCGGCAACACCGGGCCGGTCTACCCGTGGTTCGGCAAGGACATCCGCGACGGCATCCCGCTCGCCGTCGAGAACTACGCGCTGCTGCGGCGGCTCTGGCGCGAGGACGTCGTCGACTGGGAGGGCCGGTTCCGCACGCCGCTGCGGGGCTTCACCGCCACGCCGCGCCCGCTCGACGGCGTGCCGCCGTTCGTCTGGCACGCCTCGATCCGCAGCCCGGAGATCGCCGAGCAGGCCGCCTACTACGGGGACGGCTTCTTCCACAACAACATCTTCTGGGACGCCGGGCACGTCCGGCGGATGGTGGAGCTGTACCGGCGCCGGTACGAGCACTACGGTCACGGGCCGGCCGACCGGGCGATCGTCGGGCTCGGCGGGCAGGTGTTCATGCGGAAGAACTCCCAGGACGCCGTGCGCGAGTTCCGGCCCTACTTCGACAACGCCCCCGTCTACGGCCACGGCCCGTCGCTGGAGGACTACGCCGAGCTGACCGCCCTCACCGTGGGCAGCCCGCAGCAGGTCATCGACAAGACGCTGACGTTCGCCGAGTACGCGGGCCACTACCAGCGCCAGCTGTTCCTCGTCGACCACGCGGGCCTGCCGCTGAAGACCGTGCTCGAGCAGCTGGACGTGCTGGGTGAGGAGGTCGTCCCGGTGCTGCGCAAGGAGTTCGCCGCACGCACCCCGGCGCACGTCCCGGACGCGCCGACGCACGCGACCCTGAAGGCGGCGCGCGCCGCGGAGGAGGTGTCGGCGTGACCACCCGGAGGATCGCGGTCGTCAGCGCCGGGGTCGGCGTCCCGTCGTCCACGCGGCTGCTCGCCGACCGGCTCGCCGCCGCCACCACCTCGGCGCTCGCCGAGCGCGGCGTGACCGCCGCGGTGGGGGTCGTGGAGGTGCGCGAGCACGCCCACGAGCTGGTGGACGCCGTGCTCGCCGGCGTCGTCGCGCCGGGCCTGCGCCCCGCGTTCGACGCGGTGGTGGGCGCCGACGGGCTGATCGCCGTGACGCCGACGTTCTCGGCGTCCTACAACGGCCTGTTCAAGCTGCTGTTCGACGCCCTCGACGACGGCGCGCTCGACGGGAAGCCGACGCTGATCGCCGCCACCGGCGGCACCGCGCGGCACTCGCTCGCCCTCGAGCACGCGGTGCGCCCGCTGATGGCCTACCTGCGGGCGGTGGTCGTGCCCACGGCGGTGTTCGCCGCCCCCGAGGACTGGGCCGGCGGGACGGGCGGCGCGCCCGCGCTGGACCGGCGGATCGCCCGGGCCGCGGGCGAGCTCGCCGACCTCGTCGCCGCCCGGCCCGCCGGGAAGGGCCCGGATCCCTTCGCGGAGCCGGTCCCGTTCGAGCAGCTGCTGCGGGGCCGGTGAGCACGGCGCGAGGAGTTCGCGGTGGTTCCGGGTGGCCGCGTGATGGGAACGGCCGGTGTCCACCACCGCGCTGCTCGCCGCGTCGGAGACGGCGTTCCGGGTGGTGCAGCCGCTCGGCGCCGCGTACCTGATCCGGCTCGGCGCGTCCGGCCTGTGGCGGTCGGTGCGCCGGCGCGGTACCGCGCCCGAGGTGCACGGGCCGCAGGTGGAGGTGCCGGTGGCGGGCGCAGCGCGGGGTTTCCGCGCCGGCCTCGTCACCAACCTGCTCAACCCCGAGGTCGGCGTGCTCTCCATGAGCCTGCTGCCGCAGTTCCTGCCGGCGGGCGGGCACGTCGGGTGGGGCGCGCTGCTCGTCGCGATGCACGTCGCGATGGGCCGGCCTGGTTCGGCGCGCTCGTCGCGCTCGCCGGCCGGGCGCGGCGGCTGCTGTCGCGCGAGCGGGTGCGGCGCGCGCTCGACCGTGCCTCGGCCGGGGTGCTGCCCGGGCTCGGCGTGGCGATGGTCGCCGACGCCCGCTGAACGCTAGGCGGCGGACGGCGGGCCGAGCAGCAGGCCGCCGTTGACCTCCAGGGTCTGCCCGGTCACCCACCGGCCGTCGTCGGAGGCGAAGAACGCCACCGCGTCGGCGATGTCGGCGGGTTGGCCGTGCCTGCCGAGCGCCACGATCCGCGCGACCCCGCGCGCCGCCTCCGGGTCGTCGGTCAGCCAGGCGTTCATGTCGGTCTCGGTGATGCCCGGGGAGACGGTGTTGACGGTGATCCCGCGACCGCCGTGGGTGTGGGCGAGCGAGCGGGTGAGCACGTTCAGCGCGCCCTTGCTCATGCTGTAGACGACCTCGGGGGTGGCGAACCACGTGACGCCGGAGGAGACGTTCACGATCCGGCCGCCGTCGGGCATCAGCGGCAGCGCCCGCTGGGTGACGAACAGTTGGGCGCGGACGTTCACCGCGAACAGCCGGTCGAACGCCTCCGGGGTGGCGCCCTCGATCGTCGCCGAGTAATCGATCACCGCGGCGTTGTTGACCAGGACGTCGAGCGGGCGGCCGGCGAGGCCGTCGCGCAGCGCGGCGAACAGGTCGTCGAGCTCGGCGATCTCGGCCAGGTCCGCGCGGACCGCGAACGCCTGGCCGCCTGCGCGCTGGATCGCGGCGACGGTCTCCTTGGCGGCCGTCTCGTTCCGGCCGTAGTGCACGGCGACGAGCGCGCCGTCGGAGGCCAGCCGCTCGGCGATCGCGCGGCCGATGCCGCGGGAGGCGCCGGTGACGAGCGCGGTGCGTCCGGTCAGGTCGGTCATGGTGCGGCTCCTTCTCGGGTGGGGGGACGCAGCGCGGAGGTCGCCCACGCGGCGGGCACCGCGAGCGCGGTGAGCAGGAGGCCGGTGAGCAGGGGGCCGCCCGCGCCCCGGGTGTCGAGCGCCCAGCCGCCCGCGAGGGCGCCGAGCGCGATGCCCGCGTTGAGCGCGGACGCGGGGAGCGTGGCCGCGAGGTCGCGGCCGGGCCCCGCGAGCTCGAGCACGCGGTACTGCAGCGAGGGAACGAGCCCCATCCCGACGACGCCCCAGACGACCAGCCCGGCCGCGACCGGCACCGGGTGCGCCGCCACCAGGTGGAGCAGGCCGAGCGCGCCCACCAGCGCGGCGGTGCCGAGCACGAGCGCCCTGGTCGCGCCGCGGTCGGCCGCCCACCCGCCGCCGAGGACGCCGACCGCGGTCGCCGCGCCGAAGGCGAGCAGGAACCCGCTCACCGCCGCGCCCCCCACTCCGGTGCGCTCCTGCAGGAACGGGCTGATGTAGGTGAGCGCCGCGTACTGGCCGCCGAGGATCAGCAGGCCGGTCGCCAGCACGGCCAGCACCCGGGGGGCGAAGGCGTACCGCGCCTGCACCGCCGCGCGCCCGCCACCGCTCGCCGGGACGGCGGGCACCACCCGCAGCAGCGCGAGCAGCGCGGCGAGCCCCAGCGCACCCACCCCGACGAACCCGGCCCGCCAGCCCCACGCCTGCCCGGCCAGCGTGCCCAGCGGCACGCCGAGCGCGGTGGAGACCGCGATCCCGGCGAGCACGATCCCGATCGCCCGCCCCGTGCGCCCCGGCGGGACGACGGCGCCCGCCACCGCGAACGCGACGCCGATGAACAGGCCGTGCAGCGAGCCCGCGACGAACCGGGCCGCCAGGAAGACCGCGGCGCCGGCCTGCAGGAGCGGCACGACGGTGGCCACGACGTAGCCGGCGAGCGCCAGCGCGAGCAGCAGGCGTCGATCGGCCCGGATGGTCGCGGCGGTGAGGGCGGGTCCGCCGACGGCGATCCCGAGCGCGTACGCGGTGACGGCGGCGCCCGCGGTGCTCACCGGAACCGCGAGGTCGGCCGCGATGAGGTCGATCACCCCCACGACCAGCAGCTCGGCGCTGCCCATCACGAACGCGGCGGTGAACAGCACCGCGAGCGTCGGCGCGCTGCGGGTGGTCATGAGCACCCCCGGAGAATGTTAGGGATCGTTCCCTAACATGAACGTAGGCGGCGCCGATCGCGGGGGCAAGGGGTCGGCGCGAAACGCTAGGGAACGATCCCTGACTCGGTACGATGCGGCGGTGTCCCGGTCCGCGACGCCCCGCCGCAGCTCGGCGGAGACGCGCGAGCACGTCCTGCGGGTGGCGCACGAGCTGTTCTACTGGCAGGGCATCCGCGCCGTCGGCGTCGACCGGATCGCCGCCGAGGCCGGGGTCGCCCCCACCACGCTCTACCGGCTGTGGCCGTCGAAGGACGACCTGGTGGCGGCGTACGTCGAGCGGGCCGACCGCGAGTACCGCGAGTGGTTCGAGGCGGCCACCGCCCACGGGAGCCCGCGCGAGCGGATCCTGTCGCTGTTCGACGCGCTCGCCGAGCAGACGCAGCCGGACCGCTGCCGGGGCTGCCCGTTCCAGATGGCGCTGACCGAGTTCCCCGACCCGCAGGCCGCGGCCCACCGCAACGCCGCCGCCAACAAGGCCTGGGTCAGGGCCCGGCTCGGCGAGCTCACTGCCGGCATGCCCGACGGCGAGGCGCTCGCCGACCAGCTCGCGATCCTCATGGAGGGCGTCTACGCCTCCGCGCAGGCCCTCGGCGCGCAAGGGCCTGCGCGGCGGGCGAGGGCGCTGGCCGAGGCGCTCCTGCCGCCCGACGCTTGAGCGCCGTGGCACGGTGGTCGTCGTGAAGACCGCGCGCGACCGTGACCCGGCCGGACGCCCCCGCAACGCCCGCCCGCGCGACGCGCTGGGGCGCCCCCTCCCCCGCGGCGCCACCGGCGTCGAACGGGTGCCCGACGACCTCGTGCTCGCCCCGGACGAGGGCGTCACCGAGGCGCAGCGCCTGCTCGACGCCGGGCTGCCGTTCCCCGCCCACGACGTGCTGGAGGCCGTGTGGAAGTCGGCGCCCGACGCCGAGCGCGAGCTCTGGCGCGGGCTCGCCCAGCTCGCGGTCGGGCTGACGCACGCGCAGCGCGGCAACGCCCGCGGCGCGGTGGCGCTGCTCGAACGCGCCGCGCACCGCATCGGCTGCTGGGCCGCCCCCGCGCCCGCGGGCCTGGACATCAGCGGGCTGCAGGCGTACGCGGAGGCGCTCGCCGCGCGGATCCGCCGCGACGGTCTCGACGGCCTGACCGACGCCGAGCTACGCCCCCGCCTGCGCGGCCGCTGACGCCTCTGCCACCCCGCGCACGGCGAGCCGGTCGGCGCGCTCGTTCTCCGGGTGGCCCGCGTGGCCCTTCACCCAGTGCCACTCCACCCGGTGCCGCGCGGCCGCCGCGTCGAGCCTGCGCCACAGGTCGGCGTTCTTCACCGGCGTCTTCGCCGCGGTCGTCCAGCCGTTGGCCTTCCACCGCGGCAGCCAGCTCTGGATGCCGTTGCGGACATAGGTGCTGTCGGTGTAGATGCGGACGGCCACGGGCCGGGTCAGCGACTCCAGCGCCCGGATCGGGGCCATCAGCTCCATCCGGTTGTTGGTCGTCGGGCCCGGGTCGCCGCCGTGGAGCTCCTTCTCGACCGCGCCGTAGCGCAGCACGGCCCCCCAGCCGCCGGGCCCGGGGTTCCCGCTGCACGCGCCGTCGGTGTAGATCTCCACGACGCGCTCGGACACCGGCTCGGACACCGGCACACCGTAGCGAGCCCGGCTACCGGTCCTCGAACAGGCGCGCGAGCGCCGCCTCCAGATCGGGCAGGCCGGACGTGTCGATCAGGAACGTGTCCTCGAGGACCTTCCGGATCTCCGCGGGCGAGGACAGCGCGTGCCGCTCGGTCGGACCGCCGAGGTGGTGCACGGCGAGGGTCGGCCCGCCCAGCGCGTAGCGGCGGTCCGGCTCGGGGCGGGCGATCGTGAGCCCGCTGCGGAAGTGCGAGCGGGGGTGGTGGCACAGGTACCAGTTCGACACCTCGTAGTCGGCGAGCAGCTGCTCGGTGAGGTCGAACCAGTACAGGCTCCGCCACTCGCCGCCCACGAGCGCCTGCATCCGGTACCCGGAGCGCTCGGCGGGCACCAGCCGGAACGGCTCGTGCGGGGTGTCCTGCACGACGTCGGGTTCGAGCGCGAGCACCCCGGTGAGCGTGAGCCCGCCGAAGCCGACGTCGACGAGGTGCGGCCCCTCCGGCAGGTCGACGCGCATGAGCATGTGGCTGCGCGGCCGCGGCGGCGCGTCGTCCGGACCGCCCCACAGCACCCGCGCCGCCAGGCAGGTGGTGGTGTAGCCGAGCGCGTCGAGCGCGCCGCGCAGCAGGAGGTTCTGCTCGAAGCACCACCCGCCGCGGCGGCCGTGCACGAGCTTGGCGGCGAGCGCGTCCGGGTCGAGGGCGACCTCGCGGCCGGTGAAGGCGTCCAGGTTCTCGAACGCGATGGAGCGGGTGTGGCCGGCGACGATGCGCCGCAGCGTCGGCAGGTCGGGCCCGGTGACGTCGACGACGCCGATCCGGTCGAGGTACGCGGCGAGGCCCGGGTCGGTCATGACCTTCATCCTGCCGCCACCCGGCCCCGCGGTCATCCGAGATCGGATTTCCGCTGGTGGCGCCCGCCGCCTGGCGCAATCATGCACGGGTGCGCGCGCCGACCCTGACCGATGGCGTGGTGACCCTGCGGGCCCACACCGCCGACGACGTGGCGGGGCTGGTGGCCTACGCCCGCGACCCGGAGACCGCGCGCTGGACCCGCGTCCCCCGGCCCTACGGCCCGGCCGAGGCGCGGCGGTGGATCGAGCGGACGGTCCCGGCCGGGTGGCGCGACGGCACGGTGGCGCGCTGGGTGGTGGAGGCCGACGGGCGGTTCGCGGGCGCCGTCGACGTCCACCGCGGCACGCCGCCGTTCGTCGGATACGGGCTCGTGCCGCAGGCGCGCGGGCGCGGGCTCGCGTCGCGGGCGCTGCGGCTCGCGGCCGGGTGGGCGTTCGCCGACGCCCGGCTGCCGGTGCTGCACTGGTGGGCCGAGGTGGGCAACCTCGCGTCGTGGCGGGTGGCGCACGCCTGCGGGTTCACCTTCGAGGGCACCCGGCGGCGCGCCGTGCCGCGCGGCGACGGGCTCGTCGACGGCTGGTTCGCCTCGCTCACCCCGGGCGAGCCGATGGTCCCGCGCACCACGTGGTGGCCGGTGCCCGAACTGGTCGGCGAGCGGGTGCGGCTGCGGCCGCACACGGAGGCCGACCTGCCGCGGATCGTCGAGGCGTGCACCGACCCGCGCACCCGGCACTGGCTTCCGACGCTGCCCGACCCGTACCCGCTCGACGCCGCGCGGGAGTTCGTGCTGGGCTGCCGACTCGCCGAGTCGCTCGGCCAGAAGGTCACCTGGGCGGTCGCCGACGCGGGCGACGACCGGCTGCTCGCGAACGTCACCGTCTTCCGGCTGAACGACCCGATGAGCCCCACCGGCGGCGAGGTCGGCTACTGGGCCCACCCGGACGCGCGCGGCCGCGGCGTCGTCGGCGAGGCCGTCGAGCTCGTCGTCGCGCACGCGTTCACGCCGCGCGCGGACGGCGGGCTCGGCCGGCACCGGCTGGAGATCGGCGCCTCCCGCGACAACGCGGCGAGCCGGCACGTCGCCGAACGCGCCGGCTTCACCCTGGTCGGGGAGCCGCACCAGGACGGCGTCGTCGGCGACGGCACGCCCGACGACGGCGTCCGGTACGAGCTGCTGGCGCCCGCGGCCCGGCGGCTCAGGCGCCGCCGGGGCTGAGCGTGACCTCGATCGGCTGGAAGCCCTCGCCGGTCACGTCGACGCCCTCCGCCCGGAGCTGCTCGAGGGCCGCCTGCACGTACTCGTTGGTGTAGGCCTCCGGGTCGGGGTCGCGGGCGAGCACGGTCTCGCCGTCGGCGTTGACCGCGGTGCGCGCCACCTGGACGGTCTGCGCCCACGCCGCCTCGTCGATCACGCCCGCGCCGTTCGGCGACGGCCAGATCAGCTTGTTCACCTCGTTGACCTGCCACAGCTGGTGGCTCGCGCCGAGCGTGGAGCCCGCGGCGACGACCATGTCCCGGCACGACTCGGGGTTGTCGCGGCAGTAGGCCCACCCCTCGATCGAGCCCGCGATGAACCGGGTGGTGATATCTTGGTACGCCGGGTCCTGCAGGCGCTCGGTGCCGGCCCAGATCGCGTCCTGCAGCATCGCGGTGCCGGTCTCGTTCCAGTCGATGATCGAGAAGTCGCTCGGCTGGTAGAGCTGGCCGGTGGCGGGGTTGGTCGCCTCCAGCACCTGCGCGTACTCGTTGTAGGACATGGCCTGCGCGGCGTCGATCTCGCCGTTCAGCAGCGCCTGCATGTCGAACTGCTGCTGCACGAGCGTGACGTCCGTGGCCGGCGTGATCCCGGCCTGGGTCATCCCGGCGAACAGCTCGAACTCGTTGCCGAAGCCCCAGTTGCCGACCTTCTTGCCCCGCAGGTCGGCGGGCGTGCGGATCCCCCGGTCGGCGAAGGACACCTGGTAGGTGCCCGACCGCTGGAAGATCTGGGCGACGTCGGTGATCCCCGCGCCCTGCTCGCGCGAGGCGAGCGCCTTCGGCACCCACGCGATCGCGAAGTCGGCCTGGCCCTGCGCGAGGACGGTCTGGGGCACGATGTCGACCCCGCCCTCGAGGATCTGCACGTCGAGCCCGCGCTCGGCGTAGAAGCCCTGCTCGACGGCGGCGATGTACCCGGCGAACTGGCCCTGCGTGGCCCACTGCAGCTGCAGCCGGACCGGTTGCGGTCCCCCGTCCGAGGGCGGAGGGCTGCTGCCGCCGCCCTCCGGGGTCACGCTGCAGGCGGTGGCCGCCACGGCGAGCGCTGCCGCCAGTGCGAGGCGGCGGATGGCGGTGCGCGGCATGGGGACCTCCCGGTTCAGGCGGTGCGACGGCGGGTCACCAGGCGCTCCAGGAGCAGCCCGGCGAGGTGGAACAGCAGCCCCAGTGCGATCGAGGCGGCGACGAAGGCCCACGCGCGGGCGTAGGCGGTGTTGGCGGCGGCCGCGGTGATGCGGCTGCCCAGCCCGTTCTGCAGGCCGCCGAAGTACTCGGCGACGATCGAGGCGATCACCGACGCGGGCGCGGCGAGGCGCAGCCCGGTCATGATGTGCGGCACGGCGCCCGGCAGCCGGACGAACCGCGCGTGCTGCCACGGGGTGGCGGCGAGCGCGGTCATGAGCTCGTCGTGCACGGGGCGCACCTGGCGCAGCCCGCGGGCGGTCGCGACGAACACCGGAACCGTGACCACCACCGTGACCACGAGCCGGCGGGGGGTCTCGGTGGCCGAGCCGTACATCGTGGTGAACACCGGGGACAGCGCGACGATCGGCACGGCGCTCGCGGCCAGCACGACCGGCGTGACCAGCTCGCCGAAGACCCGCGACCGGGCGGCCAGCAGCGCGAGCACCACCCCGAGCAGGAACCCGGCGACGAGGCCGACGAGGGCGTTGCCGCCGGTCACCGACGCCGTGGAGAGCATCACCGAGAACTGGGCGACGACCTGCTCGGCGATGGCGCTCGGCGCGGGCAGCAGGAACGCGGGCACGCCCAGCAGGCGGACCAGCAGCTCCCACAGCACCAGCGCGCCGACCCCGAACGCCACCGGCGGCCACACCGCGGCGAACCCGCGCGCGCCCCGGCGGGGGCCCGCGTCGACGCCCGCGGCGCCCGGTACCGCCCTGGTCATCCGTGCCCCTTGCGCAGCGCCTCGCGCACCGCGGTGATCGCGGCGAAGAAGGCGCCCGACTCGCGGACGTCGTCGACGTCCTGGTCCGGTCCGGGCCGCTCGCCCGTGACGACCTCGGTGATCCGGCCGGGCCGCGGGGACATCACCACCACGCGGTCGGAGAGCACCACGGCCTCGGGGATCGAGTGCGTGACGAACAGGACCGCGGCCTCGGTCTCCCGCGCGATGCGCAGCAGCTCGGCCTGCATCCGCTCGCGCGTCATCTCGTCGAGCGCCCCGAACGGCTCGTCCATGAGCAGCAGGCGCGGGCTGGGGGCGAGCGCGCGGGCGATCGCCACGCGCTGCTGCATGCCGCCGGACAGCTCGCTCGGCCGCGACCCGGCGAACTCGGCGAGCCCGACCAGCTCCAGCAGCTCGGTGGCCCGGGCGCGGCGGGTCGCCTTGTCGACGCCGTGGACGTGCAGGGGCAGCTCGACGTTCTCGACGACGCTGCGCCACTCCAACAGGCCCGCCTGCTGGAACGCGATGCCGTAGTCCTGGTCCAGGCGCGCCTGGTGCGGGGTCTTCCCGCCCACCTGGACGGTGCCCGAGGTGGGCTGTTCCAGGTCGGCCACCACCCGCAGCAGGGTCGACTTCCCGCAGCCGGACGGCCCGATCAGCGACACGAACTCCCCGGCCGCGATCTCCAGGTCGATGCCGTCGAGGGCGTGGACCTCGCCGAACCGCTTGTGCACCCCCGCGAGCTGCACCGCACTCGATGCCGTGGTCAACGGATGCTCCCCCGGTAGCGGCGCAGGCCGACGTCGAGCAGCCCGACCGCGCCCGCCGCGACGAGCCCGAGCGCGGCGGCGCCGAGGATCGCGGTGTAGAGGCGCGACGGGTCGCCGGTGGCCGACTGCGCGTACTCGATGATCAGGCGGCCGATCCCGCCGCGGGTGCCGGTGGAGATCTCCGCGACGATCGCGCCGACCACGGACGCGGCCGCCGCGAGCCGCACCGCGGGGAGCAGGAACGGGACCGAGGCGGGCAGCCGCAGCCGCACCAGCGTGGTCCACCACCCCGCGGCGAGGGTGTGGAACAGCTCGACGTCGGCCTTCGCGGGCGAGTTGAGCCCGCGCAGCATCCCGACCGCGATCGGGAAGAACGCGAGGTAGGACGCGATCACCATGACGCTCGCCCACGGCTGCCACGTCCAGCCCGCGATCGCGATCTTGCCGCCCCACCCGACGACGAGCGGGGCGATCGCGATCAGCGGCACGGTCTGGGACGCCACGACGTACGGCAGGGCAGCCCGCTCCAGCAGGCCGAACCGCTGCATCGCCAGCGCCAGCAGCATCCCGAGCACCCCGCCCAGCGCCAGGCCACCCAGGGACAGGCCGAGGGTGAACAGGGCCCCCGCCGCGACGGCGGCGCCCACCGTGCGCGCGTCGGCCGCGCCCGCCACCTCGGGCTCGAGGAGCCGACCGAGCACCGTCCAGACGTGCGGCATGGCCGAGTCGTCGGTGCGGGGCAGGATGCGGGTCTCGCCGATCAGCACACCGTCGCGGGGCAGCAGGAGCTTCGCCAGCTCCCACAGCACCACCAGCAGCACGAACGCCGCCACCGCAGCGACGACCGCGCGCGCTCGACCGACCATCCCGTGCTCCCCTCAGACCGGGTGATCCTCTGAGCAGGGAATGACCGTAGCGTTACGAGCGCGTTCCCAATAGGGCACTCGCTGTCGCGTCAGCCCGTGGTGCCGGTGCGCGTCCACCCCTCCGGCAGGCCCTCGACGGTCGCGTCCCCGCCGGTGGCGGTGATGTCCGCGGTGACCGGGCCGAGGCGCAGCTGCCGCAGCCGCAGCTGCCCCCAGCGGCCCGGCAGGTGCGGCGCGACCGCCAGCCTGCGCTCCGGGACGTCCGGCTGCAGCCCGAGGAACGCCCGCACCAGCAGCAGCGGGGCCGCCGCCGCCCACGCCTGCGGCGAGCAGGACGTCGGGTACGGCACCGGCGGGTTGAACTCGGCGCGCGAGAAGCCGCAGAACAGCTCCGGCAGCCGGCCGCCGAACGCGGTGGCGGCGTCGAGCAGGCCCTCGGCGAGCCGCTGGGCGAGCTCCACCGCGCCGGGCACGTGCGCGTAGCGCAGCAGGCCGGCCACCGCGATGGCGGTGTCGTGCGGCCAGACCGAGCCGTTGTGGTAGCTCATCGGGTTGTAGGCGCCCATCGACGTGGCGAGCGTGCGCAGGCCGAACCCGCTGTCCATCTCCGGGCCGCTCAACCGCTCCACCAGCACGGCCGCGTGCTCGTCGGTGGCGATGCCCGACCACAGGCAGTGCGCCGCGTTGCTGGTCAGCGCGTCGACGGAGTCCTTCTGCCCGTCGAGCGCGACCGCGTACCAGCCGCGGTCGGCCAGCCAGTACGTCTCGGCGAACCGCTTGCGCAGCTCCTCGGCGCGCTCCCGGTGGGCCGCCGCCTTGGCCGGCTCTCCGAACGCCTCGGCGAGCTCGGCGAACGCGAGCCGCGCCGCGTAGGCGTAGCCCTGCACCTCGCACAGCGCGATCGGGCCCTCGGCGAGCCGGCCGCGGGCGTCGTTGATCCCGTCGAAGCTGTCCTTCCAGCCCTGGTTGATCAGGCCGCGGTCGGTCGCGCGCCGGTACTCGACGAACCCGTCGCCGTCGCGGTCGCCGAACTCGTCGATCCAGCGCATGGCGGCCTCCGCGGCGGGCAGCAGCGCCCGCACGGTGGACTCCTCGGCGCCCCAGCGCCTGCATTCGGCCAGCAGCATCACGAACAGCGGCGTGGCGTCGACCGTGCCGTAGTAGTGGTTGCCGCCCAGCACGTGCGCGCTGTCCGGGCCGAGGCGCAGCTCGTGCAGGATCCGGCCGGGCTCCTCCTCGGTGAACGGGTCCACCTCGCGCCCCTGCAGCTCGGCGAGGGTCTGCAGGGTGCCGAGCGCGAGGCCGACGTCCAGTGGCAGCGCCATCCAGGCCGTCAGCAGGCTGTCGCGCCCGAACAGCGTCATGAACCACGGGGCGCCGGCGGCGACGAACGGGCGGCCCCCGCGGGCGGGGTCGTGGATCTGCAGGGCGCCGAGGTCGCTCTCGGTGCGCTTGAGCACGGCGGTGAGCGCCGGGTCGTCGACCTCGACCGACGTGCTGGCGCTGCGCCAGGCCTCGATCTTGCGGGCGGGCCCCGTGCTCGCGGCCACCTCGCCGCGCCGGAACTGCGGCTCGACCATCCGCCCGGCGAGCGTCGGCTGCACCATGATCTCGGTGGACCAGCGCCCGCCCGCGGGCACGACCACCCGCCAGCTCAGCGCGCCGGGCACCACCACGGGGCTGCCCGACGCGCTGATCGCCACTCCCCGCAGCCCGTCGGCGCGGTCGCGCAGCACCAGCTCGGTGCCCGCGACGGTGGCGTCGGCCCCGCTGCTCGACCCGCGGCCCTCCTTGACCGCGAACAGGTCGGCGAAGTCGGCCTCGACCCGCAGCTCCAGCCCGACCGCGGTGGCCTCCCGCCCCAGGTTCTCCAGCGTGATGGTCTCGCGGAGCCCGTCGCCGACGAGGCGCTCGCGGACCACGAGGAGGGTGCTGTCGGCCTGTCCCGCCTTCGGTGGGCGGCGCAGCACGAACCGCGCCGTGAACGCCTCGGGGGTCATCACCGACAGCGCGTGCGGCGCCCGGCCGTCCAGCGACAGCTCCCACCGCGACAGCATCCGGGCGTCGCGGAAGAAGAACCCGTGCATGCTGCCGGAGCGGACGTCACCGGCGCCGTCGGACAGGCAGAACGTGCTGCCCTCCACGAGGGACACGGTCCCGCCGGCATCGGTGATCAACGCGGGTTCACCGGCGTTGAACGGGCCGGGCGCCTCGGTCACGGCCGGCCGCCCGTGACGGGCACGGCGGGACCGTCGTGGTCACCGCCGTCGGTGAGCACCGAGCCGAGCGAGTCGAGGTCCGCCTCGAGCGACGGGTAGTCGCGGCGCAGCAGGTCGAGCGAGCTGCGCACCCCGGCGGGCGCCGCGTGGTCGGCGCCGAGCGCGGCGCGGTAGGCCGCCTCGTACCCGGCGGCGAGCCCGGCGACGTCGAAGTGCTCGGCGACGTGGGCGCGGCAGGCCGCGGGCGAGATGCCGCGGACGTCGTCGAGGGCCTGCACCAGCTCGCCGGGCTCGTCGCAGACGATGCCGGTGACGCCGTCGACGACGACCTCGGACACCGCGCCCGCGCGCAGGGCCACGACGGGGGTGCCGCAGGCCATCGCCTCGATCATGACCATCCCGAACGGCTCCTCCCACTGGATCGGGAAGAGCAGGCAGCGGGCGTTGGCGAGCAGCTCCCGCTTCGCCGCGGCGTCGGCGACGCCGAAGACGTGGTCGCGGTCGGTCAGCCGGGGCCGGATCTCGCGCTCGAAGTACTCCTTCTCGATCGGCTCGGCGCACTTGCCCGCGAGGACCAGGCGCAGTCCCGCGGCGTGCGCGGCGTCGAGCGCGAGGTGCGGCGCCTTGTCGGGGTGGAACCGGCCGAGGAAGAGCGCGTAGTCGTCCTTCTGCTCCTGGAACGGCCAGTCCTCCACGCGCAGCGCGTTGTGCACGGTGGCCGTCCAGTTCAGGTCGGGGGCGAGCTCCCGCTGCCGGTCGCTGATGGCCACCAGGTGCACGTCGTCGCCGAGCTCGCGGTAGTAGCGACGCAGGTCGTCGTCCACCGGGCCGTGGACGGTGACGACGGTGGGCAGTCCGAGGGCCGCGTAGGCAGGGGCGTTGAGAGGGCCGGCGAGGGTGTGGTCGTGGACCACGTCGACCGAGCCGGTGAGGGCGAGGCGCTCCACGGCGCGCCGGGTGGCGACCGCGTGCATGACCTCGGGGTAGGGCTCACCGAGGCGCTCGGGGACGGTGCGCTCCCACAGGGGGACGAAGCGGGCGGCCGTGCCGGGCTTGCCCGCGCCCACGACCGTGACGGTGTGCCCGTGCGAGACCAGCGCGTCGGCCAGGTCGGCGACCACGGCCTCGACGCCGCCGTACGCGGCGGGCGGGACGTCGAAGTAGGGCGGCGCGATCAGCGCGACCCGGAGCGGACGGGCTGATGAGAGAGAACGATCGAAGGCGGCACCAGCGGACGGCACCCGGTTCAAGGCTTCCTCCCCAATCTTCCGGAACCGGATCGGTTAGCACTCTCCGCTTATGAGTGCTAACAACGCCGACGAGAACCGACAATGTGATACGCGACACCGACCTTCGGGGTTGACTAACGCGGCATCCGCCTCCACAGCGCCCGCGGCGCGTGTCGCAGCACGGCGAACACCGGCCGCAGGACCGCGGGCACCCAGACCTCGTCGCGCCCGGACCGCAGCGCCGCGACCGTGGCGTCGGCGACCTGGTCGGGGGTGGAGGAGAACGGGGCCGGCTTCATCCCCGCGGTCATCCGCCCGATCACGAAACCCGGCCTGACCAGCACCAACCGCACGCCGCTGCCGTGCAGCGAGTCGGCCAGCCCGCTCGCGAACCCGTCGAGGCCCGCCTTCGCCGAGCCGTACACGAAGTTGGCCTTGCGCACCCGCGCCCCGGCCACGGAGGAGAACACGACGATCGTCCCGCTCCCCTGCTCGCGCAGGATCGCCGCCAGGTGGAGCAGCACGGCGACGTGCGCCACGTAGTCCGTGTGGACGATCTCCACCGCGTGCGCGGGGTCGCGCTCGGCCCGCGCCTGGTCGCCGAGGATCCCGAACGCCACCACGACGACGTCGAGCCGGCCGTGGCGGCGCACCACGTCCAGCAGCACACCCCGGTGGGAATCCAGGTCGTCGGCGTCGAACTCGACGCGGTCGACCGCGCCCGCCCCCGCGGCGCGCAGCTGCTCCTCCTCGGCGTCGAGCTCGCCGCTGCGCCGCGCCGCGAGCACCACGGTCGCCCCGTCGGCGAGCCGCTTCGCCACGGCCAACCCGATCTCGCTGCGTCCCCCGAGCACCAGCACCGTTCGCGCCACCGGGCGAGCCTGGCACAACGGGCGGCGGGCCCGGCGCGAACGCGCCCGGCGTGCCGCGATACTGGCGTCCATGCGCGCAGCAGTGCTGGGGAGCCCGATCGCCCACTCGCTCTCGCCGGTGCTGCACTCGGCGGCGTACGCGGCGCTCGGGCTGGACGGGTGGCACTACGACGCGCACGAGTGCGACGAGGCCGCCCTCGCGGCCTTCGTCGACCGGCTGGGCCCGGAGTGGGCGGGCCTGTCGCTGACGATGCCGCTGAAGCGGGTCGCGCTCGAGGTCGCCCGCGACGTCTCCCCGCTGGCCGCGGCGGTCGGCGCCGCCAACACCCTCGTGCTCACCGACGGCAGGCGCTACGCCGACAACACCGACGTGGCCGGCGTCGTCGCCGCCCTGCGCGGCGCCCCGCGCGGCGGGCGGGCCGTGGTGCTCGGCGCGGGCGGCACCGCCCAGGCCACCCTCGCCGCGCTGCGCGAGCTGGGCATCGGCGACATCACCGTGCTCGTGCGCTCCACGGCCAGGGCCCAGGAGCTGCGCGCCGCCGCCGACCGCCTCGGCGTCGCCCCGCAGGTCGGCGACGGGCTGCTCGACCCCGCCCGGGCGGGCGCCGCGCTCGCGGGCGCCGACGTCGTCGTGTCGACCCTCCCCGCGGGGGCCGCCGACGGGCTCACCGGCGTGCGGCGCGGCGCGGTGGTGCTCGACGTGGTCTACGCGCCGTGGCCCACCGCGTTCGCCGCCGCCGCGCAGGCCGCGGGCGCCCACGTGGTCAGCGGGCTGGAGATGCTGCTGCACCAGGCGGTGGCGCAGGTCGAGCTGATGACCGGGCTGACCCCGCCGGTCGACGCCATGCGCGACGCGCTCGACGCCGCCGTGGCCGCCCGCGCCTGACGGTTACCATCCGCGGCATGGAAGGCAGGCGCGGCACCAACTTGCCGCGCGTGGCCGACTACAACCAGGCCGTCATCCTCGACGCAATCCGGCACGCGCCCGAGGGGCTCTCCCGGGTGGAGCTCGCCGAGCTCACGGGCCTGTCGGCGCAGTCGGTCTCCAACATCACCCGCCGGCTGCTCGACCGCGAGCTCATCACCGAGGCCGGCACGATCCTGCCGGTCGGCCGGGGCAAGCCGCGCACGCTGCTGCGGCTGCGCCCCACCGGCCGGTTCGCGATCGGCGTCCACATCGACCCGACCGTCACCACGGTCGCGCTGCTCGACCTCGTCGGCGACGTCGTCGAGTCGGTCCGCACGCTGCCCGCGTCGGCCACCACCCCGGACCGGCTGGTCACCGCGATCACCGAGTCGGCGTCCGGGCTCGTCGCGTCCACCGGGGTCGACCCGGGCCGGGTGCTGGGGATGGGCATCGCCGCGCCCGGGCCGTTCGACCCGGGCGCGGGCGTCGTGCTCGACCCGCCGCTCCTGCCCGAGTGGAGCCGCGTCGGGCTGCGGGAGCTGCTGCACGAGGCCACCGGCTACCCGGTGGTGCTGCACAAGGACGCGGCCGCGGCCGCGCTCGCGGAGCTGTGGCGCGGGTCGGCGGCGTCGCTGGCCGACTTCGTGTTCCTCTACCTGGGCACCGGCCTCGGCGCGGGGCTCGTGCTCGGCGGCGAGCTGATCGGCGGCAGCACGGACAACGCGGGCGAGATCGGGCACCTGATGGTCGACGCCGACGGGCCGCGGTGCCGCTGCGGCCAGCGCGGGTGCGTCGGGCCCGCCTGCATGCCGCGCACGCTCGTGGCCGAGGCCGCCGCGGCGGGCCTGCTCCCCCGGCCGTCGTCCGACGCGGGCGACCGGGAGATCGACGAGCTGTTCACGGCGATGTGCCGGCTGCCCGCCGCCCGGCCGATCCTCGAGCGCAGCGCCACCCGGCTGGCCCGCGGGGCCGCCACGATCGCGAACCTGCTCGACGTGCGCGCGGTCGTGTTCGGCGGCCCGATCTGGGATCGCATCAGCGACGTGTTCCTGCCGATCCTGAACAACACGCTGCTCACCACCACCGAGGCCAGGAAGGTGCACCCCGTGACGGCGCTGGGCAGCTCGCTCGGCCCGGACGTCGGCGCGATCGGCGCCGGCTGCCTCGTGCTCGAGCACTCGTTCTCCACCCGGCCGTCCACGCTGCTGCTCGGGCCGCGCGACGATCAGGTGGCGGCCGCGCCCTGACCCGGCGCGCGGTGGACCGCCACCAGGTAGTCGCCGCCGGTGTACGGGTCGCGCTCCCAGGTGGCGAACCGGCCCTCCGCGACGGCGCCGGCGGCGGCGCACCACCGGTCGTAGTCGTCCGGGGTCGGCCAGCCGGGGCGCAGCCGGAAACCGGCCACGAGCCTGCCGCCGGGCGCGAGGTGTGCGACGCACGCCGCCACCGCCCGCTCCCGCCGGTCGGCCGCGATGTAGGGCACGACGTTGCCGGCGAGCACCACCACGTCGAACCGATCGGGTCGGTCGAGGTCGGCGAGGTCGGCCGTGACCCACTCCAGGTCGGGCGCCTTCGCCCGGGCGGCATCGATCATCTCCGGGTCGGCGTCCACGCCGACCACGCCGATCCCCCTCCTGGCCAGCTCGATCGCGACCCGCCCGGTGCCGCACCCGCCGTCCAGCACGGAAGCCGGGCCGTACGAGGCGACGAGGTCGGCCTCGCCGTGCGGGTTCTGGCCCGACGCGGCGAGCCGCCGGAACCGCTCGTCGTAGCGCGCGGGGTCCTCCTGCGCACGCCAGGCCCGCCAGTCGTCGGGGAGGTCGGACATGCCACCAGGCTAGGGAACACCCGGGCGCCCGCCGTGGTTGATCTGCGCGTGAAGGTCGAGATCTGGTCGGACGTGGTCTGCCCGTGGTGCGCCGTCGGCAAGCACCGCTTCGAGAAGGCGCTCGCGAGGTTCGAGCACCGCGACCAGGTCGAGGTGAGCTACCACAGCTTCGAGCTCGACCCCGGCGCCCCGCGGGAGCTCGAGGGCGGCGACCTGCACGACCACCTCGCCGCCAAGTACGGCATGACCCGCGCCGAGGCCGAGGCGAAGCACCGCCAGATGACCGAGCTGGCCGCCGAGGACGGGTGGGAGTTCCACTTCGACCGCGCCCGCCGCGCCAACACCTTCGACGCCCACCGCCTGCTCCACCTCGCCGCCGAACGCGGCGTGCAGGAGGCGGTGAAGGAGCGCTTCTTCCGCGGCTACTTCACCGAGGGCGAGCCGATCGCCGACCACGACACCCTCGTCCGGCTCGCGGCCGAGGCCGGGCTGGACGCCGACGAGGCCCGCGCCGTCCTCGCCTCCGACCGGTACGCCGACGCCGTGCGCGCCGACGAGCGGCAGGCCGCCGCCTACGGGATCACGGCGGTGCCGTTCTTCGTGGTGGACCGCACGTACGGGGTGGCGGGCGCCCAACCGCCCGACGCGCTGCTGCAGGTGCTGGAGAAGGCGTGGGCGGAGGCCCACCCGCTGCAGGTCGTCACGCCGGCGGGTGGGGTGGACGGGTGCGCCGACGGGACCTGCGGCGTCTGAGGGAGCCGCTGCGGGATCACGCCCACAGTGCCCGGCGAGTCGCGCTCCGGGTCCCGGCGAGTCGCGACCTGAGTGCCGTCGAGTCGCGACCTGAGTGCCGTCGAGTCGGGCCGGGGCACGGGCGCCCCGCGCACCCCGCGGGCGCGTCACCGCCCGCAGGTTCGGCGGAACCCACCCACACCCCAATTCGCGTGCACCCAGCCCGCGACTCGCGCGCACCCAGAGCGCGACTCGCCGGGTCAGCCGCAGACGGCGCCCAGCGCCGCCGAGCGCACCAGGCGGGCGTACTTGCCGAGGACGCCGGTGCGCAGGGTCGGCTCCGGCGGCGCCCACCCCGCCCGCCGCCGGGCGAGCTCGGCCTCGTCCACCTCGAGGTCGAGGGTGCGGCGCTGCATGTCGAGCACGATGCGGTCGCCGTCGCGGACCAGCGCGATCGGGCCGCCGTCGGTCGCCTCGGGGGCGACGTGGCCCACACACAGGCCGGTGGTGGCGCCGGAGAAGCGGCCGTCGGTGAGCAGCAGGACGTCCTTGCCGAGGCCCGCGCCCTTGATCGCGCCGGTGACCGCGAGCATCTCGCGCATGCCCGGCCCGCCGCGCGGGCCCTCGTAGCGGATCACGACGACGTCGCCGGGCTGCAGCGTGCCGTCCTCGACGGCGGCCATCGCGCCCTGCTCGCCGTCGAAGACGCGGGCGGTGCCCTCGAAGCGGGCGGAGTCGAAGCCCGCGGACTTGACGACCGCGCCCTCGGGCGCGAGCGAGCCGTGCAGGATGGTGATCCCGCCGGTCGGGTGAATGGGGTCGTCGAGCGCCCGGATGATCGTGCCGTCGAGGTCGGGCGGGTCGATCTCGGCGAGGTTCTCGGCCATCGTCCTGCCGGTGACGGTGAGCGCGTCGCCGTGCAGCAGGCCGGCGTCGAGCAGCGCCCGCATCACGACCGGCACGCCGCCGACCTGGTCCACGGTGGACATGACGTGCGCGCCGAACGGCTTCACGTCGGCCAGGTGCGGCACCCGGTCGCCGATGCGGTTGAAGTCGTCGAGCTCGAGCGGGACGCCCGCCTCCCAGGCGATGGCGAGCAGGTGCAGCACCGCGTTCGTGGAGCCGCCGAACGCCATCACCACGGCGATCGCGTTCTCGAACGCCTCCCGGGTGAGGATCTGGCGGGCGGTGATCCCCTTCTCGATCATGCCGACGACCGCCTCGCCGGAGGCGCGGGCGATGCCGTCGCGGCGGCGGTCGACGGCGGGCGGCGCGGCCGAGCCGGGCAGCGCCATCCCGAGCGCCTCCGCGGCGCTCGCCATCGTGTTGGCGGTGTACATGCCGCCGCAGGCACCCTCGCCGGGGCAGATCGCCCGCTCGATCGCGTCGACCTCCTCGCGGCTGATCAGGCCGCGCGCACACGCCCCGACCGCCTCGAACGCGTCGGCGATGTTCACCTCGCGGCCGTCGACGTGGCCGGGGAGGATCGACCCGGCGTAGACGAACACCGCGGCCAGGTCGAGCCGGGCCGCGGCCATCAGCATCCCGGGCAGGCTCTTGTCGCAGCCGGCGAGCAGCACCGTGCCGTCCAGCCGCTCGGCCTGCACCACGGTCTCCACGGAGTCCGCGATGATCTCGCGGCTGACCAGCGACCAGTGCATCCCGATGTGGCCCATCGAGATGCCGTCGGAGACCGAGATCGTGCCGAACTCCATCGGGAACCCGCCGCCGCGGTGCACGCCCTCCTTGGCCGCGGTGGCGAGCCGCTGCAGCGACAGGTTGCACGGGGTGATCTCGTTCCAGCTGGAGGCGATGCCGATCTGGGGCTTCGTGAAGTCCTCGTCGCGCATCCCGACCGCACGCAGCATCCCGCGGGCGGCCGCGCGCTCCAACCCCCGCGTGACCTCCGCGCTGCGCGGCTGGAGGTTCGGTGTCATGGGTGCTCCTCGGGGGTGGCGGGTGCGGCCCGCACATCCTCCCGCTCGCGCCCGCGCCCGACCAGCAGGACCACGACGCCCGCCATCACCATGAACGCCGCGACGACGAACATGCCCGCCTCGTTGTTGCCGGTGAGGTCGCGCAGCCACCCGGTGAGGTACGGCCCGGCGAAGCCGCTGAGGTTGCCGAACGAGTTGATCACCGCGATGCCCGCCGCCGCGCCGACGCCGGTGAGGAACGCGCTCGGCAGCTGCCAGAACACCGGGACCGCCGCGTTCACCCCCGCCGCGCAGAGCGCCATCGCGGCGATCACGAGGTAGGGCGAGTCCATGAACAGCGCCGACGCCACGCCCGCCGCCCCGACGAACGCCGGGACGGCCACGTGCCAGCGCCGTTCGCCGGTGCGGTCGGAGTGGCGGGCGTTGAGGATCATCACGACGCTCGCGATCGCGTACGGGATGGCGGTGATCAGGCCGATCTGGGCGAGCGAGAACTCGATGGCGAACGTCTCCTGCAGGTCCGACACCACCTGCGGCAGGAAGAACGCCAGCGTGTAGTTGCCGAACACGATGCCGAAGTAGACGAGCGACAGCCCGACGACCCGCACGTCGCGCAGACCCTCCCGCAGCCCGGTGGTGTGCGGGACCTGGGCGGCGTCCTCGTCGGCGATCGTCTTCTCCAGCGCGTCGCGCTCGGCCGGCGACAGCCAGCGCGCCTTGCCCGGCCGGTCCGCCAGCAGCACGAGCACGAGGCAGCCGACGATCACCGACGGCAGGCCCTCGACGAAGAACATGAACCGCCAGCCGGCGTCGAAGCCCCACACCCCGTCGCCGTGCTGGATCAGCAGGGTGGAGATCGGCGAGCCGACGACCGACGAGATCGGCACCGCGAGGAAGAACAACGCGACGACCTTGGCCCGCTGGACCCGCGGGAACCAGTAGGTGAGGTACAGGATGATGCCGGGGAAGAACCCGGCCTCGGCCACGCCCAGCAGGAACCGGACGACGTAGAAGCTGATCTCACCCTGCACGAACGCCGTGGCCGAGGCGATGATGCCCCAGGTCACCATGATCCGGGCGATCCAGAGCCGGGCGCCGACCTTGTGCAGGATGACGTTGCTCGGCACCTCGAAGAAGAAGTAGCCGATGAAGAACAGGCCCGCGCCCAGCCCGTACGCCGCCGCCGACAGCCCGAGGTCGGCGTTCATCGTCAGCGCGGCGAACCCGACGTTGACGCGGTCCAGGTAGTTGAGCAGGTAGCACAGGCCCAGGAACGGCAGCAGCCGCCACATCGCGCGACGCACCGCGCCCTGGACCACCTGGTCGTGTCCGATCCCCGCGTCGGCCATGGCTCCTCCTCGAGCGCGTCGACTCGGGCTACACCTAACGCCGCGCCCGGGAGGAGATCAACACCGAATCGGTGGCGGCCCCGTCAGTCGCGCCGGCCGCGGCCCGCGGTGGCGAACCCGCGGTCGCGGCGGATGTTCGTCCGCCGCCCCTTGAGCGTGGTGCCGCCGCGGAGGCTGCGCAGCACGTCGTCCGCGGCGTGCTCGGGGATCTCCACGAGGGCGTGCCGCTCGTGGATCTGGATCGCGCCGATGTCCCGGCCGGACAGGCTGGACTCGTTGGCGAGCGCGCCCACGATGTCCTGCGGGCGCACGCCGCTGGAGCGGCCCGCGTTGACGAACAGGCGCGTGGTGCCGGCCTTCGGCGGGCGGGTCCCCGCCCCACCGCGGCCGCGGGGCTCGCGCCGCTCGAGGCTGCGCGGGGTGACGACCGGGATGTCCTCGGCGTCGTCGGGGGCGCCGGTCGCCGCCTGCAGCAGCCGGACGGCGGCCGCGGCCACGTCGAGCGGGTCGAACTCGTCGGCGAGCCCGGCCAGCATCTCGCGGACGCCGTCGCCGGACTCCTCGTCGCGCAGGTCGGCGACGAGCCGCTCGCGCAGCGCGGACGCGGTGCGCTCCAGCCGGGCCGAGCGCAGGTCGGCGGCCGTCGGCACCGGGGCGAACTCGATCGGCTGGCCGGTGAGCCGCTCGACGGCGCGCAGCGCGTGCACCTTCGACGGCGGCACGAGCGTGATCGCCACGCCCTCGCGGCCGGCGCGGCCGACCCGGCCGATCCGGTGCACGTAGGCCTCCGACGACTGCGGCACGTCGTGGTTGACCACGTGCGTGAGCAGGTCGATGTCCAGCCCGCGGGCCGCGACGTCGGTGGCGACGAGCAGCTCGGTGCGCCCGCTGCGCAGCCGCTCGACCACGCGGGTGCGGTGCTCCTGGTCCATGCCGCCGTGCAGCGCCTCGGCGCGCAGGCCGCGGGCGGTGAGCGTCTCGGTGACGGCGTCGACGTCGAGCCGGGTGCGGCAGAACACGATCGCCGCCCGCGGCCGCTCCGCCTCGAGCACACGGCCGAGCGCGGCCGTGGTGTGGCTGCGCGGCACCAGGTAGGCGGTCTGGCGGACCTTGGGCGCCTCGCCCTCGGGCACGGCCTCGCGCCGGATCCGGACGATGACCGGCTCCCGCAGGTACTTCTGCGCGAGCGCCTCGATGCGCCGCGGCATGGTGGCCGAGAACAGCACGGCCTGCCGCGTGTCGGGGGTGGCGTCGAGCAGGGTCTCGATGTCCTCGACGAAGCCCATGTCGAGCATCTCGTCGGCCTCGTCGAGCACGACCGTCTCGAGCCGGTCGAGGCGCAGCGCGCCGCGGTTGAGCAGGTCGATCGCGCGGCCCGGGGTGGCCACGACGACGTCGACGCCCTGCTCGAGCGCCCGCCACTGCGGGCCGACGGGCGCCCCGCCGTACACGGTGACGACGCGGGCGCCCAGGCCGCGCCCGTAGCGGGTGACGGCCTCGGCCACCTGCAGGGCGAGCTCGCGGGTCGGGGCCAGCACGAGGCCGAACGGCGCGTCGCCCTTGGCCCGCTGCGGGCGGCGCTCGGAGAGGCGCTGCAGCAGCGGGAGGGCGAACGCGGCGGTCTTGCCGGTACCCGTGGCGGCCTGGCCGAGCAGGTCTCGGCCCTCGACCAGCGGGGCGATCGACTGCGCCTGGATGGGACTGGGGGTGCGGTAGCCCAGTTCCTCGATCTCGCGCAGCAGCTCGTCGCGCAGCGGGAGGTCGGAGAAGCGGGGCTGGTCGAGCATCTGCTCGTTCTCGATCAAGAATCGTCTTCCGTCGCAGGGACGGGAGCACCGACTGCGCTCCCGCGGGATGAGCCCGCGGGGCCGTCGGCACCACTACTACCCGGCCGGTGCGGTCTCACGGTGGTGGTCAACGCACCACCGACCTCACATAGTCCCAGGTGATCGAGGTCACTCGCACACCGGGGCCGCGCCTCACCGCAGCGCGGGGAGCACGTCCTCGTCCCACGCCGCGAAGAAGCCCTCCACGTCGTCCCCCATCTGCGAGACGTAGACCTCGTCGACCCCGGCGTCGAGGTAGGCGCGCACCTGCGCGACCTGCGCGTCGACGTCGTCGCCGCACGCCACGGCCCGTGCGGTCGACTCGCGCGGGACGAGCGCCTGCGCGTCCATGAAGTCCCGCGGCCGCGGCAGCGTCTGGGCGAGCTGGCCCGGCAGCCCCTGGTTGCCCCAGGTGCGGTGGGCGATGTCGAGGGCGCGCTCGGCGTCGCGGTCCCAGCACACCTTCGTGCCCGCCTGCACCGGCTTGTCCGCGCCGCCCGACTCCTTGAACACGCCGATGAGGTCGGCGTCGGGGATGGTCGTCACGTAGCCGTCGCCGATCCGGCCGGCGAGCCGGGTGGCCTGCGGGCCGAATCCGGACACGTAGATCGGCACGGGCTCGGCGGGAAGCGTGTAGATCCGCGCGTCCTGCACCTCGTAGTAGGTGCCGTGGTGGCTGACCTCCTCGCCCCGGTGCAGCAGCCGGATCACGTCGATCGCCTCCTCCAGCATCTCCAGCCGCACCCCCACCGACGGCCACGGGTCGGCCAGGACGTGCTCGTTGAGCGCCTCCCCGCTGCCGACGCCGAGGACGAACCGGCCGTCGAGCTGGCAGGCCGCGGTTGCGGCCGCCTGGGCGGTGATCGCCGGGTGGATGCGGAAGGTCGGGCAGGTGACCGCGGTCGTCACCGGTAGCGACGTCGCCTCGGACAGCGCGCCGATCACGCCCCAGACGAACGGGCTCTGCCCCTGCTCGTCGTTCCACGGGTGGAAGTGATCGGAGATCCACAGCTTCTCGAACCCGGCCGCCTCCGCGCGCTTCGCCTGGTCGATGAGCTCCTTCGGGCCGAACTGCTCGCAGGACAGGAAGTAGCCGATGCTCGCCATGCCGGCAGCGGTACCCGCGATCCGCCCGGTCCACGCGACCCGGGGGTGCCTTCCGGGGCCGGGGTCGACCAGGATGTCGCCGTGGATTCTTCTGGTGGTTCGTCCGTTCCCGCGGTGGACACGACGGTGCCGCACTCGGCCCGCATCTGGAACTACTGGCTCGGCGGCAAGGACAACTACGCCGTCGACCGCGAGGCCGGGGACCGGTTCCGCGAGGCCTTCCCCGAGATCATCGAGAACGCCCGCGCGTTCCGCTCCTTCCTGCGGCGCGGGATCGGCTACCTGACCGGCGAGGCCGGGGTGCGCCAGTTCCTCGACATCGGCACCGGGTTGCCCACGGCGGGCAACACCCACGAGCTCGCGCAGGCGATCGCCCCCGAGTCGCGCATCGTCTACGTCGACAACGACCCCCTGGTGCTGGCGCACGCGCGGGCCCTGCTGGTCTCCTCCCCGGAGGGGGCCACCGCCTACCTGCACGCCGACCTGCACGACGTCGACGAGATCCTCGCCTCCGCCGCCGACACCCTCGACCTCGGCAAGCCCGTGGCGCTGATCCTCAGCGGGATCCTCGGCCACCTGCCCGAGTACGACGAGGCGCGCCGGATCGTCGGGCGGCTGCTGTCCGCGCTGCCCTCGGGCAGCTACCTCCTGGTCTGCGACGGGACGAGCACCAACGAGGAGCTCCTGGCCGCGCAGAAGCAGCACAACGACCGCGGCGCCGTGCAGTACTTCCTGCGCAGCCCCGAGGAGATCGCCGGCTTCTTCGACGGGCTGGAGCTGGTGGACCCGGGCGTGGTCAGCTGCCCGCTGTGGCGCCCCGAGCCGACGGAGGTCGGCGAGCCGCGCCCTGTGGACGCCTACGGGGGCGTCGGGCGCAAGCCGTGACCCCGCAGGCGTCCACGCGGCTCAGCGCCTGCCGTCGCCCCCGGTGAGGCCGGCGCGGCGCAGCGCGTCGGCCATCGCGCTGTTGACCGGCGCGCCCGCGCCGCCGCGCTGCCCGCCGCGCCGGTCCCCGCCGCGCCGATCCCCACCGCGCCGTTCCTGCGGCTTGCCGCCGCGCTGACCGTCGGCTCCGGCCGGCCGGTCGCGCCTGCCGCCCTTGCGGCCCTGGTTCTGCCGCGCCGCCGCGCCGGGCTCGTCGTCGAGCCGGAGCGTGAGCGAGATCCGCTTGCGCGCCTCGTCGACCTCGAGGACCTTCACGCGGACGACGTCGCCGGACTTCACGACGTCGCGCGGGTCGGACACGAACCTGTCCGACATCGCCGACACGTGGACGAGCCCGTCCTGGTGGACGCCGACGTCGACGAACGCGCCGAACGCGGCCACGTTCGTGACCACGCCCTCCAGGACCATCCCCGGCTTGAGGTCGGAGATCTGGTGGACGCCCTCGGCGAACGCCGCGGTGCGGAACGCCGGGCGCGGGTCGCGGCCGGGCTTTTCCAGCTCGGCGAGGATGTCGGTGACGGTCGGCAGCCCGAACTGGGCGTCGACGAAGTCCTGCGGCCGCAGCGACTTGATCTTCTGGGTGTTGCCGATCAGCGAGTGGATGTCGGTCTTGGCCCGCTCCAGGATCCGGTGCACGACCGGATAGGCCTCCGGGTGCACGCCGGACACGTCGAGCGGGTTGTCCCCGCCGCGGATGCGCAGGAAGCCCGCGCACTGCTCGAACGCCTTCGGGCCGAGCCGCGGCACGTCGGCGAGCTGGGTGCGGGTGCGGAACGCGCCGTGGGTGTCGCGGTACTGCACGATCTGGGTGGCGAGGCTCTCGGTGATGCCCGAGACCCGGCGCAGCAGCGGCACCGAGGCGGTGTTGACATCGACGCCGACCGCGTTGACGCAGTCCTCCACCACCGCGTCGAGCGAGCGCGACAGCGCCGACTCGGGCAGGTCGTGCTGGTACTGCCCCACCCCGATCGACTTCGGATCGATCTTCACCAGCTCGGCGAGCGGGTCCTGCAGCCGCCGCGCGATCGAGACCGCGCCGCGCAGCGACACGTCGAGGTCGGGCAGCTCGGCGGAGGCGTAGGCCGACGCCGAGTACACCGAGGCTCCCGCCTCGCTGACCATCACCTTCGTGAGCTTGAGCCCGGGGTTGCGGGCGACGAGCTCGCCCGCGAGCTTGTCGGTCTCCCGCGACGCCGTGCCGTTGCCGATGGCGATCAGCTCCACCCCGTGGGCGGCGGCGAGCTTCGTGAGCGTCGCGAGCGCGCCCTCCCAGTCGTTGCGCGGCGCGTGCGGGTAGACGGTGTCGGTGGCCACGACCTTGCCGGTGGCGTCGACGACCGCGACCTTCACGCCGGTGCGCAGGCCCGGGTCGAGGCCCATCGTGGGCCTGCTGCCCGCGGGCGCGGCGAGCAGCAGGTCGCGCAGGTTCGAGGCGAAGACCTTGATCGCGCCCTCCTCGGCGACCGTGCGCAGCCGGACCCTGATGTCGATCGACAGGTGCAGCAGGATCCGGGTGCGCCACGCCCACCGGACGGTGTCGGCGAGCCACTTGTCGGCGGGCCTGCCCTCGTCGCGGATGCCGAAGGCGGCCGCGATGGCCCGCTCGTACTCGGTGACGACGCCGGGCTCGACCGGCTCGCTCTCCGGCTCCAGCGAGACGTCGAGCACCTCCTCCTTCTCCCCGCGGAACGCCGCGAGGATCCGGTGGGACGGCAGCGTGGTGAACGGCTCGGAGAAGTCGAAGTAGTCGGCGAACTTCGCGCCCTCGGTCTCCTTGCCCTCCCGGACCTTGGTGACCAGCCTGCCGCGCGTCCACATCCGCTCGCGCAGGCCGCCGATGAGGTCGGCGTCCTCCGCGAACCGCTCGACGAGGATGGCCCGTGCGCCCTCGAGGGCCGCCGCGACGTCGGGGACCTGCTCGTTCAGGTACGCCTCCGCGACGGTGGCCGGGTCCTGCGACGGATCGGCCAGCAGCGTGTCGGCGAGCGGCTCGAGGCCGTTCTCGCGGGCGATCATCGCCTTGGTGCGGCGCTTCGGCTTGTAGGGCAGGTAGATGTCCTCGAGCCGCGCCTTCGACTCCGCGGCCATGATCCGCGCCTCGAGGGCCTCGTCCAGCTTGCCCTGCTTGCGGATCTCCTCGAGGACGACCGCGCGCCGCTCCTCCAGCTCCCGCAGGTAGCGCAGCCGCTCCTCGAGGGTGCGCAGCTGCGCGTCGTCCAGCCCGCCGGTGGCCTCCTTGCGGTACCGGGCGATGAACGGCACGGTGGCGCCGCCGTCCAGCAGGTCGATCGCCGCCGTCACCTGGTGCGGGCGCACCCCGAGCTCGTCGGCGATGCGCTGCGGGATCGAATGGGGTCGGAGGGCGGCGGGCTGCTGCTGCGGGGTCGAGAGCGACGTGCTTGTCACCCGCACATCGTCCCGGTCGCCGGCGCGGCGGCGCGCCGAGGGGTGGGTGCTCAGGGCAGCTCCCGCTCGATCAGCTCCACCGCACCCGCCGTTCCGCCCTGTTCGCGCAGCTCACGCCGGATCTGCGCCGCCCGCTGCGCCACCTCGGCCGAGCCGGTGAGCTCCAGCAGGCTGGTGCGGAGCTCCTCGGCGGTGACCGTGTCGGAGTCCACCCGGCGCGCCACCCCGGCCGCGACCAGCGCGTCGGCGTTGCCGAACTGGTCGACCGCCTGCGGCGCGGCGATCATCGGCGTGCCGGTCCACAGCCCTTCGCACGACCCGCCCATGCCGGCGTGGGTCACGAACGCGTCGGCCTGCTCCAGGATGGCCAGCTGCGGCACCCAGGGGTGCACCTCGACGGAGGCGGGCACGTCCCCGAGCGCCGCGGGGTCGACGTGCTTGCCGATCTGCAGGACGGTGTGCCAGCCGGGGAGGTCGCCGAAGGCCGTGATGCACCGCCGGTAGAAGTCGGGCTGGTCGGTGAAGGCGGAACCCAGCGACACGAGCAGCACCTTCTCGGCGTCGGCCGGGCGGACCCACTCCCCCTGCTCCGGCCGCGGCGCGAGGCAGGGCCCGACGAACGTGAACTGCGGGCCCACCCGGTCCGCGTTGGGCTGCAGCACCCGCGGGATCAGCACGATGCAGCGCTCCGGCCTGCCCATCCAGGACTCGTCGGCCTCCACCCCCTCCGCGGCCAGCCAGTCGTGCAGCGTCCGGTAGTAGTCCGCGCCGCGCGGGTCGGCCTTCCAGGCGTCGGTCATCTCCCGCATGTCGTCGGCGTAGCCGTCCCACGCGACGTAGGTCGGCGAGAGCTGGACGGCCGGGATCCCCCACTGCGCGCCGAGGATGCGCGCCGGGCCGCCCGCGATGTCGTAGAGGAACAGGTCGGGCCGGTCGTCGGCGTAGGCCGCGCGCAGCTGCGGCAGCATGGCGATCGCGTCGTCGAGGAAGAGCCGCAGCGCGGCGATCGCGTCGCCGTCCCAGGCCTCCTCCTTGTGGAACGGCAGCGTCGAGGTGTACGGGACCAGCTCGGCCCCGACCCCACGCACCGTCTCCGCCCACGCGGGGTCGTTGGCGTACGTCACGCGGTGCCCGCGGGCGACCAGCTCCCGGATGACCTCCAGGCTCGGGTTCACGTGCCCGGGTGCCGGGATGCTGACCATGGCGATGTGGGCCATCGGACCCCCTTCTCTCCAAAACGAGACGGTCCGTCTCGTCGCGGCAACGATGCCGGAGAGCGCCGCACATGTCAAGACGGTTCGTCTCGTCTCGCCTGTGCGTATGATCGCCCTCATGCCCGACCCGTCCCGGCGCAGCGAACGGTCCCGCCGTGCGATCCTCACCGCGGCGATGGAGCTCGTCCGCGAGGTCGGCTACCGGAAGCTGACCATCGAGGCCATCGCGGCCCGGGCGGGCGTCGGGAAGCAGACGATCTACCGGTGGTGGCCGTCGAAGGCCGCGGTGGTGCTCGACGGGGTCCTCGCCGCGGTGAACGAGGACCCGCACGACCTCTCGCTCCCCGACACCGGCGACGTCGCCGCGGACCTGCGCGGCGTCGTGCGCGCGATCGTCGCCGAGCTCGACGACCCCGAGCTGTCCGGGACCACCCGCGCCCTCACCGTCGAGATGCAGGACGACCCGGAGTTCGCCGAGATGGTGCGCGAGCGGCTGCTCGGCCCCCAGCTGCGGGCCATCGCCGACCGGCTGCGCGCCGCCCAGGAGGCCGGGCAGCTGCGCGCCGACGTCGACCCGGCCGTGGCCGTGGAGCTCGTGATCGGGCCGCTCTACCACCGCTGGCTGCTGCGCACCGCCCCGCTCACGCCGGACTACGCCGACACCGTCACCGGGCTCGCCCTGCGGGCGCTCGCGCCCTGACGACCGGGCGTCAGCGCCGCAGCCACGCGCCGAGCGGCCTCGTCAGCAGCGGCATCACGGCCCACGTCATCACGGGGACGGTCACCGCCATCGCCACCAGCAGCGCGACCGGCCAGGGCAGCGGCGCGGTGACCGGCCCCAGCAGCACCTGCATCACCAGCACGACCGGGTAGCGGCCGGCGAACGTCGCGAGCGCCATCTTCCAGCGCTTCGGCGGGGTGGGCGGCGCGTAGTCCGGGGCGACGAACCAGCCCTCCCAGCCGTCGACGGCCCGGACCCGCTCGGGCGCGGGGCCGAGCAGCTCGTCGATCCGCGCGACGAGCAGGCGCCGCTGCGGCGAAGCCATCCAGGCCTCGTACTCGCGGCGGGTACGGTAGCGGAAGACGACCTGGTAGGTGCCCCCGTTCTGCGGGCGGAGGACGTCGACGCCGAGGTGGCCGTCGAAGCCGCGGGCGGCGGTGATGACCTCCTGGAGCAACGCCTCGAACTCGGCGGTCTTCGCCGCCGGAACGGCCCGCACGGCGTGCGCGCTGACCGGGCCGTCGGCCATGCCGGCCCCCTCCTTAAGGTGATCAGATGGTCGCGCTGGACCTGCGTCTGCTGGAGTCCTTCCTGGTGGTCGCCGAGGAGGGCAGCATCACCCGCGCCTCCGCGCGCCTGCACCTGGCCCAGCAGGCGGTGTCGGCGCAGATGCGCCAGCTCGAGCGCATGCTCGGCGTCGCGCTGCTGGTGCGGACCTCGCGCGGGGTGCTGCTCACCGCCGCGGGCCGCGAGCTCGCCGCGGACGGGCCCGGCGCGCTGTCCCACGTCGACGACCTCGTCCAGCGGGTGCGCGGGGTCGCCCGCGGCGAGCGCGGGCGGCTGCGGCTGGTGTGCAAGCCGCACATCACCGCGGAGTTCGCGCTCGAGGTGATCGAGGCGATGGAGGCGACCGTCCCCGGCGTGCAGATCGACCTCACCACCGTGTCCTCGCTGCGCGAGGAGCTCGACCTGCTGGAGGCGGGCGGGGTCGACGCGGGCTTCCTGTGGGCGCCGATCACCGACCCGCGCCTGCAGCACGCCCCGGTGCGCACCGACCGGCGGATGGTCGCGGTCGCCGCTGACCACCCGCTCGCCGACCGCGCCGCCGTCACGCTCGCCGACCTGGCCGACGACCCGGTCGTCGTGCCCACCGAGGCGGCCGAGGAGGTGATCGCCCACTGGCTCGCCGAGCCCCGCCCGGACGGCCGCCCGGTCAAGCGCGGGCCGGCGGCCGACCGGCTCGAGGACCGGCTGCTGGCGGTGGCCCGCAGGCGGGGCGTGTGGCTCGCACCGGAGCCGATCAGCCGGTACTCGCCCCACCCGCGGGTCCGCTGGCTGCCCGTCGTGGACGCCGAGCCGAGCACCCTCGTCGCCGTCTGGACGGCCGCCGCGCCCGTCCCGCTGGTCACCCGCCTGGTCGCCGAGACGCGGGCGCTCACCGGCTGGGATGAGCCCGCCGAGCCCGGCGCCGCCCCGGCCCGCTAGTAGAGCGCGCCGTTCACGCGCAGCGTCTGCCCGTTGACCCACCCGGCGTCGGCTGACCGGGAACCCGACCATCGGCCCGATGTCGCTCGGCAGCCCCAGCCGGTTCTGCGGGGTGAACAGCCGGTGCGGTTGCGGTCGATCACCTGGTCGTAGTCGTCGTCGGTGCACCGGGCGGGCGGCTTCTTCAGCACCATGCCGGGCAGGTGCACGACGATGTCGAGCCGGCCGTGGCGCTCGACGACCCCGGAGAACAGGGCCTCGGTCTGCGCCGGGTCCGTGGCGTCGGCCCGGACCGCCTGCGCGGTCGCGCCGTGCTCCCCGAGGCGGGCGAGCGTCTTCTGCGCCGCGGCCTCGTCGCCCGAGTAACTGATCACCGTGGCCGCGCCGCGGGCGGCGAGCCGCGTCGCGAACTCGGCGCCCATGTTGCGGGATCCGCCCGCCACGACGGCGACCTTTCCGTCCAGGTCCCGGGCGGGTGCAGCGAGGGTCATCCGAAGGGTCCTTTCGATCGGAGATCCCCGACCGGACAGACCCTCACAGCTCGTGATCAGCAGCGGAAACAGCGGTTCGCGGTGCCTGCGACCGCTCCCGGTTGTGCCCCGTGGCGTAGAAAGAGGGCTGGTCGTGTCGTCCGACGAGCGGGAGGTCGCGGTGGAGCCGGGACGGGTCGGCGGTCCGTCCTCGCGGATGGTGCGCGAGGCGAGCGCGCGGCTCGTGCTCGACCACATGTGGGACGTGCCCACGGCCACCGGGTCCGACCTCATGGCCGCCACCGGGCTGACCCGCGCCACCGTGCACGACGTCTGCCAGGAGCTCATCGACCGCGGCTGGGTGCGGGAGCTGGTCGGCCAGCGCGAGCACTACCGGAAGGGCCGCCCCGCCCGCCGCTACGCGTTCGACCCGCTCGCCGGGGTGGTCGTCGGGGTGGACGCGGGCGAGCACCGGGTGGACGCCCTCGTCACCGACCTGCGCGGGGACGAGCTCGGGCGCCACCAGGGCCCGCCCCGCAACGGTTCCACCGACCCGGCCGAGCGCGTCGCGGCGGTGAGCGGGGCGATCGAGGCCGCCCTCGCCGCGGCGGGCGTCCCGGCGCGGCGGGTGCTCGCCGTCACCGTCGGCGTGCCCGCCCCGGTCGACGCGGAGGGCCGCACCGCGTTCCGCGGCAACCCCTACTGGGAGCGGATGAACCCCGACCTCGGCGAGCGGCTGCGCGCCCGGCACGGCTGGTCGGCCGTCGTCGACAACGACGCCAACCTCGCCGCGCTCGCCGAGGGCTGGCGGGGCCACGGCCGGGGAACGCGGCACTTCGTCGCGCTGCTGGCGGGCGAACGGCTCGGCGCGGGCATCGTCGACGACGGGCGGCTGATCCGCGGCGCGCGCGGCGGCGCGGGCGAGATGCGCTTCCTCGACCTCGTGGCCGGGGTGGGCTCGCCCGACGGCGTCGCCAAGGTGACCCGGGACCTCGCGGCCGCCGCGCTCGCCGAGCCGGGGGCGCGGTCGGTGCTCGCCGCCGGGCCGGACGGCGCCCCGGACGCCGAGGCCGTGTTCGCCGCGGCCCGGGCGGGGGACGCGCTCGCCGCGCGCGTGGTCGACCGGGTCGCCGACCGGATGGCCCTGGTGATCGCGACCATCGCGAGCCTCGTCGACACCGACCTCGTGATCATCGCCGGCCGGGTCGCGGCGTCCTGGGGCCCGCTCGTCGAGCCCCTCCAGCAGCGGCTGGCGCGGCACGGCAACCCGCCGCCCCGCGTGCGCGCCTCGACGCTCGGCGGCGACGTGGTGATGCTCGGCGCCGTCGCCCGCTGCCTCGACGACGTCCGCGAGCGCGCCCTGCAGCTCACGCTCGCCGGGTGAGCCCGCCGGTCAGGCGCGGGAGAGCACCGCCACCGACTCGAAGTGGTGCGTCATCGGGAACGCGTCGAAGGCGCGCAGCCCGTCGAGCCGGTACCCGCGGGCGGTGAACAGCGCGAGGTCCCGGGCGAGCGCGGCCGGGTCGCAGGCCACGTGCACCACCCGGTCCGGCCGCCGCGCGCACAACGCGTCGACCAGCTCCCGGCCCAGCCCGCGCCGCGGCGGGTCGGCCACCACGACGTCCGGCCGGTCGGTGAGCCCCGGCAGCACCCGCTCGACCCGCCCGGCGCGCCAGTCGACCTGCGGCAGGTCGGCGAGCGCAGCGCGCCCGTCGGCGACGGCCCGCGCCGACGACTCGACGATGACCACCCGCCCGGCCGGCCCCACCTGCCCGGCGAGCACCGCCGCGAACAGGCCGACCCCGCCGTAGAGGTCCCACGCCGTCCCGCCCGCGGGGGCGCGGGCCCACTCGGCGACGAGCCCGGCGAGCGCGTCCGGCAGCGCCGGGTGGACCTGCCAGAACACGCCGGGCGACAGCCGCCACTCCCGCCCGGCGGCCCGCTGCACGACCGGGCTGGAACCGTCGACGTGGGTGGTGCCGTCGGCGTCCACGACCACCTCGACCTCGCTCCCCGGCGCGAACCCGCGCTCCAGCACCGGCGGGAGCGCGCCGGGCGGGGCGATCGGGCAGTCGGCGATCGGCAACACGTCGTGGCTGCGGTGCGCGCGCAGGCCGGGCCGGCCGGTCTCGTCGACGGCCAGCCGCACCCGGCTCCGCCAGCCGAGCGCCCCGCCGGGGAGCTCCTCGACCTCGACCGCGCGCTCGATCCCGGCGAGCCTGCGCAGCTGCTCGGCGAGCACCGCCGCCTTCAGCTCGCGCTGCAGGGCCGGGTCGGCGTGCTGGAAGTCGCAGCCCCCGCACCCGCCGGCCCGCGCCCACGCGCACGGCGGCTCCACCCGGCCGGGCGCCGCCTCCCGGACCGCGACCGCGTCGGCCCGGCAGAACCCGCCCCCGCCGTCCTCGACGACCACGGCGAGCACCCTCTCCCCCGGCAGCGCGTGCCGGACGAACACCACCCGCCCCTCGTGGCGGGCGACGCAGTGCCCGCCGTGCGCGACCGGGCCGACGTCGAGCTCCAGCACCCGGTCGGTCCAGTCCAGCCGCTCCCCGGCCTGCTGCCCGGTCATCTGGTTCACGGCCTGCGCCGACCCGCGCTCGCCGCCCCGGCCTTCGCCGCGGACGCGGCGTCCCCGTCGCGGCTGGTCGGTTCGTAGCCGCGCCGCGTCGACCCCGGCGGGGTCTCCGGCCGCCGCGTCGCGACCCGCTCCGACGAGCGCAGCTGCCACGGCACGCTCGTGACCATCACGCCCGGCTGGAACAGCAGCCTCCCCTTGAGCCGCAGCGCGCTCTGGTTGTGCAGGATCTGCTCCCACCAGTGGCCGACGACGTACTCGGGGATGAACACCGTGACCACGTCGCGCGGGTTGTCGCTGCGGATCCGCTTGACGTAGTCGAGCACCGGCTTCGTGATCTCCCGGTACGGCGACTCGACGACCTTGAGCGGCACCGGGATCTTGCGCGCCTCCCACTCGCGCATGAGCCGCTTGGTGTCGACGGTGTCCACGTTGACGGTGACCGCCTCCAGCACGTCGGGCCGGGTGGCCCGCGCGTACGCGAGCGCGCGCAGCGTGGGCTTGTGCAGCGTGGAGACGAGCACGATCGCGTGGACGCGCGAGGGCAGCACCGAGTCGGTCTCGCCCGGGACCAGCTCGGCGGCGACCCGGTCGTAGTGGCGGCGGATCGCCTGCATCATCACGTAGAACACGGCCATCGCCGCGATCGCGATCCAGGCGCCCCGGGTGAACTTCGTGATGAGCACGACGAGGAGCACGAGCCCCGTCAACCCCGCGCCGAACCCGTTGATCGTGCGCGCCCGCAGCATCCGCCGCCGGGCCGCGGGGTCGGTCTCGGTGGCCAGCTGCCGGTTCCAGTGGCGCAGCATGCCCGACTGGCTGAGGGTGAACGAGGTGAACACGCCCACCGTGTAGAGCGCGATGAGGCGGGTGACCTCGGCGTCGAACCCGACGACCAGCACGCTCGCCACCGCCGCCAGCACGAGGATGCCGTTGGAGAACGCGAGCCGGTCGCCGCGGGTGTGCAGCTGCCGCGGCAGGTAGCGGTCCTGGGACAGGATCGACCCGAGCACCGGGAAGCCGTTGTAGGCCGTGTTGGCGGCCAGCACGAGGATCAGCGCCGCCACGACGACGACGAAGACGAACCCGGCCGGGAAGTCGGAGAACACCGCCTGGGCGAGCTGGGCCACCAGCGTGTGCTGCACGTAGCCGGGCGGGGCGGACGCGATCTGCGTCGCCGGGTGCTCGGCGACCTTGGCGCCCGCGATGTGCGCGAGCGCGATCAGCCCGGCGAACAGCGACACGGAGATGACCCCGAGCAGCAGCAGCGTGGTGGCGGCGTTGCGCGACTTCGGCTTGCGGAACGCGGGCACCCCGTTGCTGATCGCCTCCACCCCGGTGAGCGCCGCGCAGCCCTGCGTGAACGACCGCAGCACCAGCATCGCCAGCGCGAGCCCGGTGAACGCGTCGCCCTCGGCCAGCAGCTCGACGTCCGCGCTGGGCGCCCGCACGACCTCGCCGAGCAGCAGCGCCCGCGTCAGGCCCCAGATGATCATCGTGCCGAGGCCCAGGATGAACAGGTACGTCGGGACGGCGAACGCGACCCCGGACTCCCGCACGCCGCGCAGGTTGAGGGCGGTGAGCACGACGATCGCGGCCACCGCGAACCCCACCTTGTGCTGGCCGACGTACGGGATCAGCGCGCCGATGTTGGCCGCGGCCGCGGAGATCGAGACGGCGACGGTGAGCGTGTAGTCGACCAGCAGCGCGCTCGCGACGACGAGCCCCGCCCGCCTGCCGAGGTTGACGGTGGCGACCTCGTAGTCGCCACCGCCCGACGGGTAGGCGTGCACGACCTGCCGGTAGCTCGTGACGACCGTGATCAGCACGATCACCACGGCGAGGCCGACCCACGGCGAGAACGCGTACGCGGCGATGCCCGCCGCCGACAGCGTCAGGAAGATCTCCTCCGGCGCGTAGGCGACCGACGACATCGCGTCGGAGGCGAAGACCGGCAGCGCGATCCGCTTCGGCAGCAGCGTGTGGGGCAGACGGTCGCTGCGCTGCGGCCGCCCGACCAGGACGCGCTTCACGGCGACCCCGAGTCTGGGCACGGAGAAAGCCTATGCGGTGCAGCCGTCCACGACGCGATAGCGTTCCCGCGACCGGGGAGGCAGTGCGGTGTACGTCGTGATCATGGGGTGTGGACGGGTCGGAGCCGCCCTGTCCGCAGGCTTGGAGCGGCTCGGCCACGAAGTCGCGATCATCGACCGGAACCGGCAGGCGTTCCGCAGGCTCGGACCCGACTTCCGGGGCAAGCAGGTCGTCGGCGAGGGCTACCACCGCGAGGTGCTCGTCGAGGCCGGGGTCGAGCGCGCCGACGCCTTCGCGGCGGTCTCCAGCGGCGACAACTCCAACATCATCTCCGCCCGGGTCGCCCGCGAGACGTTCGGCGTCGAGCGCGTCGTCGCCCGCATCTACGACGCCAAGCGCGCCGCCGTCTACGAGCGGCTGGGGATCCCGACCGTCGCGACCGTCCCGTGGACCACCGACCGCTTCCTGCGGATGCTGCTGCCCGACGGCGTGGCGTCGGCGTGGCGCGACCCGACGGGCACGGTCGCGATCCTGCCGCTGCCGATGCACGAGGAGTGGGTCGGCCACCCGGTCAGCGAGCTGGAGGCCGCGGCGGGCTGCCGCGTCGCGTTCATCGTGCGGTTCGGCACCGGGATCCTGCCCGGCCCGGACACCGTGGTGCAGGCCGAGGACACCGTCTACGTCGCCGCCGTGTCCGGCACGGTCAGCGACGTCACCGCAGCGGCCGCCGCAGCACCGCAGGAGGGCTGAGAAGGATGCGGATCGCGATCGCCGGGGCCGGGGCCGTCGGCCGTTCCATCGCCCTGGAGCTGGTGGAGAGCAAGCACCAGGTGATGCTCATCGAGCGCGAGCTCGCCAACATCGACCCGGAGGCGGTCGAGCGCGCCGAGTGGGTGCACGCCGACGCCTGCGAGCTCGCCTCGCTGGAGGAGGCGGGCCTGGAGAGCTGCGACGTGGTCATCGCCGCCACCGGCGACGACAAGGTCAACCTCGTCGTGTCGCTGCTCGCGAAGACGGAGTTCGCCGTGCGCCGCGTGGTGGCGAGGGTGAACGACCCGCGCAACGAGTGGCTGTTCAACCAGAACTGGGGCGTCGACGTCGCGGTGTCCACCCCGCGGCTGCTCGCCGCGCTCGTCGAGGAGGCGGTGGCCGTCGGCGACCTGGTGCGGCTGCTCACCCTGCGGCAGGGGCAGGCCAACCTCGTGGAGGTCACGCTGCCCGACGACACCCCGCTCGCCGGCAAGCCGGTGCGGTCGCTGCGGCTGCCCGCCGACTCGGCCCTCGTGGTGATCCTGCGCGGCGGCCGGGTGATCGTGCCGCAGTCCGACGACGCGCTCGAACCGGGCGACGAGCTGCTGTTCGTGGCCACCACGGACGTCGAGGAGGACATCCGGGCGGCGCTGAGCTGAGCTAGGCGGTCGCCGGGTCGCGGCGCGCCCGGCGCACCGCCCAGATCGTGCCGAGCAGCGCGAGCCCCACCAGCGGGTAGCCCATCGCCAGCCGCGCGATGCCGAGCCAGGTCTCCTCGTCGGCGTTGTACAGCCAGCCCTGCACGACCACGCGGGAGGCGAACACGAGCGTCCACAGCGCGGTGGCGAACGTGTAGGCGCGCAGGAGGCGGGGGTCGGAGCGCCAGCCCTGCCCGTCTCCGTTCACCGCGTGCCAGATGACGCCCGCCAGCGGACGGCGGATGAAGATCGACACCAGGAACGCCAGCCCGCAGGCGGCGCTGAACAGCAGGCCGGGCAGGTAGAAGCCGCGGGCCTCTCCGGTGCGGTAGGCGATGAACGCCGCGATGCCGACGCCGAGGAAACCGGACACCGCGGGCTGCAGCGCCTGCCTGCGCGCGAGCCGCCACACGGCCGTCGCCACCGCCGCGACCAGCGCGGCGATCAGCGCGGGCTGCAGCCCGAACGCCACGTTCGCGACCACGAAGACCGCGACCGGGATGGTGGACGCGACGATGCCCGGCACGCCGCCCATCTGCTCGAGCAGGGTGGGGAGCTCGCGCTCCTGCGACCCGCCGGCCGCACCGGGTTCGGTCTCGGACTCAGGACGAGGGCCTGGGTTCGGGCCGTCGGTCACAGTGCTCCTCTGGCTGTCGGACCGGAGACTCGTAGGTGCTCACGTTCTCCACCGGCGAACCGGCGCAGCCGAGGGTACCGGGCGCTGCGCGCCCGAGCCGTCACGGTGTGCCGGCGGCGCAGATCTCGTAGAACGGGTTGTAGAGGACCTTGCGCCCGTCCCGCAACGCCAGCCGCCCCCGCACGCGCATGGTGCGACCGGGCTCGATGCCGGGGATGCGCCGCCTGCCGAGCCAGATGAGGGTGACGTCGTCGGTGCCGTCGAACAGCTCGGCCTCCAGCGCCGCGTCCGCGTCGTGGGGTCGGAACTCCACGCTGCGCAGCCGGCCGAGCATCGTCACCTCCTGGCCGCAGGCGCAGTCGGCCGCGCGTTGCGCTCCCGACTTCTGCGCACCGGCCTCGAGATCGTCGGCATCCAGCTCGTCCACGTCGCTGGTCAGCCGGCGCAGCATGCGGCGGAACGCACCGCCATCGGTGCTGGTCATCTCTCCCCCAGCTCGCTAGGCCTCGCGCTAGGCCGTAACAGGTTCAGCGTAACCCGGCGGAAACGTCCCCCGCAGACCTCAGAGGCCCCCTTTCGCCGCAGGTCCTGCGAACGGACTACCGGGGGCGACGTGCGGCGCGCCGGGCTCGTCGGGATCCGACACGGATGGCCGGTCCGTCCGGTTCTTGCAACCGTTCGCCGCACGGGTCTCCGCCGAACGCACTCGCCACGAACGTCACCCATCCGGGTGCGCTTTCGCCTACCGCCGGCGGTGGGTGAGGTGCACTCCGGGTGGTGGAGTCGCGCCGACCGGCCCGGTGCCCCTCAGCGGCGGTGGCGCCGCCGCGGCCGGTTCGGGTCCAGCTCGGAGAGCAGCGCCTGCAGCCGGACGGTGGAGGTCGCCGGGTCGCCGGCGTGCCTGCCGCCGCCGTCGCGCCGCTCGCCGCGGTCGGCGAACGCATCGGCCCAGCCCGCCGCGTCCCGCTCACCGGTCTCGACGAGGTGCTCGGCGGCGCGCCGGGGGCGGGCGCCGGCGTCCCGGGGGAACGCCCACGGCTCGGCCCGCGCGCCGTCCCGGGCGGGCGGCGGCTCCGGCTCGCGCAGGCGCCGCCTGCCGCCGGTGCCGGAGATCCCCGGGTCCGGAGGCGGCTCGGCGAGGTGACGTCGCCCACCGGTGCCGTCCACCCCGCCGTTCACCCCGCCGTTCACCCCGCCGGGACCGGCGTCCCACGGCTCCCGCAGGTACCGCCGCCCCGACGCCGACACCCCGGAATCGGCCACCGGGGCCGCCTGCTCGGGCGCGTCCCACGGCTCCCGCAGCCGACGCCTGCCCGACGCCGGCACACCGCGGTCGAGCGCGGGCCCGCCGTCGTCCCACGGATCGCCCAGGGCGCGCCGGCCGGACGGGGCAGGGCCCTGAGCAGCCGGGCCGGGCGCGGGGAAGGGCTCGGGGCCGCGCCGCCCACCCGCGGGGGGCGGGGCCGCGCCGTTGGCGTCCCACGGCTCGCGCAGGTGTCGCCGCCCGGTGCCGGAGACGCCCGCGTCCGAGGGCGGCGGCTCGACGAGGTGACGCCGCCCACCGGTGCCGTTCACCCCGCCGGGGCCGGTGTCCCACGGCTCCCGCAGGTACCGCCGCCCCGACGCCGACACCCCGGAATCCGCCGCCGGGGCCGCCGGCTCGGGCGCGTCCCACGGCTCCCGCAGCCGACGCCTGCCCGACGCGGACACGCCGGTGTCGGCCGCGGGCCCGGGCTCGGAGGTGCGGGGAGCGCGGGGCGGCTCGGCCGCCCAGGGGTCCGGCAGCCGCCGGCGGCCCGACGCCGACACCCCGGCGTCCGCGGGCGGCGCGACGGAGGGCCGGTCCTCCCACGGCTCCCGGAGCCTGCGGCGGCCGGAGGCGGAGACGCCTCCCTCGCCGCCCGCCCACGACGGCTCGGCCGGCTCGGCCGTCCAGGGGGACGCGCCGCCCCGCGGCTCGGCGTCCCACGGCTCGCGCAGGTGGCGCCGACCGGTCGCACCGGGGTCGGCCACCGGCTCGCGGAGCCTGCGCCGCCCACCGGTGTCGCTCACGCCCCAGTCGCCGGTCGCGCCGTTCCGCGCCGCCGGGCGCCGCGCCCCGGGCGGCGGGACCTGGGCGGGCGGTTCGCCCGGTGCGGGTTCTCGCAGCCTGCGCCGCCCGCCCGGGTACGACTGCTCGACCGGCGGCTCCGGCAGGTGGCGCCTGCCCCCGGGCGGGGGCGCCGGGGGGACGGCCGGCTCGCCGAGCCTGCGCCTGCCGCCGGTTCCCGGTTCGACCGCGCGCAGCGCTTCCGTGGGCGGCAGCTCGGCGGCGGGGATCGCCTCGGTGACGGGTGGGTCCTCGACCGGCGACGCGTCCCGGCCGGGCGCGGCGGGCCGGGTGCGCCACGCCGAGGCCGCCGCCCGGCGCGCGGACGGCGCCTGCTCGCGCAGCGGCGCGTCCGGGCCGGGCCCAGTGGCGATCGTCCCGGCGGTGGAGCGGTCCTCGGCCGCCCGCTCGGCCAGCACCTCCGCCGCGGCCTTCACCGCCGCGGCCGCTGCGGCCTTCCGCGCGGCCGCCCGGCGCGCCGCGGCCTTCTTCGCGGCGGCCGCGCCGGCGTCGGACTTCGGGGGCGCCGTCTTCCCGGGGGCCGCCTTGCCGGGCGCCGCCTTCGGCTGCGACCTCTTCCGCGTGCCCGGCGCGGCGACGACGGGGGTGGCCGCGGCCTCCTCCGCGAGGTGCTCGGGCATCGTGAGCGGCAGGATCGTCCGCGCCGGGTACGGCTGCTTGCCGCGCACCACGACGGTGCCCCGCAGCATCCGGCGCAGCTCGGCCTCCAGCGGGGCGGAGTGGGCGCTCGGGCCGGTCGCGACGCCGTAGAGCATCCAGCGCGGCCCGTCCACCCCGATGAACACGGACGTGGCGCCGCCTGACGTGGCGTGCAGCTCGCGCCCCCAGTCCCCGGTGAACGACCGCACCCGCGCGCCGCCCTCGCGCAGCGAGGCGTCGATCTCGCGGGCCAGGTCGGGCCACAGCTTCGACGACTTCGGCGCGGCGAGCGCGCTCACCGACAGCCGCCCCTCCGGCATCCGGATGTGCACGGCCTGCATCCGGTCGCCCGCCGTCGGCTCGACGGTGACCGTGCCCTCCGCCGGCACCGGCACGCGGATGGACCCGAAGTCGACGAGGCCCGCCGCCTCGGTGACCTCGGGGTCGAGGTCCTCGCTGTCGTGCGGCCCGGTGGGCGGGATCGGGCTGTCGGTGTCGAGCGCGAGCCCCCCGCCGCGTACGTCCTCCTCCAGGGGGACGTCGGTGGTCCGTCGGTCGCGTCGTGCCACTCTTACGGCCCGTCCCCGGTGACCAGCCGCTCGTGCCCGCCGGTGGACCCGTACCCGCCCGCGCCGCGCTCCGACGGGGGCAGCTCGCCCACCTCGACGAACCGGGCGTGCTCCACCTTCTGGACCACCAGCTGGGCGATCCGGTCGCCGCGGCGCAGCCGCAGCTCCTCGCGCGGGTCGAGGTTGATCAGGCAGACGAGGATCTCACCGCGGTAACCGGAGTCGACGGTGCCCGGGGCGTTGACGATGGACAGCCCGGCCCGGGCGGCAAGGCCCGACCGGGGGTGGACGAAGCCCGCGTAGCCGGGCGGGAGCGCGATGGCGATGCCGGTGCCGATCACGGCCCGCTCGCCGGGGGCGAGCACCACGTCACGGGTGCAGTGCAGGTCGGCGCCCGCGTCGCCGGGCCGCGCGTAGGACGGCAGCGGGAGGCCGGCGTCGAGCCGGGTGACGAGCACCTCGACGGTGGGCGCGGGGACAGCGGACGCTGCGGGGTCGGACGCTGGGACGTCCGCCGCCGAGACGAGCGGTGCGCTGAGCGGCTCGCGCTGGGGAGCATCGACGGGGCCGGGCACGACGGGCGAGGCTACCCTCGGGTGGCGTGAACGAGCACCCGTCGCCCACCCCGCCTGCGACGTCCGGCACCCCTCGGTTCGACGAGCGGTTGTCCGTGCCGCTGTGGTGGTACCTGCCGGCGCTCGGGCTGGGGGTGCTGCTCGGCGCGGAGGTTCACATGGGCTACCCGGGCCTGCGCTCGTGGATCGGGTACGCGATCGCGATCCCGCTGTGCGTGGGGGCGCTGCTGTGGCTGGGGCACGTACGGGTACGGGTCGTCGACGGTGAGCTGCGGGCGGGCGAGGCCCGGCTGCCGCTGCGCCACGTCGGGCGGGTGGACGTCGTGCCGCGGGAACGCAAGCAGCAGGCCCTCGGCCCCGAGCTCGACCCGGCCGCCTTCCTGCTGCACCGGGCCTGGATCGGGCCCGTCGTGCGGATCGAGGTGACCGACCCCGACAGCGACGTGCCGTACTGGGTGGTCAGCACCCGCGACCCGGACGCGCTGGTCGCGGCGCTCGGCCGCTGATCCCGGCCGCACCGCGCAGGTGCGGCGAATACGAGGGATGCGGCAGATACGACACAGCCCCGAACCGGGGACCGGTTCGGGGCGTCCCCCCGTGGAGTTCCGGGGGCTCAGGCCGCGCAGTCGCGGCAGATGTACTGCCCGTTGCTGCTGGACGCCAGCCGGCTGCGGTGGTGGACGAGGAAGCAGCTCGCGCAGGTGAACTCGTCGGCCTGCTTCGGCAGCACCTTGACCGTGAGCTCCTCGCCGGACAGGTCGGCGCCCGGCAGCTCGAAGCTCTCCGCCGTCTCCGACTCGTCGACGTCCACGACCGACGACTGGGCCTCGTTGCGACGGGCCTTCAGCTCGTCGAGCGAGTCCTCGGCCAGGTCGTCGGTTTCGCTGCGCCGCGGCGCGTCGTAGTCGGTCGCCATCGTTCCCACCCTCTTACACACATGTCGTCGTCGTGCGGCTGGACAACGCCCTAGCGCCGGGGTTTGTGCCCGACAGTTCTGTGACGCGCGTCTCAACCCAGCCCCACGAGCGGTCGTGATGCGCTATCACGCCCGCGATAGCGGAGCTCCCCCCGTGGGGGCGCAGAAGGGTAACCCAGGGCGCCGACGCGTACACCCCTGCCCGTGTCGCCCGGAGGTGGCGTCCGCGGGCGCGGTTAGGGTTCCCGCGTGGCTGTCTTCCCCGAGCGCGATGATCGCGGACGCGGCGGCCCCGCGCAGGTGCCGGGGGCCGACCCGGCCGCGGTGGGCGCCTGGCTCGCCGCCGAGCTCGGCGACGACCGCTGGCGCGACTGCACGCTGCTGCCGCTCGGCCGCGGCCGGTCCAACCTGACCTACCGGGTGGACAGCCCCGCGGGCGCGGTCGTGCTGCGCCGTCCGCCGCTCGGGAAGGTCGCCGCGACCGCGCACGACATGGGCCGCGAGCAGCGCGTGATCACGGCGTTGGCCGGCACGCCCGTCCCGGTGCCGCGGGTGCTCGCGGCCTCGGCGGGCGGGCCGCCGGTGGACGCGCCGTGCTACGTGATGGAGCTCGTCGAGGGCGTCGTGCCGCAGGAGGAGCTGCCGCCGGGGTGGGCGAGCACCGAGGAGGAGCGCCGCCGCGCGAGCGAGGCACTGGTCGACGTGCTGGTGGCCCTGCACGCCGTCGACTTCGACGCGGTGGGGCTCGGCGACTTCGGCCGGCCGGAGGGCTACCTGTCCCGGCAGGTCCGGCGGTGGGTGGCGCAGTGGGAGCAGGCCCGCGACGGCGTGCCCACGGACGCGGGGACCGTCGCCGACCTCACCCGCCTCGCCGAGCGCCTGGGCGCCACCGTGCCCACCACCCAGCGGCACGCGATCGTGCACGGCGACTACCGCATCGACAACTGCCTGTTCGACGCCGCCGACCCGGGGCGCATCCGGGCGGTCCTCGACTGGGAGCTGTCCACGCTCGGCGATCCGCTCGCCGACCTGGGGCTGCTGCTCGTCTACTGGCACCAGGCCGAGGAGCACCCGGTGTGGCGGGCGGCGCAGCACCTGGCGAGCCCGACCCGGCTGCCCGGCTTCCTGCGCCGCGACGAGGTGGCGGCCGCCTACGCCGCCCGGTCCGGCCTCGACCTCGAGCCGCTGCAGTGGTACGTCGCCTTCGGCGCGTTCAAGCTCGGCGTCGTACTCGCCGGGATCCTCGCCCGCGTGCGGGCCGGGATGGTGCCCGCCGAGATGGCCGACGGGCTGGACGGCAGCCTCGCCCCGCTCGTCGCGCTCGGCCACCACGTGCTCGCGGAGGGACTGGACCGATGACCGCTGCCCGAACCCGCCCCTACCAACGCCGCCGGAAGGGGCCGGTGCTCGTCGTGGTCGGCGTCCTGGCCGTGCTCGCGACGATCACCTGGACCGTGGTGCTGGTCAACGCGGGCGGCGCGGCGAGCGCCACGACCTGCCCGGTGTCCGAGCCGCCCGCGGGCGAGGTGCTCGCCGACGGGGCGCTCGACCAGGTGGCGCCGATCCCGCCCGCCGCGGTGCAGGTGCAGGTGCTCAACGCGAGTGGGCAGCGCGGGCAGGCGAGCCTCGTGGCCGCGCAGCTGGGCGATCTCGGGTTCGCGGTCCAGGGCACCGACAACGACCCGCTGTTCCCCGACGGGAACATGGAGTGCTACGGCCAGCTGCGCTTCGGCCCGGAGGGCGAGGCGGCGGCCAGCACGCTCACGCTCGTGATGCCGTGCGCCGAGCTGGTGCGCGACGGCCGCCAGGGCCCCGCCGTGGACGTGTCGGTGGGCACCGGCTTCGGCGACCTCAACCCGGGCCGCTCGGCGCGCGACGCGCTCGACCAGCTCGCCGAGCCGGGCGGGGGCACCGACGGCGCCGTCAACGCCGACCCCGACGCGCCTGCGGCCGCCCCGGCGCCGCCCACCGTCGACCCCGAGCTCGTCCAGCAGGCGCGCGACGCGAGCTGCTGAGCGCGGCTCACACCTCGGCGGCCCCGTGCTCGCGGGCCAGCGCCGCGAGCTCGTCGGCGATGGCGGGGGTGGCCGCGAAGACAGCGTCGGCCCCGAGCCCGTCGTCGGGCGGGACGCTGCCCGTCGGGCCCGGGGTGCGCACCAGCGCGCCCGCCTCCTGCGCGATCAGCGCGGCGGCGGCCCAGTCCCACCAGTTGAGGCCGTGCTCGAGGTAGGCGTCGGCCCAGCCGGCGGCGACCGCGCACAGGTCGAGCGAGGCGGAACCGGCCCGCCGCACGTCCCGCACGTGCGGGAGCATCCCGCTGATCATGCGGACCTGCCGGGCACGTCGCTCCGGCCGGTAGGAGAAGCCGGTGCCGAGCAGCGACAGCGACAGGTCGGTGGCCCCCGACACGCGCAGCGGCCGCCCGTCGCACGTGGCGCCCGCGCCCTTGGCGGCGCTCCACAGCCGCCCGGCGGCGGGCTCCATGACGGCCCCGGCCACCGACACGCCGTCGCGGACGGCGGCGACCGAGATCGCGTACCACGGCATGCCGTAGAGGAAGTTGACCGTGCCGTCGATCGGGTCCACCAGCCAGACCGTGCGCGACTCGCCCGCGGTGCTGCCGTGCTCCTCCCCCACGACGACGTCGCCGGGCCGCAGCGCGCCGAGCCGCTCGCGGATGAGGGACTCCACGGCGTGGTCGGAGGCGGTGACGACGTCGGTCGGGGTGCTCTTCGTCGCGACGCCCGCGTCCGCCGCGCCGCGCTCGTCCCACGGGCGGGGAAGCCGCCCGAGGTGCTCGGCGGCCTCCGTCACGAGGTCCTCGGCGATGCGGCGCAGCTCGGCGAACTCGTCGCCGGCGGAGGTGGCCTGGTGGGCGGGGGTGGTCGCAGCGGTGGGTCGGGCCTCGTTCACGGTCACCATCCGACCACATGCGGCCCGCGCGGTGGGCGAGCCGCCGCCGTCGATCAACCTTCGGGCGCGGTCTCCGACACCGGCAGCACGCGCAGTTACAATGGCGCAGTACCCCGATGCGGGATGACGGCGAGAACCACCGGACGTCATCCGTCGAGGTATCCGCACAACATCTCGTCCAGCAGCCGGAGCTCGACGTCTCCCGGCGCACCATAGAGCGCACGCAGCGAGAGGGCCTAGTGGCAGCCGCAGACTCCGCAACCCGCATCGACCCGACCGTCGACGACGCGGCAGGTCCCGCACCTGCTCGCCGATCCGGCAAGCGGTCGAGCGCATCCGCAAAGACCGGCACCCGGTCCCGCTCGGGTAGCGCGAAGGGTGGGGCCGCCAAGTCGGCGGCCAAGTCGAAGAAGGCCGACCCGACCGTCGAGGGCGATCCCACCGACCTCGACGCCGAGGTAGACCTGGCCGACACCGACGTCGACCTCGAAGACGTCGACGTGGAGCTCGACCCCGATCTCGACGCCGACGTCACCGAGGTCGTCGACGACGAGGACGAGGACGAGGACGAGGAGGTCGACGAGGAGGACGAGGACGACGAGGAGGTTGCCAACACCGGCGCCAACCGTCGCGCCCCGCGCACGCAGAAGCAGGCCAGCGACTTCGTCTGGGACGAGGAGGAGTCCGAGGCGCTGCGGCAGGCGCGCAAGGACGCCGAGCTCACCGCCTCCGCCGACTCCGTCCGCGCCTACCTCAAGCAGATCGGCAAGGTGGCGCTGCTCAACGCCGAGGAGGAGGTCGAGCTCGCCAAGCGGATCGAAGCCGGTCTCTACGCGGCGGAGCGGCTGCGCCGCGCCATGGAGACGGGCGAGAAGATGTCGCCCCAGCTCCGCCGCGACCTGCGGTGGATCGTCCGCGACGGCGAGCGCGCCAAGAACCACCTCCTCGAGGCGAACCTCCGCCTGGTGGTGTCGCTGGCCAAGCGCTACACCGGCCGCGGAATGGCGTTCCTGGACCTCATCCAGGAAGGCAACCTCGGTCTGATCCGCGCGGTCGAGAAATTCGACTACACCAAGGGCTACAAGTTCTCCACCTACGCCACGTGGTGGATCCGCCAGGCCATCACCCGCGCGATGGCCGACCAGGCCCGCACCATCCGCATCCCGGTGCACATGGTCGAGGTCATCAACAAGCTCGGCCGCATCCAGCGCGAGCTGCTCCAGGACCTGGGCCGCGAGCCCACGCCGGAGGAGCTGGCCAAGGAGATGGACATCACCCCGGAGAAGGTGCTGGAGATCCAGCAGTACGCCCGGGAGCCCATCTCGCTGGACCAGACGATCGGCGACGAGGGCGACTCGCAGCTCGGCGACTTCATCGAGGACTCCGAGGCCGTCGTCGCGGTCGACGCCGTCAGCTTCACGCTGCTGCAGGACCAGCTCCAGTCGGTGCTCGCCACCCTGAGCGAGCGCGAGGCCGGTGTCGTGCGGCTGCGGTTCGGCCTCACCGACGGCCAGCCGCGCACGCTCGACGAGATCGGCCAGGTCTACGGCGTCACGCGCGAGCGGATCCGGCAGATCGAGTCGAAGACCATGTCGAAGCTGCGCCACCCGTCGCGGTCGCAGGTGCTGCGCGACTACCTGGACTGAGACTGATCGACCCTCAGGCCGGTGACCAGCGAAAACGCGGGTCACCGGCTCGGCGGTACGCAAGCATGCCGCTCCCAGTCAAGATATCGGCATGTCCCGCGCACGCCCTCGCTCGCGGCCGCTACCCGATCTGAGCGTCCTGCTCGACTCGTGGACGGTGCACCTGCGCGCCGAGCGCAAGAGCCCCGAGACGGTGGACAACTACACCACCGGCGTGCGCCAGTTCCTTGCCTGGTGCGCCCAGCAAGATCGACCCGCAGTACTCGACCGGGCCACCGTGAACGAGTTCGTGGCGGCCCTCCTTGACCGCGGCGTGGAGGCGGCGACCGCGCGGGCACGACAGCTCGCAGTGCGCCGGTTCTCCGCCTGGTGCGCCGACGAGGGCGAGATCGACTACGACGACCTGTTGGGGCTCAAACCGCCCAAGCTCGACCAGAAGGTCGTCGAGCGGCTGTCCGAGGAGCAGATTCGGGCGCTGGTGAAGGCGTGCAGCGGGACGGACTTCCGGGATCGCCGTGACGAAGCCATCGTGCGGTTCATGCTGGAGGCGATCGTGCGGGCGGGCGAGGTGGTCGCGATGACGACCGCCGACGTGGACATCGTCCGTGGGATCGCCGTCGTCCGCCGTGGCAAGGGAGGCAAGGGCCGTCCAGTGCCCTTCGGCCCGCAGACCGGCCGCGCGATCGACCGCTACTTGCGCGTCCGACGCAGCCACCGCCTCGCGGCAGATCCGCAACTGTGGCTGGGTGACCGGGGCAAGAGCCTGTCGTATGACGGGCTCTACCGCACTCTCAAGTACCGCGCCGAGCTGGCCGGCATCCCGAACTTCCACCCGCACGTCACTCGGCACACCGCGGCTCAGCGGTGGCTGTCGGCCGAGGGGTCAGAGGGTGGCTTGATGGCGGTGGCGGGCTGGACCCGGCGCGACATGCTGGACCGCTACACCCGTGCCACCGCAGCTGAGCGAGCCGCGGAGGAATCGCGTCGACTCAACCTGGGTGATCTGTGAGTAGCCTCGCTCACGGCATCATCGCCGGTGGTCGGCTGGCTGCGCTGCATCTACGTCCGCCATGTTGGCGTCACGGGGTCGAGTTCTGGGCCGGGGCGGGTGCGGTGAGTTCGGCGAGCAGCGCGCGGACCCGGGCGTCGATCTCGTCGCGGATGGGCCGGATCTCCTCGGCGGTCTTGCCGGCCGGGTCGGTCAGCTCCCAGTCGAGGTAGCGCTTGCCGGGGTAGACGGGGCAGGCGTCGCCGCAGCCCATGCTGATCACGACGTCGGCGGCGCGGACGACGTCGTCGGTGAGTGGCTTGGGGAACTCCTTGGACAGGTCTAGCCCGATTTCGGCCATGACCTCGCGGACGGCCGGGTTGATCTGGTCGGCCGGTGCGGAGCCGGCGGAGCGGACGTGCACGCGGCCTCGGGCGTGGTGGTCGAGCAGGGCGGCGGCCATCTGGGAGCGGCCGGCGTTGTGGACGCAGACGAACAGGACCTCGGGGACGTCAGACACGATGGCTCCTTCGGCGTGGGCGAGCGCGGTGAGGCGGTCGGTGGCGAACCGCCGGGTCAGCGCGGTGAGATGGGTGGTGATGGTCGCGGTGCGACGCAGCGCGGTGTAGGACTCGAAGACGTAGCGGTAGAAGGTCTGCTCGGAGAAGATCCCGGCGAACCGGGCTGCGAGGTCGGTCACGGTCCGCTCGAGGATCGCGACGTCGGTCTGCAGCCGGGGCCGCTGCGGCCCGACGGGCGGGGCGCTCATCGGGCGGCCGTGGTCGAGGGCGGCCACCAGCGGCGGCGCAGGGCGAGCGAGACGTAGACGAGCGCGACGAGCACCGGGACCTCGATCAGCGGCCCGACGACCCCGGCGAGCGCCTGCCCGGAGGTGACGCCGAACGTCGCGATGGCGACCGCGATGGCCAGTTCGAAGTTGTTGCCGGCCGCGGTGAACGCCAGCGTCGCGGACCGCTGGTAGCCGAGCCCGATCGCTCGGGCGAGGGCGAGCGAGCCCAGCCACATGACCGCGAAGTAGGCCAGCAGCGGCAGCGCGATCCGTGCGACGTCCAGCGGCTGCGAGGTGATCGCGTCGCCTTGCAGGGCGAACAGGATGACGATGGTGAACAGCAGCCCGTAGAGGGCGAGTGGCCCGACCCGGGGCAGGAACCGGTCCTCGTACCAGGTGCGGCCCTTGGCGCGTTCCCCGAGCCGGCGGGACAGGTAGCCGGCGACCAGCGGGACGCCGAGGAACACCAGCACGGAGGCGACGATCTCCCACGGGGACACGTCAAGTGCGGCCTGGGGCAGGCCGAGCCAGCCGGGCAGCAGGTCGAGGTAGAACCAGCCGAGCACGGCGAACGCGATCACCTGGAACACCGAGTTCAGCGCGACCAGCACGGCGGCAGCTTCGCGGTCGCCGCAGGCGAGGTCGTTCCAGATGATGACCATGGCGATGCAGCGGGCCAACCCGACGATGATCAGCCCGGTGCGGTACTCGGGCAGGTCGGGTAGCAGCAGCCAGGCCAGCGCGAACATCAGCGCCGGCCCGAGCACCCAGTTCAGCAGCAGCGACGCGACCAGCAGGCGGCGGTCGCGGGTGACGGTGTCGAGGCGGTCGTAGCGGACCTTGGCCAGTACCGGGTACATCATCACGAGCAGGCCGAGCGCGATCGGCAGCGAGACCCCCTGCACGGCGATCGCGTCGAGCGCCGGCCCGAGGCCGGGCACTAGCCGGCCCGCGGCCAGCCCTGCGCCCATCGCGGCGAGGATCCACACTGGCAGGAACCGGTCAAGGGTCGACAGCCGAGCCGCGACGGGCTGCGCCTCCTGCGGAGCCGTCCTGGTCACGCGCTGACGCCCTGCTCGATCGCCAGCACGTCCGAGAGCCGCGCCAGCGCGGCCGGTTCGACCCGGTAGTAGACCCAGGTGCCGCGCCGCTCGCCGGTGATCAGCCCGGCCTCGCGCAGCACCTTCAGGTGGTGCGAGATCGTCGGCCCGGACAGGTCGAACCCTGCGGTGAGGTCGCACACGCACGCCTCACCACCGTCGTGGGAGGCGATCAGCGACACCAGCCGCAGCCGCACCGGGTCACCGAGCGCCTTGAACGCCCGCGACAGCTCGACCGCCTGCTCGGCCGGGATCGGTTCCCGCACCAGCGGTGATCCGCATCCGACCACCGAGGACAGCTGCGTGAGCTCGATCAGCTCCTGCTCTTGCTTCGACACTCGTCTACCTTGACAGTTTTCGATTCAGCGGCGCAACCTCTGTCTCGACAACCGTCAATATAGCGACGTCGCGCCCGGTCGTGGACGTCGGGTCGGGAGGGTTGGGCGATGGATGAGCAGCGAGGTGGGGAGCCGGCGCGGGCGGACCGCGTGCGTTCGGTGGTGCGGGCCCGCTACGCCGAGGCCGCCACCAGGGCGGCGAGGGGCGAGCACGAGCGGGCACGGGCCGTGGAGACAGAGGCGGGTTGCTGCGGGCCCGGCGGCTGCGGTCCAACAGGGCCGGTCGAGGTGGCTTTCGGCGGCCAGCTCTACTCGCCGCAGGAGGCCGCGGGCGCGCCAGCCGAGGCGGTGTCCGCGTCGCTGGGGTGCGGGGTGCCGACCGCGTTGGCCGACCTGCGGCCCGGCGAGGTCGTTCTGGACCTGGGCTCGGGGGCGGGCGCGGACGTGCTGATTTCTGCGCGGCGGGTGGCGCCGGGCGGGCGGGTGTTCGGGCTGGACATGACCCCGGAGATGCTCGATCTGGCCCGCCGCAATGCCGCTGCGGCTGGGGTGGACAACGTGGAGTTCGTGCGCGGCTACCTGGAGGATGTTCCGCTGCCCGACGGCAGCGTGGACGTGGTGATCTCCAACTGTGTGATCAACCTGGCTGCGGACAAGGCTGTCGTGTTGCGGGAGGCGGCGCGGGTGCTGCGCCCGGGTGGCCGGTTCGCGGTGTCGGACGTGATTGCCGATCCCGACGTGGACGATCAAACACGGGCCGCGATGGGCCAGTGGACCGGCTGTGTGGCCGGCGCGTTGACCCGCGCCGAGTTCACGCGCGCGCTGGCGGACGCCGGGCTGGTGGACGTGGAGATCGTCGAGACCCACCGGGTGCACGAGCACGCGGCGTCGGCGATCGTCCGGGCCCGCAAACCCGTGCCTTCATCGGCGTAGCGGACCACCGGGACGGCGCCTTGTCAGTCGGCGTCGTGGATCAACGGGCGCGGGCGGGGTGGGACGCTGCCGAGGGCCAGGACGGCGGAGAGCGCGGCCAGGGCGGCGAGGATGGCGAACACCGGCGGGTAGCCGCCGAGGACCTCGGCGAGTGCGGCGCCCGCCCACGGTGCGAGCGCGGTGGCCACCATCGCCGGCGCGGCCAGCAGTCCGCTCAGGTGCCCGTAGTGGGCCGCGCCCCAGCGGTCGCTGACCGCGGTGGCCTGCAGCAGGGTGAACACGCCGCGGGCGGCGCCGGCGAGCATCGCGGCCGCGATGAGCAGCACGGCGGGGCCGGGGAGCAGCCCGAGGAGGGCGGTGGCGGCGGCGGTGACGGCGAGGACGAGCACGCTGCGGGCCCGGATGCTGGTGTGGGCGGTGAGCCGGGCGTAGCCGAGCCGGCCCAGTACCTGCCCGAGCCCGCCCAGGCCCAACGCCCAGGCCGCGAGAGTCGTGGTCAGGCCGCGCTCGATCAACAGCGGCACCTGGTTGACCACCACCGCGAACGCCGCGAAGGTGCCCAGCGCGACAGCGGCGACCAGCAACAGGAACGGGCGGCTGCGCGCAACGGCGTCCGGGTCGTGGTCGCCGTGCTCGGCGTGCTCGCCCGGGTCGGGGTCCGGCCAGGGCCCGCGCAGCCCGAGCAGGTGCGCAGGGATGGTCACCACCGCGAGGATCGCGGCGAGGACCAGGTAGGTGGCGCGCCAGCCCGACTGCTCGAACAGCGCGGCGGTGAGCGGGGCGAAGATGGTGCTGGCCAGCCCGGCCAGCAGGGTGACGGCGGTGAGGGCGGTGATCCGCCGCGGCCCCCACCAGCGGGTCAGCGCGGCGAACGCCGGCTGATACAGCACACCGGCCATCGCGACCCCGGCCAGCACCCAAGCAGCGAAGAACCATGGCAGCGACCCCGCGGTCGCGATGCCGATCACCGCCGGGACGGCGAGCACGGATCCGGTGGTCATGACCAGCCGAGGGCCGAGCCGGTCCAGCCAGCGCCCCGCCGGGATCCCGACCAGCGCCGACACCACCAGGGCCAGCGAGAACGCCGCCGTGATGGTGCCGATCGACCAGCCGGTGTCGGCGGCGATCCCGGCGCCCAGCACCGGGAAGGCGTAGTACAGAACACCCCAGCTGGTGATCTCGGTGACGCACAGGACGGCGAGCACCCGACGCAGCCCAGCAGGCGAGAGCGTGCCGGGCTGCGTCGTCATCGATTCAGCGTGCACCAGGCCGGTCAGCGCCGCGCGCCCACCGGGGCGATCAACGTCAGCTCCGCCGGGGCCGCCGGGCCACAACAACCACCCCCGGAGACCTCCGTGCCGGCCTCGTCTGTGCTGGTCTGGCCGTCGACCTCGTCGACCAGGCCACCGCCGGAGCAGACTCCGGTCTCGGGCAGGACGAGCTCGACGCGCTCGGCGGCCTCCCGGTCCCCGGCGATCGCCGCGACCACGGAGCGGACCTGCTCGTAGCCGGTCAGCGACAGGAACGTCGGCGCCCGGCCGTAGGACTTCATGCCGACCAGGTAGACATCCGGCTCCGGCTGGGCCAGCTCCCGGGCGCCGTGCGGGTAGACGGTGCCGCAGGAGTGCACGTTCGGGTCGATCAGCGGCGCCAGCGCGCGCGGCGCCTGCAGCACCGGGTCCAGGTCCAGGCGGACCTCGGACAGGAAGCTCAGGTCCGGCCGGAACCCGGTCAGCACCACGACCTCGTCGACCGGGTCCAGCCGTGCCCCGTCGAACGACTCCAACACGAGCCGGCCCGCCCCGTCGTGCTCGACCGCGGCGGTACGGAATCCGGTCACCGTCCGAATGTGCCCGGCACTCACGGCCTCCGCGGCCCGCTTGCCCAGCGCCCCGCGGGCCGGCAGCTGGTCGGCATCTCCACCGCCGAAGGTGTCGCCGATCTCCCCGCGCCGCAGCAACCACACCACCTGCGTGCCCGACGCCTCCTCAGCCAGCTCCGCGAACGCGACCAGCGCGGTCAGCGCCGAGTGCCCGCTGCCCACGACCGCGACCTGCTTGCCGGCGTAGCGGGCCCGCTCGGCCGGGTCACTGAGGTCCGGTACCCGGTAGCGGATCCGGTCCGCCGCGGCCCGCTCCCCGAGCGCGGGTAGCCCGTCGCCACCCAGCGGGTTCGGCAGCCCCCACGTGCCCGAGGCGTCGATCACCGCCTGTGCGGTGATCCGCTCCTCACCGGCGGCGGTTTCGACCCGGACGGTGAGTGGCTCGGTCCCCCGGGCGGCGTCGACCACGCGGTCCCAGCCGCGGCGGGCGACCCCGACGACCCGGGCGCCGTAGCGGACCCGGTCGCCCAGCGCGTCGGCCAGGGGCTGCAGGTAGAGCTGCGCCCACTCCTGGCCGGTCGGGTAGCGGTCCGGGCCCGGCGTGCGCCACCCGGTCGGGGCCAGCAGCTTCGCCGCGGCCTCGTCGACCAGCTCACCCCACCGGGAGAACAGCCGCACGTGGTGCCACTCCCGCACCGCCGCGCCCGCCACCGGGCCGGCCTCCAACACCAGCGGCGTCAGCCCCCGTCCGAGCAGGTGCGCGGCCGCGGCCAATCCGGCCGGCCCGGCACCCACCACCACGACCGGCAGCCCCCTGTCCACCTCATCCATGAGACGCTCCATCGATCTGGGTCGATTGATGGGGCTGGACTGTATCGACCGCCATCGATTGACGCAATCATCGATGTGCGTCGATACTGTCTGGCATGAGTGCCTCCCCGTCGCTGTCCGTGGTGCCTGCCCAGGAGTCGGCGTTCCAGCCGGCGCAGCTGGGGGCACGGGATGCGGCGACGTACGCGGAGTGGTTCGCCTGCCTGGCCGAACCGATGCGGGTGCGGCTGCTGCACGCCGTCGCGGTGGCCGGGCGGGAGACCACCGTCGGGGCGCTCACCGAGCAGCTCGGGATCAGCCAGTCGACCTGCTCGCACCACCTGCGCAAGCTGGCCGACGTCGGGTTCGTGCGGCTGCGCAAGGAAGGCACCTCGACCTTGGTGTCGATCAACCCGGCCTGCTGCACCGGCCTGCCGCACGCCGCCGACGCGGTCATGGGCGTGCTCGGGCCGCGCCCGTGCTGCCCCACCGACCTGCCCGCCGACGTCACCGTCCGCACCATGCAGCCCGAGGACTGGGCAGACGTGCGGCGCATCTACGCCGAGGGCATCGCCACCGGCAACGCCACGTTCGA
>Ga0310830_100102_pt1 | contig 147943 bp, 147 predicted proteins | sample WT_ome_5_FD_201301 | JGI IMG/M metagenome (GOLD analysis project Ga0310830, IMG submission 201301) | Sorghum-adapted microbial communities enriched on wild type (WT) sorghum from Joint BioEnergy Institute, Emeryville, California, United... ... | reverse complement strand
CCCGAACGGTCATGGTCTGCCCCTCTCGATCGAGCTGACACCGCCAGCATGCGCCGAGCAACGCCGTCGGCCCCGGACCTCACGCCGCACCCATGATCGTGTCGTGAGAGGGCCGGTTAACCGATCGGGGATTGTTGCTCCAGATCTGGCGCCAGATCTGCTTGGGAAACGCGGTGAACGCCAGCAGATCCGGCCGGGCCGCTTCCAGGTGATCGGCGACCTTCGGCAGCTTATCGACAAGTGCGTCGATGATCCGATCGTATTGCGCCGCAACTGACTCAGCATCGGGTTGGTCGAACACCGAATGCAACAGAGTGCGTACCCACGGCCACGAACTCTTGGGCGTGACGGCCATCAGGTTGGTTGTGTAGTGGGTGCGGCAGCGCTGCCACGTGGCGCCGGGCAGGGTGGCGCCGATCGCGGCGACCAGCCCGGTGTGCGCGTCGCTGGTGACCAGTTTGACCCCGGACAGGCCGCGGGCGGTCAACGACCGCCAGAACGCCAGCCACCCGGCGCCGTCCTCGGCGGTGGTGACGTCGACACCGAGGATCTCGCGGTAGCCCTCGGCGTTCACACCCGTGGCGATCAGGGCGTGCACATTGACCACCCGACCCTGCTCGCGAACCTTGAGCACCAGAGCGTCGGCAGCCACGAACGTGTACGGGCCGGCATCGAGCGGGCGGGTCCGGAAGGCCTCCACGGCAGCGTCGAGTTCCTTGGCCATCACGCTGACCTGCGACTTCGACAACGACGTGATGCCCAGGGTCTCGACCAGTTTGTCCATCCGCCGCGTCGACACCCCGAGCAGGTAGCAGGTCGCCACCACCGTGGTCAGCGCGCGCTCGGCGCGTTTGCGCCGTTCCAGCAGCCAGTCCGGGAAATATGTGCCCTGCCGCAGCTTCGGGATCGCGAGATCCAAAGATCCTGCGCGGGTGTCGAATTGGCGGTGCCGGTACCCGTTGCGGGAGTTGGTGCGTTCGGTGCTGCGCTGGCCGTATCCGGCGCCGCACAGCGCGTCGGCTTCCGCACCCATCAGGGTGTGGATGAACGTGGCCAACAACTCGCGCAGCACATCGGGATGGGCAGTAGTGAGTCGTTCGGCCAGCACGGTGGGCAGGTCGATATCGTGGGCAGTGGTCATCGCGTCGATTCCTTTGCTCGAGTGACTTTCGCGGGTCTCTCGAAGAATCACGCGATGACCTTCGTTCATCCGGCTACGACACGCCGGTAACCGCTGATCAGGTCCGACTCGTACACCACTCTGCTGGACGCAACCGGTCGCTGTTTGCCCCCTTCGTTCGGGACGAAGAGGTCGCTGGTTCAATTCCAGTCACCCCGACAGTCGAGTGCCCGCCTGTACTCAGCAGGCGGGCACTGTCGCATCTGGGTGCCGCTCCGCCGGAGCCGTGGGCTCCGCACACGAGGCCCCGAAAAACGAGTGGACGGGACTCACCTCCCGCGAGTCCCGTCCGGATTGGTATGGGGTGGCTCAACCCGCCATCCCCCGCGACCCTCCCCCCGGGGCCCTGGCGGATCAAGCCTGGTGATCAGGGTGGGCGATCACCTTCCCGCGGAGAACGCTAGCCCGCTCGCGGCGAATCCGATATCAGGGGTTTCCCCATCTTTTCCGGTATGCCAGGCCAACCGCGGCCGCTGTGCCGGTCGTCGCGGCGCGGGCCGCCGTGCGGGAGGCGAATCGTCCGAAATCGTTTGACCGGCTCGAATGCCGGGAATCATGGGGCCGTGACGTTGGCATCAACTTATGTCGAACCCGCCCTGCCGCAGGCTGTCGGCCCCGTGTCGGCCGCCGTCCTCGACATGGTGCAGCGCCGGCCGACACTGCACAGCCGGCCGGTCGACATCCCGGTCGCCGACGCCGACCCGTACGGTCTGGACCTGCAGCTTGCGCTCTATGTCTGCTACGAGCTGCACTACCGCGGGTTCCGCGGTGTCGACCCGCGGTGGGAGTGGAGCCCGATGCTGCTGCACATCCGCGGCCGGCTCGAGGACGCGTTCCTGTCCGCGGTGCGCCGCGACGTCGGCGACATCGACACCAGCGCCGCCGACGAGATGGAGCGGATCTCGGTCGAGCCGGTCGACGGCGACGGCCCGTCGTACTACCTGCGTGACCGGGGCACCTGGGAGCAGATGCGCGAGTACTTCGTGCATCGCTCGCTGTATCACCTCAAGGAGGGTGACCCCCACGCGTTCCAGATCCCGCGCCTGATGGGGCTGGCCAAGGCGGCGTTCGTCGCGGTGGAGTTCGACGAGTTCGGTGGTGGCCGCGCCGATGCGCTGCATCAGCAGTTGTTCGCCGACCTGATGGTCGCCGCCGGTCTGGACGCCGGCTACCTGGCCTATCTGAACGAGGTGCCCGCCGAGGCGCTGGCGCCGGTGAACCTGATGTCGCTGTTCGGGCTGCACCGCGATCTGCGCGGGGCGGCCATCGGTCACTTCGCCTCCACCGAGATCACCTCCTCGCCCGGCTCGCGCCGGCTGGTGGAGGCACTGGAACGGATGGGGGCGCCGCAGGCCTGCGCGGTGTTCTATCGCGAGCACGTGGTGGCCGACGCGGTACACGAGCAGGTGGTGCGCACCGATGTGGTCGGCGACCTGGTGGCGCGCGAGCCGCAACTGGACGCCGATGTGGTGTTCGGGATCCGGGCGCACGCGCTGGTCGAGGACCGGTTGGCCGATCACCTGATGGCCTGCTGGACGGCGGGACGCTCGTCGCTGCGCTGAGCCGGCGAGCAAGCCAGCCGCTAGCGCGGCGCGGTCTGCGCGGGGTTCTGGCTGCTCTGGGGGTCCTGGCTGCTCTGGGGGTTCTGGCTGCTCTGGGGTTCCTGGCTGTCCCGGGCGTTGCGACGCGTTCGGCAGCGGTGGCTGGTGTCGCACAACGGGTAGGTCCGGGAGCGCCGGCAGGCGCAGATCGCGACCATGAACCGGTCGGACTCGACGGTGCTGCCGTCGGGCAACTCGATCCGCACCGGGCCCTGCACCATCACCGGCCCACCGGGCACCACCCGCACGATCCGCGCGGCGCGGTCCGGTGTCATGCCTTGTCCGCCCGGATCACCACGAGTTCCTCCTCGCGCCGGCCCGGCTCCAACCGTCCGGTGTCCTCCAGCCAGCGGGCCCGCGACGTGAGCACCGGGCCGAACGGGATCCACCGGTAGCCCACGATCTGCGCGTCCAGCCCCGCGGCGGCCAGCCCGGCCAGGGTCTGCCGGGGAACGGCGAACTCGGACTGCACCACCAGCAGCGTGCCGCCCGGGGCGAGCAGATCCGACACCTGCTCGCACAGCGGGTCGAGCACCTGCCGGCCGTCGTAGCCGGCGTCCCAGGCCCGCGCCGGCCCGACCTCGGGCGGCAGCGGATCGAAGTCGGCGTCCGGGTCGTGCGGCACGTACGGCGGATTGCACACCACCAGGTCGTAGCCGCCGAACTCGGCGGCGCGCGCCCATGAGCCGAGATGGACCGCCACCTCGGCGCCGGTGGCGGCGGCGTTCTTGCGGGCGCAGTGCACGGCGGCGGGACAGATGTCGAACGCGTTCACCTCGCAAGCCCCCTGGCGGTAGGCGGCGATCGCCACCACCCCGCTGCCCGTGCACAGGTCCGCGACCCGGCGGCCGGCGGCCAGGCCGGTCTTGTCCATCACCTCGATGAGGAACCGGGAGTCCTCCTGCGGGGCGTAGACGCCCCGGCTGGCAGTCAGTGGTTCGCGCGTACCGGCGTATCCGGAATGTCGCGCCTCGGAGTAAGCGGTGGTCACACATCGGCCTTTCGACAAGCTTCGCTGCGTCGTCGCAGCACTGCGCTTTAGATGCCCCCGTCGGTGCGCGTTAAACCGCTCGGCGGCGGTTTGCGTGCCTGCCGGGCGGGCACCCCACACCCGTGTACGCCTCCGATCTCGCCGCCCTGCCGGTCCGGTTCGGCGCCGCGCTGCGGCACCGCCGGCTCTTTCACCCCAGCGGTGCGCTCGCCAACGGCGAGCTCGTCCGCACCGCTTTCGAGGGCGAGGGACTGCCGATGCAGTCCTCGCGCGTCGTCGCGCGGGTGTCCAAGGGGGTCGGGGTGCCCGGGGGCATTCCCGACGTCGCCGGGCTGGCCTGGCGGATTCCGCCGCCGGGGGACCTGAGTTCCTGCGGCCCGTGGGATGTGCTGCTGGCGTCGACGCTGGCCGGCACCCGGTTCCTGCTGGCGCCGGCCACCTCGTTCGCGGCGGCGACGTTCTCGAGCCTGATGCCGCTGCGTCACCGCGGCGGCCTGTGGTGGGTGCGTGCGACGCTGACCAGTTCGTTCTCCGGTGGGCTGGACCTGGACGCCGTGCGGACCGAAATAGAGACGCGCGGAATGGATTTCACTGTCGAACAGGCTTCGGGGTGGGGCGAGTTCCGGCCGCTGGCGCGGTTGCGGCTGCAGCACGTCGACCCCAGCAGCGACGACATCGCCTTCGACCCGGTGCTGCACACCCACGACGAGGTGCGGTTGGCGCCCGGCTGGCTCGCCGATTTCCGCCGGGCCGCCTACCGCCGCAGCCGTGAGGGCCGCGGCGCCCAGTAATCACCGGCGCCCAGGAATCACCGGCGCCCGGCAGTCAGGGCGCCCGTGATCAGGCCGTCGGCTCTTCGCCGGGCTCGGCCACATCGGGCGCGATCTCACGGGTCGCCATGCCGCCCTCACGACCGGTGTCCTTCGGTCCCGGCCGGCCCCCGCGCGGCTCGTCGCGGTCGTCGGTCTCGTTGTCGTAGATGCCTTTTCCTCGAGGCATGCGCACGTCCTTTCTCGTTGATCGGTTGGGGGTCTCAGCCGGCGCGGAGCTTGTCCAGCAGCGGTTCGGCGGCCTCGGCCAGGAACCGCTCCTGGTGCTCGTCGCCGATCTGCACCAACGCGATGTCGGTGAAGCCCGCCTCGCGGTAGGCGCCGACCGCGTCGACGATCGCGTCCAGATCCGGTCCGCAGGGGATGGAGGCGGCGCCGTCCTCGGGGCGGACGTAGCGGGTGGCGCCGTCGAATCCGGCGGTGGTGGGCAGGTCCGAGTTGACCGCCCACCCGCCGCCGAACCAGCGGAACTGTTCGTGCGCGCGCCGCACCGCAGTGTCGCGGTCGGGGTCCCAGCAGATGGGGAGCTGTCCGATTACCCGAACCTGCCCCGGTAATCCGGTGGCGCGCCTGGTCTCATGCCAGGAGGCGACGAGGTCGCGGTTCGGTTCGACCGCGATCAGGTGGTCCGACAGCGGCGCGAACATCTCGACCGAGCGGTCGCCGGACACGGCGGTGGCGATGGCCACCGGCGTGTCGGGCAGGTCCCACAGACGCGCGGAGTCGACCTCGAAGTGCTCGCCCTTCCAGTCCACAAGGTCGCCGGTGAACAGTTCCCGGATGATCTGGATGGCTTCCCGCAGCATCTCCTGGCGGCGGGTCACCGTGGGCCACCGCTTGCCGACGACGTGCTCGTTGAGGTTCTCGCCGGTACCGAGGCCCAGGGTGAACCGGCCGTCGGCAAGGATCTGCAGGGTGGCGGCCTTCTGTGCGACGACCGCGGGGTGGTACCGCATCGTCGGGCAGGTCACGTAGGTGAACAGTTCGACGCGGTCGGTCGCGTGAGCGACCGCGCCGAGTACCGACCAGGCGTAGGGTGCGTGCCCCTGCGCCGACAACCACGGGAAGTAGTGGTCGGAGCAGACCTCGAAGTCGAATCCGGCGCGCTCGGCCGAAACGGCGTAGCGCACAAGCTGTTTGGGGCCGCTCTGCTCGGTGAGCAGGGTGTAGCCGATACGGGCCATGAGCTCGGAGTACCCGTCGGCGGCCGGGGCCACACCCGGCCCGGGTTCGCAGGGTGGCCTGCGGCGATCACACACCGCGTCCGATCAGGCGGCCCATGAGGCTGTTTGTCAATTCCGGGGCGGATCGACAGGATAGGAACCATGAGTTACCAGGCCGGCGGACCGGGATCGGCCGGTCCGCCGCCCGGATACCCGCCACCACCCGGCTACGGGGCGGCACCCGGCTATCCCCCACCGGGGTACGCCGCACCCGGTTTCCCCCCACCGGGGTACGCCGCAGCCGGGCCCGGATATCCGCCGCCCGGGTACGGGGCGCCGGGTTACGGGCCGCCCGGTCCCGGCTGGCCGGCTCCCTCCTACGGATACGGACCGCCGGGCGGAGTCGGCGGGCCGCCGGCCGCGCTCAAACCGGGTGTCATCCCGCTGCGGCCCCTCACCCTGTCCGACATCTTCAACGGCGCGGTCGCCTACATCCGCGGAAACGCGAAGGCCACCCTGGGGCTGACCACCATCGTCGTGGTCATCTCGGAGTTGTTGAACCTGCTGTTCACGGTCGGCCCGCTCGCGGCCACCGGCACGCTGGTCCCCAACCCTGGCCCACCGATCTCCGGCGGCGCGATCAGCACCACGATCGCGTCGACCGCGGTCGGTTTCCTGACCACCTGGCTGGCGGCCACCGTGCTGAACGGCATGCTGACCGTCGTCGTCGGCCGGGCGGTGTTCGGCGGCACCATCTCCATCGACCAGGCGTGGCAGCGCGTCAAAGGCCGGTTGGGCGCGCTGATCGGCTACGCCTTCCTGGAGACCCTCGGCCTGACGCTGGTGGTCGTGCTGTACGTCGTGCTGCTGGTGTGGATCAACTTCGCGGCCGGCGCCGCCGCCGCGGTGGTCATCGGCGCCCCCATCGGTCTCGGGGTGCTGGCTGGGCTGATCTACCTGTCGACGATCCTGAGCTTCGCCCCACCCGTGATCGTGTTGGAGCGCCGCGGCATCCTGACCGCCATCGAACGGTCCTATGCGCTGGTGAAGCCGGACTTCTGGCGGGTGCTCGGCATCCGGGCCCTGATCATCGTGGTGATCACCCTGGTCGCCGGCGCGGTGTCGGTCCCGTTCAGCGTCGTCGGGCAGCTCATGCTGCTGGCCGGCAACTCGCTCGCCCTGGTGCTCGCCGCGATGGTGGTGGTGACGATCGGCAGTGTGGTTGGCCAGATCATCACCGCGCCGTTCGCCGCCGGTGCGCTGGTGCTGCTGTACACCGATCGCCGGATCCGCGGTGAGGCGTTCGACCTGGCGCTGCAGACCGGCGCCCGGACCGGCGGGCCGATCCCCCCGGCCGAGACGCCCTCGCCGGCAACGACAACCGCAGACCCCACCGACGACCTGTGGCTGACCCAACGAATCTGATCGTGGCGACCATAGACATCGACCGGGACACGGCGCGCGATGCCGCGGAGAACGAACTGCAGCGGCCCATCTACGCCAAACCGTCGGCAGGCGACTACGTGTTGGAGTGGATAGACGACCTCATCTCCCGCATCGCACGTGCGGGCTCCACGGTGCCGGGCGGCTGGTTCACCCTGACGGTGGTGGCGATCCTGGTGGTCCTCGCTGTGGTGACCGCGGTGCGGATCGCCCGCCGCACCATGCACACCCAGCGGGCCGGCGACGCGGTGCTGTTCGGCGACCGGGAGCTGTCCTCGGCCGAACACCGCGCCGCCGCCGAACGGTACGCCGCCGAGGGTCAGTTCGGCCCCGCGATCCGCCACCGGCTGCGCGCGGTCGCCCGCCACCTCGAGGAGACCGGAGTCCTGCAGCCGATCCCGGGCCGCACCGCCACCGAGCTCGCTGCCGACACCGGTCGCGTGTTCCCCCAGCTTGCCGACGAATTCGATACCGCGGCAACAATATTCAACGACATCACGTACGGGGATCGACCCGCGAGCCCGCAGGACTACCGGCGCGTCGTCGCCCTCGACGACCACCTGCGCTCACAACCCCACCCGGTGGCCGCGGCGACGACCGCCCCGCCGGCCACCAGCGGCTGGGCGGAGGTGCGATGACCGTCGCGGACAACCCCGCCCCGGCCCCGGAGCAGAGCCCCGCACCGCCATCGGCCACCCGGTCGCGGCGGCTGGGCACCGTCGGCTGGGTGGTGCTGGCGGTGGCGGCGATCATCGGCGTCGCCGCCCTGTCGACCTACCTGACCACCCCGCGGCCGGGTCAACCGCTGGACCCCACCTCGACATCCCGGGACGGGACGCGCGCCCTGGTGACGCTGCTGCGCGACCGCGGGGTGGAGGTCATCGAGGCTCCCGACTTCGCGACCGTCGAACGTCACGCCCGGCCCGACGCCCTGATCGCGGTGTTGCCGACGTTCCACCGGATCGACGACGACGTGTTGCGCCGGATGGCCGGGCTGCCCGGTGACCGGCTGCTGGTGCTGCCGACCACGCGGACCCTCGAGGCACTCGCGCCCGGCGTGCGCGAGGCCGGCACGTTGCGGTTCGGCGGCGCCGAGCCCGGGTGCGACCTGCGCGAGGCGACCCGCGCCGGCGAGGTCGACCTGGGCCTCAGCACCACCTACGAAGACGCCGGGCCCTATCCGGTGACCAGCTGCTACAAGGGCGCGCTGGTGCGCTACACCGACAGCACCGGGCGCACCGTCACCGTTGTCGGCGCCGTCGACTTCCTCACCAACGACGGGCTGCTCGCCGAGGGCAATGCCGCGCTGGCGATGAACCTCGCGGGCACCGATCCCCGGCTGATCTGGTACGCGCCGCAGCACCGGGAGAGCAACCCCGACGCCGGCACCGAGATCGGGGATCTGCTGCCGCCCCAGCTGCCCTGGATCGTGCTGCAGCTGATGGTCGCGGTCGTGCTGCTAGCGCTGTGGCAGGGCCGCCGGCTCGGGCCGCTGGTCGCCGAGCGGCTGCCGGTCGTGGTACGCGCCTCGGAGACGGTGGAGGGCCGCGGCCGGCTCTACCGGTCCCGGCGCGCCCGCGACCGCGCCGCCGACGCGCTGCGCACCGCGGCGCTGCAGCGGCTGCTGCCCCGGCTCGGTCTGTCGGCCGGGGCGCCCCCGGCGACCGTCGCCGCGGCGATCGCCGGGCGCTGCGGCCGGCAGCCGCCGGAGGTCGCGCAGCTGCTGTACGGCCCCCCGCCGGACAGCGATGACGCCCTGGTCCACCTCGCTCACGCCCTCGACGACATAGAAAGGCAGGTCGCCCACTCGTGACTCAGCCACCGGCAAACGACACCGCGGCCGCGGATGCGGCGCGCACCGCCCTGCTGGCGCTGCGCACCGAGATCGCCAAGGCCGTCGTCGGACAGGACGCCGTGATCAGCGGTCTGGTGATCGCGCTGCTGTGCCGCGGCCACGCGCTGCTCGAAGGGGTGCCCGGGGTCGCCAAGACCCTGCTGGTGCGCAGCCTGGCCGCCGCGCTGCAACTGGAGTTCAAGCGGCTGCAGTTCACCCCGGACCTGATGCCCGGCGACGTCACCGGCTCGCTGGTGTACGACGCCCGCACCGCCGAGTTCGAGTTCCGGCCCGGGCCGGTGTTCACCAACCTGCTGTTGGCCGACGAGATCAACCGCACCCCGCCGAAGACGCAGGCCGCACTGCTGGAGGCGATGGAGGAACGCCAGGTCAGCGTCGAGGGCGAGGCGCGGCCGCTGCCCGATCCGTTCATCGTCGTGGCGACCCAGAACCCGATCGAGTACGAGGGCACCTACCAGTTGCCCGAGGCGCAGCTGGACCGGTTTCTGCTCAAGCTCAATGTGCCGCTGCCGCCGCGGGAGCAGGAGATCGCGATCCTGGCCCGGCACGCGCAGGGGTTCGACCCGCGCGATCTGTCCGCGGTACAGCCGGTCGCCGGGCCCGAGGACCTGGCGGCCGGCCGCAAGGCCGTACAGCAGGTGCACGTGGCCGACGAGGTGCTGGGCTACATCGTCGACATCGTCGGCGCGACAAGGTATTCGCCGTCGCTGCAGCTGGGCGTGTCGCCGCGCGGCGCCACCGCGCTGCTGGCCACGTCGCGATGCTGGGCGTGGTTGTCCGGGCGCCCCTACGTGACGCCCGACGACGTCAAGGCGATGGCCCGCTCCACTCTGCGGCACCGCATCCAGCTGCGCCCGGAGGCGGAGTTGGAAGGCGCGACCCCGGACGGTGTGCTGGACGGCATCCTGGCCGCCGTCCCGGTGCCCCGATAGTGATCCTCACCGGCCGGGCCGGCCTGGCGGCGCTGATCTACGTGCTGCCGGTGGCGTTCTCGCCGTGGCCGGCGACCACGTTCGCGGTGCTGTCGGCGATCCTGCTGACCGCGGTGATCGTCGACGTCGCGCTGGCCGGCGACCCGCGCCAGGTGGCGCTCACCCGCACCGGTGAAGAGACCGCACGCCTGGGTCAGCCGGTCACCACCGAGTTGACGGTGCGCAACACCGGGCGCCGGACGTTGGTCGGGTTGGTCCGCGACGCCTGGCCGCCCAGCGGACGCGCCGAACCGAACCGGCACGAGGTGAAGATCGCACCGGCACAACATGTTCGGCTCACCACCACGCTGCGTCCGGTGCGCCGCGGCGATCAGCGTTCCGCCCAGGTGACCATCCGCTCGATCGGGCCGCTCGGGCTGGCGGGCCGGCAGCGCTCGCATGCGGTGCCCGGCACGGTGCGGATCCTGCCGCCGTTCCTGTCCCGCAAGCATCTGCCCGCCCGGTTGGCGAAACTGCGTGAGCTGGAAGGCAATACGCCGGCGTTGGTCCGGGGTCAGGGCACCGAGTTCGACTCGCTGCGCGAGTACGTCATCGGTGACGACGTCCGCTCCATCGACTGGCGCGCCTCCGCGCGGCGGGCCGACGTGCTGGTGCGCACGTGGCGGCCGGAACGCGACCGCCGGGTGGTGATCGTGCTCGACACCGGGCGCACCTCGGCCGGCCGGGTCGGGGTGGACCCGACCGCCACCGACCCCAACGGGTGGCCCCGGCTGGACTGGTCGATGGACGCCGCGCTGTTGTTGGCCGCGCTGGCCTCCCGGGCCGGCGACCGGGTCGACTTCCTCGCACACGACCGCATCACCCGCGCCGCGGTGTTCAACGCCGGGCGCAGCGAGCTGCTCGCCCAGCTGGTCGCGGCGATGGCTCCGCTGGAGCCCGCACTGGTGGAATCCGATGCGCGGGCGATGATCGCGGCCGTCCAGCGCCGGGTGCGCCGCCGCGCGTTGGTGGTGCTGCTCACCGACCTCAACCCGTCGGCGCTGGACGAGGGGTTGATGCCGGTATTGCCGCGGCTGACCGCCAAACACCAGGTGTTGCTGGCGGCAGTGGCCGATCCGCGGGTGGATCAGCTGGCGGCCGGGCGAGCCGACGCCCCGCAGGTCTATGACGCCGCCGCGGCGGAGCGGACCCGCAACGACCGCCGGGCGATGGCCGCGCGGCTGCGCCGCGCCGGGGTGGACGTGGTGGACGCCCCGCCGGAGGAGCTGGCGCCGGCGCTGGCCGACCACTATCTGGCGCTCAAGGCCACCGGGCGGCTCTAGCGGGTGGGCACCACGTCCGGCGCGTCGCTGATGTCGCCGGTTTCGTTGGCCGCCACCGCTTTCCGGCCGAAGTGGTACACGTAGGCCAGGAACGCTACCTCGGCGGCCAGACCGATCGCGATCCGCATGAAGGTCGGTAGCGGCGACGGGGTCACGAGCGCTTCGATCAGCGCGGCCACCGCCAGCACCGCGGCGATGCCGATCGCGGCCGACACCACCGCCCGGCCCTGTTCGGCGAGCACCTGGCCTCGGGGCCGCTCCCCCGGCGACACCACGGTCCAGCCGAGCCGCATCCCGACCGCGGCCGCGAGGAACACCGCGGTCAGCTCGATCAGCCCGTGCGGGGTGATCAGCCCGAGGAACACATCGCCCTTGCCGGCGCTGAACATGAAGCCGGCGATCACCCCGACGTTCAACGCGTTCTGCAGCAACACATACGGGATCGGCACGCCGAGCAGCACCGCGAACGCTATGCACTGCGCGGCCACCCAGGCGTTGTTCAGCCAGACCTGTGCGGCGAACGACGCGGCCGGATGCTCGCTGTAGTAGTCCGCGAAATCGTGGTTGACCAGTCGTTCGATCTCGCCGGGAGTGGCGAGCGCGTCGCGTACGTCGGGGCTGCTCGCCACCCAGACCGCCAGCAGCACGCTGACGAACAGGAACGCGATCGCCGTGCCCAGCCACCACCGCCAGGCCCGGTAGGCCACCACCGGGAACGACACCGTCCAGAACCGGCGGAACTCACTCCACAGCGGCGCGTGGGCGCCGGTCACCGCCGATCGGGCCCGCGCCACCAGCCCCGACAGCCGGCCGACCACCACCGGATCGCCGCCGGCGCTGCGCACCATCGACAGGTGCGTCGACACCCGCTGATACAGGTCGACCAGCTCGTCGATCTCCGCGCCCGTCAGATGCCGGCGCCGCTTGACCAGATACTCCAGCCGGTCCCAGGTCGGGCGGTGCGCCAGGACGAACGCGTCGACATCCACGGCCGCGATCCTAGTAGCGTGGGCTGCTATGGCTCGCCCGCATGAACCCGTGGTGACCGGCGATGCGGTGGTGCTCGATGTGCAGATCGCCCAGCTGCCGGTGCGCGCCGTGTCGGCGATCATCGACATCACCGTCGTGCTGATCGGCTACGTCGTCGCGGTGGCGCTGTGGTCGCTCACGCTGACGTCGCTGGACGAGGCGGCTTCGGTGGCGGTGCTGCTGTTGTTCACGGTCCTGGTGGCGGTGGGCTATCCGCTGATCTTCGAGACCGTCACGCGGGGCCGGACGCTGGGCAAGATGGCGCTGGGGCTGCGGGTGGTGTCCGACGACGGCAGCCCGGAGCGGTTCCGCCAGGCGCTGTTTCGCGCGCTGGCCGGGTACGTCGAGATCTACATGCTGGTCGGCGGGCCCGCGGTGCTGTGCAGTCTGGCCTCCCCGAAGGGCAAGCGGCTCGGCGACATCTTCGCCGGGACGGTGGTGATCAGCGAACGCGTGCCGCAACTCGCCGCACCGCCGCCGATGCCCCCGCAGCTGGCCTGGTGGGCGTCGTCGCTGCAGCTGTCGGGGCTGCGCACCGAGACGGCCGAGCTGGCGCGGCAATTCCTCGCCCGCAGCAGCCAGTTGGAGCCGCGGCTGCGCGACGAGATGGCCCACCGGATCGCCACCGAGGTGGTCGCGCAGATCTCACCGCCGCCTCCGCCGGGCGCCCCGCCGCAGTTGGTGTTGGCGGCGGTGCTGGCCGAGCGGCATCGGCGCGAACTGGCGCGGCTGCAGCAGCAGGCGCCACCGGCGTATCCCCAGCCGGCCCCCGCGTTTCCTCAGCCGGTACCCGGCCCGCCGCCGGCCGGCTATCCAACGGCGTCCTGGCCGGTCGGCGGCTATCCCCCACCCGCATCCTCACCCGCACCGCCGCCCGCTGGGCCACCCTCCGAACCGGCGCCCGCGACGAAGCCTAGCGACGGTTTCACACCGCCGGACTGACGCTCAGGCGGGAATCCAGTTGCCGTGGAAGCCGTACGGTACTCGGCGTGGCAGCCGCACGCGTGCCACCGGCTCGCCGGTGAAGTCGGCGGCATCGAGGATGACCAGGTCGCTTCCGTCGCGGGCCGGGTCGTAGACGTAGCCGAGATACCAGCCGCTGCTCTCGTCGGCGGGGCCCGATACCGACGGCACGAACACGAATTCCCCTGGGCCGCCGGGCGATTCCGCGCTGCCGAATCGATGCTCGACACCGGCCCCGGTGTTCAGGTCGTAGCGGATCAGCCGGTTGCCGCCCACCGCCACCGCGTACCGCGCCGGCAGACCCGCCCGGCGGTCGTCGATCCGGGGGAACTCGATGTCGCGGTCATCGAGCTGGCGTTCGGTGACCGTGCCGGTCCGCAGATCGATCGTCCAGCTCCACAGCACCCCGACGGCGTCGAACCCGCTGTTGTCGCGCCACAGCTCGGGATAACGAACCGCCTGCAGCACAATCGAATCCGCGTCGTCGTAGGCGTTGGCGACATGGAACACGTAGCACGGTTCGATGTCGAACCATCGGATCTCGCCGAACGGGTCGTCGCGGCGCAGCACGCCGAGCCGGGCCCCGTAATCGTCGTCCCACCGGTACGGCATCCCCTCGCCCTTGATCGCGATGTCGAGGTTGAACACGATGGGCAGGTCCAGGAAGAGGACGTGCCCGGCGGTGAGCGCGAAGTCATGCATCATTGTCAGCGCCGGGACGTCCACCGGCCGGTTGATGGTCAACTCGCCGTTGGCGTCGGCCCGGAGATAGGTCACATGCGGTTTGAAAATGCTTCCGTAACCGAAGAAGTGGAGTTCGCCGGTGACCGGGCAGATCTTCGGGTGCGCGGTCATCGAATCGGTCAGCCGGCCGTTGAAGTCGTAGGCGCCGACGGTCTTCAGTTCGGTGGTGATCTCGTAGGGCAGTGACGATTCCACCAGCGCGAGCGTCCTGCCGGCGTGGTTGATGACGTGGGTGTTGGCCACGCTGGACCGCAGGTTGCGGGTGCCGTCGGGGTTGTACACCGGGAAGTCGTTGTCGAAGCTGTCGGTGCGGACCCAGCGGTTTCGGTACCAGCGGGCCCGGCCGCCCTCGAGGTGGACACCGTGGATCATCCCGTCGCCGACGAACCAGTGGTCGGTGGGCCGGCGCGGGTTCGGCCCGTTGCGCAGATACCAGCCGTGCAGTTCGGTGGGGATGGCCCCGTCGACGGGCAGCTCGTCGGCGCTGATCTCGTCGGGGACCGGGGCGTAATTGCCGCGGCGGAAGAACGGTTCGGCCTCGCCGGTGGCCTGGTCGTCGGTCTGGGTCATGGGGCACTCCTCACGACTGATTACGCCCCACGCTGACATGTCGCTATTGACATGTCAATACTGGAATATCATCACGGTATGAGTCTGCGGATGGCCGCGTTGGGCCTGCTCGCCCGGCGTCCGGCCAGCGGCTACGACTTGCTGCGGCAATTCCAGGACAGCCTGGCCAACGTGTGGTCGGCCACCCAGAGCCAGCTGTACGGCGAACTCAACCGGCTCGCCGACGCGGGGCTGATCGAGGTGTGCGCCGTCGGGCCGCGGGGGCGCAAGGAGTACCGGATCACCACCGCCGGCCGTGACGAGTTGCGCCGCTGGCTGCTCAACCCGCAGGACGATCCGCCGTTTCGCAGTGCACCGCTGCTGCGGGTGTTCTTGCTCGGTGAACTCGGCCGCGACCAGGCTCGCGCCTACCTGACCGCGCTGGCCGAACAGGCCGACGCCGAGGTGCAGCGGCTCACCGCGGTGCGCGACGCACATCGATGGGACGGCGACGCCGCGGCGTTCTACGCACGGGCCGTGCTGGAGTACGGGCTGCGGGCCAACGCGATGCAGGCCGACTGGGCGCGCTGGGTGCTGGACCGGGGCGACGTCGGCCGGGGAGCGGACCCGGCCGGGAATCCGGCCGAAAAAGTGTAAGAGTCACCCGCCCTCGGTGCTCCTACCGGTGAGGGCGGCGCGAACCGGGCGGCGAAATGGGCGGGGTGACCACGAGGGGTGGCCAACCGCCCGTTCCCACTAAACGTTGCATCGACGATAGATCCCGATATATCGTCGACCTATCGTCGATGCGACAGGAGGCCGCCATGCCCCACCCGTTCACCGGCCCGTTCTCCGGCCCGTTCTCCGGGGCCTTCCCCCCGCCCGGAACGCTCGGTTTCATCCCGCTCACCGGCCCGTTCGGGCCCCGTGCCCGACGTGCCCTGCGCGAACACCACCGGGGCCCGCGCGGGCCGCACGGTCATGGACCGTTCGGCCCCGGGTTCTTCGAGTTCAACGTCGGTCCCGGTGGATTCGGTCCCGGCGGATTCGGTCCCGGCCGGTTCTGGGGCCCGCCGGGCCGGCGGGGCCGGGCTCGCCGCCGCGGCGATGTGCGGGCGGCGATTCTGACCCTGCTCGCCGAACGCCCGATGCACGGCTACGAGATGATCCAGGAGATCACCGAGCGCAGCGGCGGCACCTGGCGGCCCAGCCCGGGGTCGGTCTACCCGACTCTGCAGCTGCTCGAAGACGAGGGCCTGGTTCGCGCAGCCGAAAGCGACGGCAGTAGAAAGCTTTTCGAGCTCACCGAGGAGGGCCGGGCGGTCGCCGAGAAGATCGCGGCACCGCCGTGGGAGCACACCTCCGACGGCTCCGACGAAACCGCGGCCGGACACGCCGGGCTGAGCACCGCGGTGGCGCAGTTGATGACCGCGGTCGCGCAGGCCGGCTACGCCGCCACCGGTGAACAACTCGAACGCATCGTCGGCGCCATCGACACCGCCCGCCGGGAGATCTACCGGATCCTCGGCGAGTCCGACTGATCGATATGAATTTCCTATGAACTTCGGGCAGGAGCCGGGCAGCTGCGTATAGGCAGGAGCCATGCACACCTTCCCCTTCGGCAACCACCAGGTCGGGCGTGTCGGGTTCGGCGCGATGCAGCTGCCCGGTCCGGGCGTCTTCGGCCCGCCGCGGGACCGTCAACAGGTTCTCGCGGTGCTCCGCCGGGCGATCGAACTGGGCATCAACCACATCGACACCTCGCAGTTCTACGGCCCGAACATTGCCAACGAGCTGATCCGCGAAGCCCTGCACCCCTATCCGCCGGATCTGGCGCTGGTGTCGAAGGTCGGCGCCACCCGCGGCCCCGACGCCGAGTGGTTACCGGCCCAGCAGCCCGACCAGCTGCGCGCCCAGATCGAGGAGAACCTGCGCACGCTCGACACCGACCGGCTCGCCGCGGTGAACCTGCGGGTGTTCGGCACCGACCCCGATGTCCCCGCCCAGCTGGAGGACCGCGACCTGTTCGAACGGCAACTCGCCGCGATGATCAAGGCCCGCGACGAGGGGCTGATCGACGGGATCGGGTTGAGCAGCATCACGCTGGAACATCTGCGAATCGCCTTGGACCACACCGATATCGTGTGCGTGCAGAACGCCTACAACCTCGTCGACCGCACCTCGCAGCCGGTGCTCGAGGCGTGCGCCGAACGCGGGATCGCGTTCGTGCCGTTCTTCCCGCTCGGCTCGGCGTTCACCACCGTCAACCCGGTGCTGGGCCACCCCGCGGTGGTTCGCGAGGCGCAGCGCTCCGGGCACACACCGGCTCAGATCGCGCTGGCGTGGACGCTGTCGGTGGCGCCGAACGTGCTGCTGATTCCGGGCACGTCGTCGATCGCGCATCTGGAGGAGAACACCGCCGTCGCCGGCATCACGCTCGACGGCGAGGTCAAAGCCGAGCTCGACGCCGTGGGGGCGGAGGCATCGCGTTAGCGGCCCCGGCGGATCAGCCGACCTCGACCCAGTCGAGGGTGCGCTGCACCGCCTTGCGCCAACCCGCATACGCGGCCTCGCGCTGCTGTTCGCTCCACTGCGGCGTCCAGCGCTTGTCCTCCTGCCGGTTGGCGCGCAGATCGGCTGGGCCGTCCCAGAATCCGACCGCCAGCCCGGCCGCGTACGCCGCGCCGAGCGCGGTGGTCTCGGCCACCACCGGTTTGACCACGTCGACGCCGAGGACGTCGGCCTGGATCTGCATGCACAGATCGTTGGCGGTGATGCCGCCGTCGACCTTGAGCACCTCCAGGTGCACCCCGGAGTCGGCCTCCATGGCCTCGACGACGTCGCGGCTCTGGTAGCAGATCGCCTCCAGCGTGGCGCGGGCCAGATGCGCGTTGGTGTTGTAGCGCGACAGCCCGACGATCGCCCCGCGGGCGTCCGAACGCCAGTACGGCGCGAACAGTCCCGAGAACGCGGGGACGAAGTACACCCCGCCGTTGTCCTCGACCTGCCGGGCCAGCGCCTCGCTCTGCGCGGCCCCGCTGATGATGCCGAGCTGGTCGCGCAGCCACTGCACCGCCGATCCGGTGACCGCGATCGAGCCTTCCAGCGCGTAAACGGGTTTCGCCGGAGTGCCGTCCTTGGCGGCGAACTGGTAGCACACGGTGGTGAGCAGCCCGTTCTTCGAACGGACCATCTTCTCGCCGGTGTTGAGCAGCAGGAAATTCCCTGTGCCGTAAGTGTTCTTGGCCTCGCCGGCGTTCAGGCAGACCTGCCCGACCATCGCGGCCTGCTGGTCGCCGAGGATCGCGGTGATCGGCACCTGCCCCGATGCCGGACCGTCGTCGACGGTGGTGCCGTAGGCCGGCGGGTACGACGAGGGCCTGATCTCCGGCAGCATCTGCCGCGGGATGTCGAAGAACGACAGCAGTTCGTCGTCCCAGTCCAGGGTTTCGAGGTTCATCAGCATGGTGCGGCTGGCGTTGGTGACGTCGATCGCGTGCACGCCGCCGCGGGTGCCGCCGGTGAGGTTCCACAACACCCAGCTGTCGGGGGTGCCGAAGATCGCGTCGCCGTTCTCGGCGTCGCGGCGCAGCCCGTCGACGTTCTCCAGCATCCACTGCAGCTTGCCGCCGGAGAAGTACGTCGCGGGCGGCAGACCGGCCTTGCGCCGGATCACCTCGCCACGGCCGTCGCGGTCGAGCGCCGCCGCGATCCGGTCGGTGCGGGTGTCCTGCCAGACGATCGCGTTGTAGTACGGCCGTCCCGTTCTGCGGTTCCAGACCAGCGTGGTCTCGCGCTGGTTGGTGATGCCCAGCGCCGCCAGGTCACCGGCGGTCAGGTCGGTCTTGTTCAGCGCCGACTTGATCACGGTGGCCGTGCGTTCCCAGATCTCCACCGGGTCGTGCTCGACCCACCCGGCCCTGGGCAGGATCTGCTGGTGCTCGAGCTGGTGCCGGCCGATCTCCCGGCCGCTGTGGTCGAAGATCATGCACCGGGTGCTGGTGGTGCCCTGGTCGATGGCGGCGACGAAGTCGGCCAATTCGCACTCCCTCCGGACGGCCTGCAATCGTCCATCATGGTCCACATGGCCCGGACACTCGGCGACATTGCCCCGAAGGACATCGACCGGCTGCCGCGCGGAGGTCCGGACGCGTCCTGCCTGGATCGGCTGCTGGAACCGGGCCGGTTCGGCTACCTCGACCGCGGCACGGACGGACCCGGCCTGGCCGAGCGCAAGCGCAACGTGCTGCGGACGCTGCAGTGGGTCGGGGCCGGCGCCGAGCGGTTCGCCGCGATCGTTCTCGACGCGGTCGCCGAGGTGGCCGATCCGCTGATCCTCGAGCTCGACGCCGGCGACGGTGCGCTGTCGCGGCTGCTGCTCGACTGGCATCCGGGTGCCCGGGTGACGGTGACCGACCTCGACGACGCCACGGTGGAGGCGCTGGCGGCCGGCGAACTGGGGCGGCATCCCCGCGCCGAGGTGCGGGCGATGGACGCCACCGCGATCGACGCCGCCGACGGCGAGTTCGACCTGGCGGTGATGGCGCTGTCGTTTCACCTGTTGCCGCCGCCGGCCGCCGCGCAGGCGCTCGCCGAGGGCACCCGGGTGGCCGACAAGCTGGTGATCATCGACCCGCCGCGGCCCCCGGCGCCGGTTGCGGCGCTGCAGGTCGCGGCGCTGTCGCCGCTGACACCGGTGCTGGGGTTCGTGCGCGACGGGCTGGCCGCCGGGCTGCGCAGCTACAGCCGCTCGGCGCTGCGGGCCCTGGCGGCGCACGCCGATCCCACGATCACCCTGCGGGTGCGCCACCTGCCCCCGCTGGGCCCGCAGGTGGTCATCGCGACCCGGAGACCGGCGGACGGGTCAGCCGGTGCAGCATCCAGGCGGCCGGAATCGTGACCGCCAGGGTCGCCGCGAACAGCCCGGCCCACGACCCGGTGAACACCGGCCAGCGCAGCACCGAGACCATCACGATCTCCATCAGCACCACGTGCAGCAGGAAGATCTCGTAGGAGATCTCGCCCAGCCACACCATCGGCCGGCTGGCGAGCAGCCGGGTGTACCAGCCGGTGTCGCGCAGCGCGGGCGGTGCCACCACCAGCGTCGCCACCACCGCGAACAACAGGGTCTTGGCCAGGTCCTCGCTCATCGACAGCGCCGCGGACGCGGTCGTGCCGGCGATCGGCGTGGCCACCACCAGGAACGCGGCGATCGCCACCGGCAGCACCGCGACGGCGTAGCAGCGAAACCCGTTGACCGCCAACACCGCAAGCATCATGCCGCCGATGAACCAGATCAGATAATGCGGTAACCACCAGCCCGCGTGCCTCGGCAGCCAGTCGGTGCCGTGCAGCAGCACCACCCACAGCGGGCTGATGGCCGCCAGCGCCGCGAGGCCGGCCAGCAGCCGGCCCGGCCGCCACCGTCGCCGGCACAACACCGTCAGCAGCAACCAGGCCAGCAGCGGCAGCACGGCGTAGAACGCCACCTCGACCGCCAGGCTCCACATCTGGCTCAGCCCCTGGTGCAGATAGGCGGTGAGGTAGTCGTCGGCGTAGACCTGGGTCAGCGTGAGATTGCGCAGCAGTCCGCCCCAGGTGTGCCCGGGATTGGGTGTGGCGTCGCGGAATTCGTACACCAGGTAGACCACCACCACGGTGACCAGATAGGCGGGCAGGATCCGGCGGGCCCGGTTGCGGGCGTAGCGCCGCAGTCGCGGCGCGGGGCCGCCGCCGGCCGCGGCGCGAACCCAGGGAGCGAACAGCAGGAATCCCGACAGCACGAAGAAGATCGCAACGCCGATCTCCATCCGGGCGAACACCAGACCGAGATAGCCGAGGTTGTAGGCGCCGGTGCCGAATGCGGCGTGGGTGGCGACCACCAGCAGTGCCGCGACGGCGCGGACCCCGGTCAGCGACGCGACCCGGTCGCTCGTGGATACCTGCTCCAGACCGCCCTGGTCCACCTCACCCGGCGCTGCGCGGCTCACCGGGTCAGTATCGCCGCTCGTCGACCGGGCCCACCCAACAGACCCGGCCAGCGGACGTCCCCGCAATGACCGCGTAGCGCGATCGATCTCGCCAGGTCCACGAAGGACACGTTCGACGGAGGAGAAAAGTGATCGCCGAATTATTTTCGCCGTGGTCACCCCCGCGGCGCCGATCCGCCCCGACAATGTCGGTGTGGGCGATGAGGTCAAGGCGACGCACTACAGCGGGGCGCATCGCCGGGAGTACCGGCGCAAGGTGCAGCAGTGCCTCGACGTGTTCGAGACCATGCTGCGCCAGTCCAGCTTCGATTTCGAGCGCTCGCTGACCGGCATGGAGATCGAGTGCAACCTCGTCGACGAGGACTACCAGCCGGCGATGTTGAACCAGAAGGTGTTGGCCGCGATCGCCGACCCCGCCTACCAGACCGAGTTGGGTGCGTTCAACATCGAGTTCAACGTGCCGCCACGTCCGCTGCCGGGCCGCGCCGCGCTGGAACTGGAGGCCGACGTGCGGGCCAGCCTCAACGCCGCCGAGGCCAAGGCCAATGAGCACGGTGCGCACACCGTGATGATCGGCATCCTGCCCACGCTGCTGCCCGAGCACCTGGCCGGCGGGTGGATGAGCGATTCGGCGCGCTATCAGGCGCTCAACGATTCGATCTTCACCGCCCGCGGCGAGGACATCCTGATCGACATCGGCGGCCCGGAGCGGCTGACGCTGCAGACCGAGTCGATCGCCCCGGAGTCGGCGTGCACCAGCATGCAACTGCATCTGCAGGTCTCGCCGGCGAAGTTCGCCGACAACTGGAACGCCGCGCAGGTGCTGGCCGGCCCGCAGCTGGCGATCGGCGCGAACTCGCCCTACTTCTTCGGCCACCAGCTGTGGGCCGAGACCCGCATCGAGCTGTTCACCCAGGCCACCGACACCCGCCCCGACGAGCTCAAGACGCAGGGGGTGCGGCCGCGGGTGTGGTTCGGTGAGCGCTGGATCACCTCGATCTTCGATCTGTTCGAGGAGAACGTCCGCTACTTCCCGTCGCTGCTGCCGGAGTTGTCCGACGAGGATCCGGCGAAGGAACTCGCCGAGGGCCGCACCCCGCAGCTGGCCGAGCTGCGGCTGCACAACGGCACCATCTACCGGTGGAACCGGCCGGTCTACGACGTGGTGGACGGCCGCCCGCATCTGCGGGTGGAGAACCGGGTGCTGCCGGCCGGCCCGACGGTGCTGGACATGATGGCCAACGCCGCGTTCTACTACGGCGCGCTGCGCACCTTGAGCGAGGAGGAGCGGCCGCTGTGGACGAAGATGACTTTCGCTGCGGCGCAACACAATTTCGTCGAAGCGGCCCGGCTGGGCACCGCGGCCAGACTGTACTGGCCGGGGTTGGGCGAGGTCACCCCGGACGAGCTGGTGCTGCGGCAGCTGCTGCCGATGGCCGACGAGGGGTTGCGCCGATGGGAGGTGGCCGCCGAGGTGCGCGACCGCTATCTCGGGGTGATCGAGGGACGCGCCAAGACCGGGCGCACCGGTGCGGTGTGGCAGGTCGAGACCGTGCACGCGTTGCAGGACCGCGGCATGACGCGGCCGCAGGCGCTGGCCGAGATGTTGCGGCTGTACTGCGAACGCATGCACAGCAATGAACCCGTGCACAACTGGGACGGGCCGTGAGCACTCACCGGTAGCGGGCCAGCGCGTCGGCGACCTGATCGAGTTCGGCGGCGGTGACGTCGACGTGCGGGGAGATGCGCAGCACCGGCGCGGTCAGCTCGAACGGGGCGCGGCGCACATCGGCGAACGTGGTGACGATGCCGTGCTCGGCGATCAACTCGGCGCGTACCCGTTGCGGGTCGGCGCCGCCGAGCGGCTCGATGGTGGTGATCGCGGTCGGTTCGTCGATCGGTTCGATCACCCGCCAGCCCGGAACCTCGGCCAACCGGCGCCGCGTCAGCGCGCCCACCTCGGCGAGCCGGGCGCGAATCCGCGCCGGACCGAACGCCACGTACTCGTCGAGTGCCACCGAGAAAGCCACCCGCGCAGCGACGTTCGTCTCCCCCAGTTCCAGCAGCGACAGCACCGGCGCCTCCAGGCCCCACTCCGGCGGCGGGATCCGTGGCCGCAGGCGCTGGGTCAGCGCCGGGCTGACGGCGAGGAACCCGACCCCGCGCGGACCGGCGATCCATTTACGCGAGGTGCCGTAGACGGCATCCGGCGCGAGCGCGCAGTCGAGGTGCCCGAACGCCTGCGCCGCGTCGATGACCACCGGCACGCCGAGGTCTCGGCACACATCGGTCGCCGCGCCGATGGGCTGGGCGATGCCGCGGTGGCTGGCCAGCGCGGTCAGATGCACCAGTGCCGGCGGGTCGGCGGCCAGGGCGCGGGCGGCGGCGTCGACGTCGAGCCGGCCGATGCCGTCGACGGGCAGCGGGCGCACCTCGAACCCGTTGGCGGCCATGACCGCCAGGTTGGGCCCGAACTCGCCGGGCAGGCAGGCGAGCGTGCGTTCACCGGCCCAGCTGGACAGCAGCCGGTCGAGCGCGTCGCTGGCGCTGGTGGTGTAGATGACGTCGGCGGCGGCCAGCCCGGTCAGCTCGGCGATCACCGCCCGGCCCGCGTCCAGCCGTTCGGCGGCGGCTTCGGCGGCGACGTAGCCGCCCACCTCGGCTTCGTGGTGGGCGTGGCGGGTGGCGGCGTCGATGACCGCGTGGCTCTGGCGGGAGCAGGCAGCGCTGTCGACGTGCACGCCGCTGACCTTGGGGCGCGCCGCGCGCCATTCGTCGGCCAGGCTCATTTCACCGCCAGCGCCAGGCCGAAGTCCCCGGACCGGTCGGTCCACCAGTGGGTTCGGCGCAGACCGGCGTCGGCCAGTTCGGCGGCCACGTTGTCGGGCCGGAACTTGCACGACACCTCGGTGAGCATCTCCTCCCCGGCGGCGAAGTCGACGGTCAGGCCGAGCGCGGCGATGTGCACCCGCTGGGCCCGGGCGGAGCGCAGCCACATCTCGATGCGTTCCTCGTCGGCGTTCCAGCGCGCGACGTGTTCGAACGCGGTGAGGTCGAAGTCCGCGCCGAGTTCACGGTTGATCACCGCGAGCACGTTGCGGTTGAACGCGGCGGTGACGCCGGCGGCGTCGTCGTAGGCGCGTACCAGCCGCTCGGTGTCCTTGACCAGGTCGGTGCCCAGCAGCAGCGCGTCGCCGGGGTTGAGGGTGTCGGCCAGGGTGGCCAGGAACTCCGCCCGCGGGCCGGGCGTAAGGTTGCCGATCGTCGATCCCAAAAACGCCACCAGCCGCCGCCCGCTGCGCGGGATCTTGCCCAGATGTTCCTCGAAATCCCCGCAGACAGCGTCGATTTCGATCCCGGGGTATTCGGTCTGGATTGCCGCTCCGGCGGCGCGCAGCACCCCGGCGTCGACGTCGAACGGGATGAACCGGCGCAGGGTGCCGGCGTCGCGCAGGGCGTCGAGCAGCATGCGGGTCTTCTCCGAGGTGCCGCTGCCGAGTTCGACCAGGCTGTCAGCGCGGGTGGCCTCGGCGATCTCGGCCGAGCGCTCGGCGAGGATCCGCGCTTCGGTGCGGGTCGGGTAGTACTCCGGCAGCCGGGTGATCCGGTCGAACAACTCGCTGCCCACCGAGTCGTAGAACCATTTGGGCGGAAGCGATTTCGGCGTGGCGGTCAGCCCTTCGAGCACATCGCGGCGCAGCGCCTGCGCGGCCGAGTCGGCCGACAGGTAGTTCGACAGCGTGAAGGTCATGGCGATCCTTTCAGCGGGACCAGGTGGACGCCGGAGTCGTCCACGGTGACGAGGTGGCGGTCGGGGATGTCGCGCCACGCCGGATCGTCGTCGTAGGGTTCGCTGGCCAGCACCACTCCGTCGTCGCGGCGCAGCACCGACAGGGTGTCGCCCCAGGTGGTCGCCAGCAGCCGGGACCCGTCGGCGGCCAGGATGTTCAGCCGAGCGTTGGGGTCGGCCGTGGCGACCTCGGCCAGGGTGTCGGCGAGCGCGTCGAGGCCGCGGTCGAAGATCAGCGCGGCCAACAGCGCGCTGTCGTTGGTGGATTCGGCGCGGGCCGACGGCGGCAGCACCGCCCGGTCGACCACCCCGTTGTGTGACAGCAGCCAGCGGCCGTCGCTGAACGGGGCGCACGCCGACGCTTCGATCGGCATACCGACGGTGGCCGAACGCACCGCTGCCACAACGCATGTGCTGCGCAGCGCGGGCGCGACCGAGGCGAACGAGGCGTCGCCCCACAGCGGGGACGCGCTGCGCCAGCGGCGCGGGGTCGCCCCGTCGAAGAAGCCCACCCCCCACCCGTCGGCGTTGAGCAGGCCGTGCCTCTGCCGTCGCGGCGCATACGACTGCACCAGCAGCCCGTGGGCGGGCTCGAGCACCAGCGAGGCCACCGACACCGGTTCGCCCAACCAGCCGAGGTGTCGGCACATCAGACGTCCCAGGCCAGCCGGACGCCGGCGAAGATCTGCCGCCGGATCGGGAAGTCCCAGTTGCGGAAGCTGGGCCGCAGGATCGACGGCGCGACCGCCCAGGATCCGCCGCGCAGCACCTTGTAGTCGTCGCCGAAGAACGGCTGCGAGTAGCGCTCGTAGATCATCGGGGTGAAGCCGGGCCAGGGCCGCAGCGGCGAGGTGGTCCACTCCCACACGTCGCCGAGCATCTGCTCGACGCCGTAGGCCGACGCGCCGGCCGGGTAGGCACCGACCGGCGCCGGCCGCAGCGCGTCCCCGCCGAGGTTGGCCAGCGCCGGGCTGGGGTCGGCCGAGCCCCACGGGTAGCGGCGCCGGGCGCCGGTCTCCGGGTCCCAGGCGCAGGCCTTCTCCCATTCGAGCTCGGTGGGCAGCCGCGCCCCCGCCCAGGCGGCGTAGGCCTCGGCCTCGTAGTAGGTGACGTGCTGGACCGGTTCGTCGGGCGGGATCTGCTCGACGTGGCCGAACCGGGTGCGGGTGCCGTCGGGATTCCAGAACATCGGCCGGCACAGCCCGGCCTCCTGCCGGTGCGCCCAGCCCGGCTCGGACCACCAGCGCGGGTTGTCGTAGCCGCCGTCGTCGATGAACCGCTGCCACTCGGCGTTGGTGACCGGGACCCGGCCGATGCGGAAGGCGGGCACGTCGACGACGTGGGCGGGGCGTTCGTTGTCCAGCGAGTACGGTTCGTCGGCGGCATCGACTCCGAGCACGAACTCGCCGCCGGGGATCAGCACCGACTGCCCGGCCAGCTCCGGCCGGCCCGGCGGCAGTGGGGCGCCCCGGTCCAGCAGCGGTGGGCCCTCGCGCAGGTTGAGCGCCTGCAGCATGGTCTCGTCGTGCTGCTGTTCGTGGCTGACCACCATCGCGTAGGTGAACCCCGGATCGTCGTCGGGCAGCCGGTCGAGGCGGTCGAGCACTCGGTCGCGCACCGTGCGGCAGAAGGCGCGGGCCTCGGTCGGGGACAGCAGCGGCAGTTGACCGCGGACCTTGCGGGGGTGCACGAACGCGTCGTAGAGCCGCTCGACCTCGGGAGCGAGCAGGCCCGGGCGGTCCGGGTCGCCGTCACGCAGCAGCCACAGCTCCTCCTGCTGACCGATGTGCGCGAGGTCCCACACCAGCGGGCTCATCAGCGGGTGGTACTGACGGACGAGTTCGGCGTCGTCGAGATCGACCAACCGCAGCGTGCGGGCGCGGGCGGCGGTCAGTTCGCGTGCCAGCGTTTCGCGTGCGCTCACAGCTCCCCTCGGGCCATCTGGATGACCGCGGATGCGATCCCGTCGCGGATCACCCGGTCGGCGAAGTCGTCGGCCGGGCAGCGTCCCTGTTCGACCGAACACACCAGCCGCCGCATCGATTCCGCCAGCTCGGCCGGTGCCCGTTCGGCAGCCGCCGTCACGCAGCGCAGTGCGGACGCGTGCAGCCGCCGGTCGGTCAGCCCGACGCGGGCGGCCCGGTCCCAGGCGGTGGCGACCGGTTCGGTGGCCTCGGCGGCGATATCGGCGGCGGCCGGGTCGTCGAGCAGGGTCACCAGGGTGAACGCCAGGGCCGGCCACAGCGGGTCGGGCACGCTGTCGAGGTAGCGGATCTCCAGCCAGCGCCGCGGCCGCACGGGAGGGAACAGCGTGGTCAGGTGGTAGTCGAGGTCGTTCTCGGTGGGGCGGCGGTCGCCGAGCGGCACTCGCCCGTCGGCCCAGTCGGCGAGTGGCACCCGGGTGGTGACCGGCTCTGCGGTCCCGGACGCGCCGCGGACCAGCATCACCGGCGCCCGCAGCGCGTAGCGGGCCCAGTCACCGGCCGGGTCGGCCGAGCCGGCCGAGCCGAGCACCGGGCCGCAGCGCGCCTCGTCGAGTTCGCTCCAGATCCGTTGCCGCGCCGAGCGCCAGCCGGTGAACCTGCCGTGCAGCAGCGGGGAGTTCGCGGCGATCGCGACCATGGTGGGCCCGAGGGCGTGCGCCAGCCGGACCCGCTCGGCCCACCGGTGGCGGGGGCCGGCGTCCAGGTTGATCTGCACCGATGCGGTGGAGGTCATCATCGCCGCGCCGGGGGTTGCGGTGCCGGTGGCGGCGAAGAACGCCTCCATCGCCTGGTAGCGGGCGGCCGGGTTGACCCGCCGCGCGGGCCGCAGCGGATCGGCTCCGAGCAGCACCAGACCCAGTCCGGCGGTCGCGAACGCGTCGCGCAGCACCGCACGGTCGGCGGCCATCGCCGCGATCGCGGCCGGAGCCCCGTCCCGCGGCGGGCCGGACAACTCCACCGCGCCGCCGGGTTCGACGGTCACCCGGCTGCCGCCGGGCAGCGGGGGCAGCGCGTCGATGACGTGCCGCAGCCGGGCCCAGTCCGGGCGGCGCAGCGGTTGGGCCAGGTCGAAGCAGTGGGCCTCCAGCTCCAGCCCGACCCGGCCGAGCGGACCGTCACGCAGACAGGAGTCGGAGATGTAGGCCGCCGCGGCGTGGGCGTCGGCGAGCTCGGATCCGGCCGCCTCGCGGGCACCGACGACCCCGGGTGCCACGGTGAAGGTCATCTCGACCATCCCCTTCCGGCTCCGGAGTCATCGCCTTGCCGACCATCTTCGGCGACCGCACCGACAAATGCCCGCGATTATTCGGTCGTGAACCGAACGCGTCGCGGGCCGGTGGTGCGCCGGGTTTATTGCCCGAGGGTGTTCTGCATGGCGCCGGCCAGCACGTTCAGCGCGGGTCCGCCGTTGCCGGATTGGCACACCTTCGCCTGCAGCAACACGTTCTCGCGCTTGCGGGTGGTGGTGAAGCAGCGCCGGTCGGTGCCGGCCTCCTGTTTGACCCAGTCGGCCTGGGTGTCGGTGGTGAGGCCCTTGGTGAACGTCCACACCTGGGTGGTGAAGTTGTCCAGGTGCATGGCGGTGGTCTGGCCGTCGCAGCCGGCGGTGCGGTCGAGGACGCGGCGGAATGCGCGCTCGGCGGCGTCGTTGGTGGCGTAGACGCCGACGGCCTGTTTGACGAAGTGCCGGGCGTCGCTGGGCGAGGTCTGGGTGACCGCGCCGTTGAACGAGGCGAGGTCCGGGTCGGCGTACACCTCGGGCAGTCCGATGTCGGCCCAGTTGTTGCAGGCCGGGTTGTCGACGTAGAAGGCCTGGAACGGGTCGGTGAAGGTCGACTCGAACCGCATCGGTGCGCCGACGATGTTGCCGACCGAGCCCTTCGGCAGCACGGCGTAGTTGACCACGCCGGGATCGGACGGTTTAGCGGCGGCTTCGGGTGCCGGCGCGCCGAGGGCCAGTCCGGCGGCCATCGCGGCGCCGGTGAGGGCGACGATCCGCATCGGCATCACCCCAGCGCGGCCTCGGCGGTGGGACGGACAACGAGGTCGAAGCTCATGGCTCGATCATGCCAGCGACCGGCCATGAGCTCCGACACTCGTTGCGGATCGGTCAGGGGCGGGCCGGTGCCGTGGTGGTCGGCGACGGCGGGGTGGGCGATTCGGCACCCGGGCGCGGCCCCATCGGGTGCATCGGGCCCGGGTGCATCGGGCCGCGGTGGATGAACATCGGGTGGTGATCGCCGCCGTGGATGCGGTGATGGTGGTGTCCGGACGACTTGCCGAGGATGAACCCGGAGAAGAACACCACTGCGACGATGAACACGATGCCGGCGATGATCCCGACCCAGGCGGCGACGGTGGTGACCCGGGAGCGCCGCGGTTCGGTGGTGACGGTGGTTTCGGTTGGTGTATCGCTCATGCCGCCATGGTGCGCCTATTTCTGATGTGCTGGGCATGAGTCACCTGTGAACCCGCTGTGAATGCGGTCGGCATCTGCATTGACTGTGCAGCCACGGCGTTGCTCACTCGCGCTTTGGCGTCATCGTCGCAGCGTCATTGGCTCGCGGGTTCGCGGTGAGCTGACGCAGGCGTTCGAGGGCGCGTCCGTCGGTCAGTTCGGCGCGGGCCTCCGGATGCTGCCAGTAGAACCGCACCCATTCACGGAGTGCGTCGTAGTCGGAGGTGAGAGCGTCGGCGTAGAAGGTGCTGCCGACTGATTTACCGCCCCTGGTGCATTGGAAGACAATCAACCCACGACGAATTGGTCGCCGCCGGTTGGGAGGTTGATCGAGGATGTCGGTGATGTTCGCCCAATCAGAGTGCTTGTAGTCCGCAAACTGGGCGCTACATGTCTCAACGCCGTCGAGGCCCACACGCAAGTAACTTTCTGCGCGGATCCGACGGAAGCACAACAGGCCTGAAACGCAGTGCAACACCAGGAAAACACTCATCGCCAACAGTAAATTTCGCATAACCCCACCGAGGTTGTAATCGACCAGTCCGATGGGATAGCAAACGAGATACAGCCCCGCACCGAGGGCACCGAAAAGGTAAGTCCAGAGATAAACGATGTTAGCGACCCTGGGTGATTTCAGAATCGTCCCGTCGCTAGTCCACGATGTTTCAAACCGTGGACCAACATAGAGCTGCCACACATGATAGAGACTTCCCACCATGAGGATCGCCATTCCCCCGCATGCCAGAGCGGTTACGACGTCGGCATTTCGCGCCGACCTCACAGTGGGCGCGACCAGGAGGCCGCCGACAGCCATGAAAGCAATGGCGTTGGCGGCCAGATCTAAGCGAGCCCGCCTATTCGTCAACACACTAGGTTCCCCACCACGTTCCCGATCAGCTGACCGCCCTTACCAGAGGCGATGGCTAACGCTACTGCGCCTGGCCCGGTAACCGGTGTATAAGCTATGCCGGCCAATACACTCGCGCCAACCGAAAAGCTTCCTTCGAAGATCGCTATGCACCGCTCCCTTCCCGACTGAGCCGCTATGACGTCCATCAACGTTGTCGCGATGCCGAGAGCTGGACCCGCGACTTTTGAACCAATTTTGACGGATTCGACTAGTTCAGGCGAATAGCGCGCTGCCTCCTTGCCGACTTTATAGTCCACGTACGAAATACCGGCGCTGAATGCATCCGCTATGGGGTGTCCTAGCAGATTCGGCGGGATGTAGGTCGGAGGCTGATTCTTGGGATGGACAATGATCTCTTCGCGGCCGTCCGGGTGGGTCAGCTTTTCCGCCCATGACCCGTCGGGATAATGCGTTGTTTCCGACAGAATCCCTGGCCTCTGACGGGCACGTTCCTTATAGCGGACGATTCGCTTCTCGGCCACTTTCTGCCCGTCTTTGTTGTACTGTTCCTGAATAATCTCAGGCGACCGGTCGGAGAAGAACGGTTTCGTGTGCTTCCGTTCAACTATCCACCCGCCGTCTTGCATATAAAACGTCGTGACCTCGATCGGCTCTCCGGTGTTCGGGTCGTACTCGATCTTGGTTTCCGATTGGTCCCGTACCGTTACCGACATGTCGGCGTCACGGATCATCGCTTGTTGAAGCTGCCCGGCTAAGCCCGTCGGATCCGGAACCTCGTCCTGCGGCTGCTGCACCCCAGGCAGGAGAATGCTCTCTAGCCCACCAAGCTCCGGAACTTCGAATCCGTGGGGCCGTGCAGCCTGCCCGATGGCGTCGGCGGTGTCGTCATCGGCCTCTCCCACCGCCGCCAGCAGGCTGTTCACTTTGAACTGCTCCGCCTGCGCGCGCTTTTCCAGGGCCGCAACCTCTTCCAGGGTGAGTTTTGCGCCTTTGATCAGAACGACCCAGGCGTCATTCACATACAGCTGACCATCGGCTTCGATTTCGGCAACCCTGTCGAGCAGTTCTTTTCGGGCCTTTCCGATGTCACCCGCGCCCTTCTCCAACGCCGCGGCTATCGCACCGGTGAAGTCGGCGAAGGATGTGGCGCGCTTGTCGGCCCGCTCGAACATCGCCGTCGCCGCGGTGTGGGCGTCACCCGACCACGACCGGGAATCGGGCATGGTCCGGATGTTGGTGCTGAGCGTGGTGACCGCGCCCTGGATCTCCTTCCCGGCGGCCCTGACTTCCTGGGCAGTTCCGTTGAGCGCGTCCGGGTTCCAGGATTCCAGTCGCGAACGAGTAGGCAACATGTCAGAAGATGCCCTTGAAACTGTTGGCCAGGTCGCCGTCGGTCACCTCGTAGGTGTCGCCGGCGCCGCGGACCGCTTTGCCCATCGCATCGATCTGAGCCGCGATCTGATCGGCCATCGTTTTGACGTGCCCGCCCACAAGCCGTGCGGCCCACTGCGTAGTCGAGCCAGGGAGGCTGTCCGCAGCCGTGCTGACCTTTGCTCCCGGATCAGCGTCGCGGATGCGGTCCGCTGCCCGACCGACCTGATCCGCGAACGCGCGCAGGATATTCGGATCGACTTCCACGAATCTGCCCCATTCAATGACGGACTTTGCGACGAGCCTATTCGACGTTTCCAGGGGTGCTCGGCACGAATTTTTCTGGGCATGACTCGCCTGCCAGTCGGGCAGGATAAGGGAGTGTTCGACGACTTCGACTCCGAACCCGGCCCGTCAATGTCGCACGTGGGCAGCGCTGCCGTGGTCGATCTCGAAGCGGTCTGTGACCACTACGGCGTGTCCGACCTGCCCAGCCCGCTGGGCCGCAGCAGGCCGGTCGGGTCGATGTGGCTCCTCACCCGGGACCTGCCGCCGATCGACTATCGCCTGGAGTACGGCGATCTCGCTCCACTGCGACCGTGGGTGGCCGCGCTGTCGTCGGCCGACACCAGCATCTCTTGCCGGGTGAGTTACCCCGACAACGCGACCGCCGACCTTCGGCTGCACGGATTGCGCACCGACGAGGCGGGTTTCATCGCTGTTCAGCGGAGCGATCCCGAAACCGTTGACGCGGTGGATATTTTTCTTGTGGACCCGGACGACCTCGAGGCCGTCGTGCTCGAGTATGCGGGCCTGGTGGGCCCCGGTTCACATCAGCGTGTTGCGGTGAGTGCCAACTCGCTCGGCCTGCCGGCGGTTGAAACCGACGAGCTCTACGACGAGTTCGGATTCCCGGTCTACGACACCGGGGAGGCGCCTCCGGCGATCGTCAGCCCGGACGACATCGTCACGGTCGGCGTCATCCGGGCCCGTAGCGACCTCCGTTCCTCGGAGTATCGGTGGATACAGGTCCGCGACGACGGCGCCTACCTGTACCCCGAGCGCTCCGACCACGCCGAACCCATCGACTCCGCCACGCTGCTCCACTACCTCCGCGCCCTTGCCTGACCTCGAGCGGCCGACCCGCCGTTGACTACCCCCGATCGCGGGGCATAATTTTGACTACACGCGTTGTCAACAGCGGGAGGTACAGCGATGGAGCGGCGCATCCCGGCACGCCACCCCGAGCGTCCGCGGCCGGTGCCGGTCGCCATCAGCGCCATGGCTCATCTGATGGGCATCCGCAAACCGAATGCCGAACAGTGGCAGCGCCTCGGGGAGCGGCTGAACGTCGGCGACGAGCCGATGGACCGCTTGGTCGCCTGGATGGCCGAGGCGGGCATCAGAGAGACCCGACCGCTGTTCGACAAGGCGCTCGCCGAGGGCATCGACGCGGTGCCCGACGCGCCGGAGCCGCTGCGCGAGTTCTTCGCCGTCTACGAGCAGGTGCCGTCCTGGGTGGACCCGGAGAAACTGCGCCGTGGGCAGCGGGCGCTGCGCCGCGGCGGCGCGGACGGCATGTACGTCGCACGCGACGTGTCGCTGCTCGGCGGCTACCAGTTCTCCGGTTTCAACAAGACGCTGCTGCGCACCGGCGCACTGGAGAAGGGCTCCAACAAGCGGTTCGCCGAGACCATGCAGTGGGCGATGGACGTCATCTCCGAAGGCGGTCTTCAAGTGCACGGCGCCGGGTACCGCTCCACACTGCGGGTGCGGCTGATCCACTCGCTGGTGCGCCGCCACGTCGGCGCGATGCCGGACTGGCGCGCCGACGAGTGGGGGGTGCCGGTCAACCAGACCGATATGGCCGCCACCATGGTCGGCGCGCTCGTCGCTCCCGCGGTCGGAGTGGCCGCGATGGGAGTCATATTGCGCCCCAAGGACTACGAGGCCGTCGCGCATCTGACCCGTTACGTCGGCTGGCTGATGGGCGTGGAGGACGAGTGGCTGCCCCGCGACTTCCGAGACAGCATCCGGGTGCTCTACCACACGCTCAGCGCGCTGGCCGAACCCGACGAGTCGTCAAAGCAGTTGGCAATGCCCATGATCGACGATCCGCTGGGCTGGCATTACGACTCGCTGGCCGGCTTGCGCCGCCGCCTGGCCCGCGCCCAGCATCTGTCGATCACCAGCGGTTTCCTCGGGCCGCGCACCATGCGGGCACTGGGGCTGCCGGCGTTCGTACCGCCGTGGTATCCGGTGCTGCGACTGCCGATCAACCTGGCCCGCAGCATCTCCGCGGTGACTCGGCCGGGCGGTTTGCGGCGGGCCACCGAGCGCGGTGAACGGGAGCACAAGGCGTTGATGCGCACCATCATCGGCGACGAAGGCGCGACCATCGGCGAATCCGCCGAACACGTCAGCGCCGCTTGAGGAGAGCCGGCGAAGCGTCGCCCCTCGGCGAATGTGCGAAACCGGACACCGCCCCGGCGTGTCGCGCACGAAACGGCACACTCACGGCACACAGTGCCCGGTTGGCGAAGCACACCCGTCAGAACGGCGGTTCCCAGGGCTTGTACGGGTTGACCGCGAACTGGATCACCCGATAGGGGCTGCCGCCGCGCGGGGTGGTGTTCCACTGGCTGACGAACACCCGCACCTCGTCGAGCGTCGACCCCGGCGAGATGTACCCGCCGTACGGCTGCGCCAGCCGATTGTTCTCCGGCGGGCCGAGATCCTCGGGCCGCTCGGGCCATTCCGACGCGATCACCACGGTCGTCACCGGCGCGGTGCCCAGCTGGGTGGGATCGTCGGCGACGCGCACCTCCATGTTGCCGGTCGTGGCGTTGAAGTAGCTCAGCACCGTCTTGCCGTCGATCTGACGGATGCTCATCTCGCCGATCCGGTCCGCCCACAACGGCGTCGGCTCGGTCCCCCATCCCGCCGGGGACCAGCCCTGCCAGGCGTCGCGGTCGGTCACCCGATCCGGCTGCACCCGGTAGAGCACCACCGGACCGCTGCGGTCGAAGTTGTTGGCGACGATGTAGACCCAGCCGCGTTCGGAGTCCGGCCGGGGAATCGGGTCGTAGTAGCCGCTGATCTGCGACTGCCGCCCGCCCTGGTACGACGCGTCGCGCTCCGAGCCCGGGATGGTCGGCCAGTTGCCTTTTGCCGGATCGGGTTTGACCAACCGCGAGGTCTGCGGCACCAGATGCCGGGTGGTGGTGACCAGCAGGTAGTTCTCCCGGTTGATCCGGATCACCCCGGCCGGCAGCTGCGATTGCCCGGGCGGCGTCGGATCGGCGAGCAACGGTTCGTAGACACCCGTGACACCGGTGTAGCGCACGCCGCCAGGATCGTTGATCGAGTCGATGTCGACGTGCAGTGCGATCGGCGAGTACCAGCCGCCGTACCCCACGCCCTCACCGGCGAAGCTGTCCCCGCAGATCTGCAGGATCCGGCTGGGGAACTCCATGAACTCGCACAGGTCGGTGGCGCCGATGCCGTACTCGCGGGTCGGGGTCCCGGTGCCGGCGGTCGGACCGATCCGCAGCACCTGACCGGGGGCGAGCGGCGGCAGCACCGGATCGGGTTTCGGCGCCGGCTGGGCCGCGGCCACCGGCACCGCAACGCTCAGACACAGCAGGGCCGCCAGCAGTCCCGCGGGAACACTGTTGCGGCGCAACGCTGGTCAGAGTTCGGCGGCCAGCAGTTCGGCGATCTGGATGGTGTTCAGCGCCGCCCCCTTGCGCAGGTTGTCGCCGGAGACGAACAGCGCCAGCCCGCGCCCGTCGGGCACGCCCGGGTCCTGGCGGATCCGGCCGACCAGCGACTCGTCGATGCCCGCGGCGTCCAGCGGGGTCGGCACGTCGACCAGCTTCACCCCCGGCGCGGACGCCAGTAGTTCCTTGGCGCGCTCGACCGAAAGCGGCTGGGAGAACTCGACATTCAGCGACAGCGAGTGCCCGGTGTAGACCGGGACCCGCACGCAGGTGCCGCTGACCGCCAACTCCGGGATGCCGAGGATCTTGCGGCTCTCGTTGCGCAGCTTCTGGTCCTCGTCGGTCTCGCCGGAGCCGTCGTCGACGTAGGACCCGGCCAGCGGCACGATGTTGAACGCGATCGGCGCGACGTACTTGTTCGGCGGCGGGAACTGCGCCGCCCGCCCGTCGAGCACCAGATCGCGGCTGCCCTCCACCACCGCGCTGGCCTGCTCGTAAAGCTCCTGCACCCCGGCGACGCCGCTGCCGGACACCGCCTGGTACGTCGAGGCGATCATGCGCACCAACCCGGCCTCGTCGTGCAGCGGCTTGAGCACCGGCATCGCCGCCATGGTGGTGCAGTTCGGGTTGGCGATGATGCCCTTGGGCAGCGACCTGGCGCGGCCCCGCACATCGCGGTCGTAGTTGACCTCGCTGACCACCAACGGCACCTCGGGGTCCTTGCGCCACGCCGAGGAGTTGTCCACCACGATCACCCCGGCCTCGGCGAACCGCGGCGCCTGCGCCCGCGACGTCGTCGCGCCCGCGGAGAACAGCGCGATGTCCAGCCCGCTCGGGTCGGCGGTCGCGGCGTCCTCGACCTCGATCTCCTGCCCCCGGAAGGTCAGCTTGCGGCCGGCCGACCGCGCCGACGCGAAGAACCGCACCTGCTCGGCCGGGAAGTCGCGCTCCTCGAGCAGCGTGCGCATGACCTGGCCGACCTGACCGGTCGCGCCCACCACACCGATGTTGACCATGGCGGCTACCGCCCCGTGCCCGCGTAGACGATGGCCTCCTCGTCGCCGCCGAGACCGAACGCGTCGTGGATCGCCTTGACGGCCTTGTCCACCTCGGTGTCCTTGACCAGCACCGAGATCCGGATCTCGGAGGTGGAGATCAGGTCGATGTTCACCCCCGCGTCGGCGAGCGCCTCGCAGAACTTCGCGGTCACCCCGGGATGGCTGCGCATGCCGGCGCCGATCAGCGACACCTTGCCGATCAGATCGTCGTAGAGGACCTTGGTGAACCCGATCTCCTCCTGGACCGACCGCAGCTTCTCCACCGCGGCCGGACCTGCCGACCGCGGGCAGGTGAAGGTGATGTCGGTCTTGCCGTCCTCGACCTTGGAGGCGTTCTGCAACACCATGTCGATGTTGACGTCGGCATCGGCGACCGCCCGGAACACCTTGGCGGCGTAGCCGGGGACGTCGGGGATACCGACGACGGTGACCCGCGCCTCGGTGCGGTCGTGGGCGACTCCGGTCAGGATGGCATCTTCCATGGGAATGTCCTCTATCGAGCCGGTCACCACAGTGCCGGGCTTGTCCGAATACGACGAGCGGACGTGGATGGGAACGTTGTAGCGGCGGGCGTACTCCACGCACCGCAGCATCAACACCTTGGCCCCGGCCGCGGCCATCTCGAGCATCTCCTCGAACGTGACCTTGTCGAGGTGACGGGCGTTGGGCACGATCCGCGGGTCGGCGGTGAAGATGCCGTCGACGTCGCTGTAGATCTCGCACACGTCGGCACCCAGCGCCGCGGCCAGCGCGACCGCGGTGGTGTCCGACCCGCCGCGGCCCAGGGTGGTGACGTCCTTGCTGTCCTGGCTGACCCCCTGGAACCCGGCGACCAGCACGATCAGCCCCTCGTCGAGGGCCTGGCGCAGCCGGCCCGGGGTGACGTCGATGATCTTGGCGTTGCCGTGGGTGCCGGTGGTGATCACGCCGGCCTGCGACCCGGTGAACGACATCGCCCGCGCCCCGAGCGAGTCGATGGCCATCGCCACCAGCGCGTTGGAGATCCGCTCACCGGCGGTCAGCAGCATGTCCAGCTCCCGCGGCGGCGGGGCCGGGCACACCTGCTTGGCCAGATCGAGCAGGTCGTCGGTGGTGTCACCCATCGCCGAGCAGACCACGACGACGTCGTGGCCGGCCTTCTTGGTTTCGACGATGCGCTCGGCGACGCGGCGAATCCGCTCAGCGTCGGACAACGAGGATCCGCCGTACTTCTGGACGACGAGCGCCACGGAACAAACCTCTCAGCTGGTGGATGGGATCCCACCCAGGATAAGGGGTGTCCGCACCCGCATTTTCGGCCACGGCCTGCCGCCTGCGCAGCACCGGCACGCCGGTGTGATGCGGCTAACTCCGCGGGGCCCGGATGTCGTTGCCGCCCAGCCCGCTAACCAGCCCCGGCTCCTATCCGCCGCAAGCGGAGGAGAGCTCCTTGAGCTTGGCCATCAGCTGGTCGTTGATCGCGGTCATCTCGAAGTAGGCCGGCGGAGGCGGCGCGCCGGGCGCCCGCGTCTGGACCTGCACCCGCACCGCGTCCATCTGGTCGACGAACCGGTGGGCCAGCTCGGCGACCTGCACGCTGGTCGCCAACAGGTTGGGGTCGGTGACCTTGTTGGCCCGCTCGGTCACCCCGTCCGCCCAGGCCCGGTAGGCGGCCACGTCGGCGACGGTGGGAATGCCCTCGCCCGAGCCGTCGCCGATCTGCTCGCTCTGCTGCTGGTTGTAGGCGAGCAGGTCCTGGACCGGTGCGCACTCGGCCGGCGGCCGCTTCACCCAGCTGTAGACCAGGGCCACCAGGACCACGACCACCACACCGATGGCGACCCACCATCGTCGATCAAGTCTCACCACCTGCACTTTAGCCAGCCGCCTTCATTTGTTAACCGGCCCGCAACATCCGGCGCCTGTCTACGTAACAGAAACATTGATTACTGACAGTGAACGGTCCGCGGGGCCGTAACTCGTCAGGAGGTGGTTAATGGACACTGGGACCACAGCTTTCATGCTGAGCTGCATCATCGCGCTCACGCTGATGATCCCCGGGCTCGCGCTGTTCTACGGCGGCATGGTGTCGGTCAAGAGCTCGCTCAACATGATGATGATGACCTTCAGCGCCGCCGCCCTGGTCGGCGTCCTCTGGGTCTTGTTCGGCTTCTCGATGGTGTTCGGCACCTCGTACGGCGGCCTGATCGGCAACGTCACCGAGTTCGCCGGCCTACGGGATCTGGCCGAGGCCATGACCACCGTCGACGGCCTTCCGGTCAGCCTGTTCGCGCTCTTCCAGGCGTTGTTCGCGGCCATCACCGTCGCCCTGGTCTCCGGCGCGGCGGCCGACCGGATGAAGTTCAGCGCCTGGATGGTGTTCGCCGGGGTGTGGGCGGTGCTGGTCTACTTCCCGGCCGCGCACTGGGTGTTCGCCTTCGACGGGGTGGTCACCGAGAACTCGGTCGGCGGCTGGATCGCCAACAAGCTCGGCGCCCTGGACTTCGCCGGTGGTACGGCGGTGCACATCAACGCCGGTGCGGCCGCGCTGGCGGTGGCGATCGTGCTCGGCAAGTCGGTCTGGTTCGGCAGCCGCAAACCGCACAACGTCCCGCTGACGCTGCTGGGCGCGGGTCTGCTGTGGGCCGGCTGGTACGCGTTCAACGGCGGTTCGGCGCTGGCGGCCGGCACCTCGGCGTCGATCGTGATGGTCACCACCTTCGTCTGCACCTGCTCGGCGGTGCTGGCCTGGCTGGCCGTCGAGAAGATCAAGACCGGCCACGTCACCGGTGTCGGCGCGGCATCGGGTGCCATCACCGGCCTGGTCGCGATCACCCCGGCCTGCGGTTCGGTCACCCCGGTCGGCGCGATCTTCGTCGGCCTCATCTCGGGCGCGATCTGCGTGTACGCCGTCGGCCTCAAGGAGCGCTTCGGCTACGACGACAGCCTCGACGTGGTCGGCGTGCACCTGGTCGGCGGGTTGGTCGGCACCCTGCTGATCGGCTTCTTCGCCAGCGAGACCATGCCGGGCGGTGTCAACGGCCTGCTCTACGGCGGCGGCATCGACCAGCTGTGGCGCCAGGCGGTCGCCGCGGGTGCGGTGATGATCTACTCCTTCGTCGTCGCCTACCTCATCGCGCTCGCCATCAAGAAGACGATGGGCATCCGCATCTCGCCCGAGGAAGAGGAACAGGGCATCGACGCCAAGTTCCACGGCGACTGGGCCTACGAGTTGCAGTCCGCCTGACCGCTCCCCGCGGCCGGCGCGGCTGCCCCCGGGCCCGCGCCGGCCCACCCTCTCACGTCGAGTTTCCCCACGCGATTCACCGATTCATCAATCAAGACAAGGGTTTTCGATATGTCCACTGATCTCGCCACCGCACCGGTCAAGTCCACAGATCTGGCCACCCTCGCCCAGGAGTCGAACACCAGGTTCATCCTGGCGCTGTTCGTCGACCTCCGCGGAAAGCCTTGCGCCAAGCTGGTTCCCGTCGAGGCCGTCGACCTGCTCGCCACCGAGGGAGTGGGCTTCGCCGGCTACGCCGTCGGCGCTATGGGCCAGGAACCCAAGGACCCCGACCTGATGGCCATGCCGGATCCGGCGTCGTTCACCCCGATCCCGTTCATCAAGGAGGGGCTGGCGATCGTGCACTGCGACCCGCACGTCGACGGCAAACCGTGGGCGTACGCGCCGCGGGTCATCCTCAAGGCGCTGATCCAGCGCGCCGCCGACGCCGGCTACGAGCCCTGGGTCGGCGCCGAGGTGGAGTACTTCCTGCTGCGCCGCACCCCCGACGGCGGGGTGTGCACCGCCGACGAGGCCGACACCGCACCGCAGCCGTGCTACGACGCGCGCGGTGTGACCCGGATGTACGACCACCTCACCGCGATCTCGACCGCGATGAACACGCTCGGCTGGTCGAACTACGCCAACGACCACGAGGACGCCAACGGTCAGTTCGAGCAGAACTTCGAGTTCGCCGACGCACTGACCACCGCCGACCGGGTGGTCACCCTGCGCTACCTGCTGTCGACCATCGCCGCCGAACGCGGCATGATCGCCACCTTCATGCCCAAGCCGTTCGCCGACCGCACCGGCAGCGGGCTGCACCTGCACCTGTCGCTGACCAGCGGCGGTACCCCGGTCTTCCCGGCCGGCGACGGGGTGCCCGACGAGCGCGGGCTCGGGCTGTCGGCGACCGCCTACTCGTTCCTCGGCGGCATCCTCGAGCACGCCTGCGCGCTGCAGGCGGTGGTGGCGCCAACGGTCAACTCCTACAAGCGGACCCGCGCCACCAGCACCGCGTCGGGGGCGTCCTGGTCCCCCAACCGGCCCAGCTACGGCGGCAACGACCGCACCCACTACATCCGGGTCCCCGACGCGCAGCGCATCGAGCTGCGCGGCGGTGACGGGTCGGCCAACCCGTACCTGGCGATCGCGGCCGCGCTCGGTGCCGGCCTGGACGGCATCAAGCGCAGCGTCGACCCGGGGGCGGTCGGCGCCCAGGACCGGCCGCCGCTGCCGCCGACGCTGCTGCACGCGGTCGACGAACTCGAGACCGACCCGGTGATCTCCGGGGTGCTCGACGCGGTCGGCGAGGGGGTGGCCCGCTACTTCGCCAACCTCAAACGCGACGAGTTCTTCGCCTACCACAGCGCCGTGACGCAGTGGGAGATCGACAACTACCTGACCGCCTTCTGACGACGAGAGGACCACGCGATGTGTGGAATCGTGGGTCTGCACCTGCGCAACCCCGATCTGTATCCGCGGCTGGGTGAGCTGCTCACCGGGATGCTGTGCGAGATGGGCGAACGCGGACCGGATTCGGCGGGGGTCGCCGTCTACGGCGACCCCACCATGACCCCGCCGGGACGCGCCTGCGTGTCGGTGCTGCAGACCGAACCGCGCGCCGCCGACCTCGGCATCGACGCCACGGTGGCCCGCTACGACGAGACCTACCTGGTCACCGCCGACGTCGAATCGGCCGAACTGCTCGACGCGGTGCGCACCGCCCACCCGGACGCGGTGATCGCCGGCTTCGGCACCGATATGGCCGTGCTCAAGGGCGTCGGCCATCCCCGGGTGCTGACCGAGCGCTGGGAGCTGGCCAAGGCCCAGGGCTGGCAGGGGGTGGGCCACACCCGGATGGCCACCGAGTCGGCGGTCACCCCGGCCGGCTGCCACCCCTACGCCGTCGGCCCCGAGCAGTGCCTGGTGCACAACGGCTCGTTCTCCAACCACGCCACCATCCGGCGCGAACTGCGCGCTGCCGGTGTGCGTTTCGACAGCGAGAACGACACCGAGGTGGGTGCGCGGTTCGTGGCCAAGCAACTGGCCGACGGCGCCGACATGGAAACCGCCCTCAAACGGCTGTGCGCGGTCTTCGACGGCTTCTACACCCTGCTGGTGTCCAACCGCGACTCGTTCGCGGTGGTGCGCGACGCGATCGCGTGCAAGCCGGCGGTGATCGCCGAGACCGACGACTGGGTCGCGGTGGCCAGCGAGTACCGCGCGCTGGCCGACCTGCCCGGGGTGTCGGCGGCCAAGATCTACGAACCCGAACCGGAGGTGGTGTACGTATGGACACGCTGACCCGTCAGGCCGCCGAGCGGGCCTCGGCGACGGTCTACGACCTGGCCGCCACGCCGCTGCGCACGGTCAACGCCGCGCTGCACGCGCCGGATCTGTCCGGTGAGGTGGTGATCACCAATCCCGCCGGCGCGCACAACGTCGCGGTCGGGGTCAACGCCCCGGTGCGGATCACCGTCGACGGCCATGTCGGCTACTACGCGGCCGGGATGAACCAGCAGGCCGAGATCGTCATCAACGGCAACGCCGGCACCGGCGTGGCCGAGAACATGATGAGCGGGTCGGTGTGGGTCAAGGGCAACGCGTCGCAGTCCGCGGGTGCGACCGCACACGGCGGGCTGCTGGTGATCGAGGGCAACGCCTCGGCGCGCTGCGGCATCTCGATGAAGGGTGTCGACATCGTCGTCGGCGGAGACATCGGCCACATGGGCGCGTTCATGGCCCAGGCCGGCCGACTGGTGGTGCGCGGCGACGCCGGCGACGGGCTCGGCGACTCGATCTACGAGGCCCGGCTGTACGTGCGCGGCAACGTGGCCTCGCTGGGCGCGGACTGTATTCCCAAACCGATGCGGCCCGAACATCACCAGGAACTACGAGAGCTGTTGGCAGCGGCCGGTTTCGGTGACGACGACACGAGCGAGTACACCCGTTACGGCTCGGCCCGCAAGCTCTACCACTTCCACGTCGACAACGTAGCGAGCTACTGATGAACAACAACTGGGGACTTCGCGAATCCGCCACCTTCGACCGGTACACCATCGCGGCCATCCAGCGCGCCGCCGAGACCGGTATCTACGACATCCGCGGCTGGGGCGCCAAACGGAAGGTTCCGCACTTCGACGACCTGCTGTTCCTCGGCGCCTCGATGTCGCGCTACCCGCTGGAGGGCTACCGGGAGCGCTGCGACACCGACGTGGTGCTCGGCGACCGCTTCGCCAAACACCCTCTGCACCTTGATATCCCGATCACCATCGCGGGTATGAGCTTCGGTGCGCTGTCCGGGCAGGCCAAGGAGGCGCTGGGCCGCGGCGCCAGCGAGGTGGGCACCTCGACCACCACCGGCGACGGCGGGATGACACCCGAGGAGCGCGGTCAGAGCAAGTACCTCGTCTACCAGTACCTGCCGTCGCGCTACGGGATGAACCCCGACGACCTGCGCAAGGCCGACGCGATCGAGGTGGTGCTGGGTCAGGGCGCCAAGCCGGGCGGCGGCGGAATGCTGTTGGGCCAGAAGATCTCCCCGCGGGTTGCCGAGATGCGCACGCTGCCGGAGGGGATCGACCAGCGTTCGGCGTGCCGGCATCCGGACTGGACCGGTCCGGACGATCTGGCCATCAAGATCCAGGAACTGCGCGAGATCACCGACTGGGAGAAGCCGATCTACGTCAAGGTGGGCGCCACCCGCACCTACTACGACGTGAAGCTCGCCGTGCACGCGGGCGCAGATGTGGTGGTCGTCGACGGGATGCAGGGCGGCACCGCCGCCACCCAGGAGGTGTTCATAGAGCACGTCGGCATTCCGACGCTGGCCGCGATCCCGCAGGCGGTGCAGGCGCTGCAGGAGCTCGGCGTGCACCGCACCCAGGCCAGCGGCGCCGACCGCAAGGGGGTGCAGCTGATCGTCTCCGGCGGTATCCGCACCGGCGCCGACGTCGCCAAGGCGCTGGCGCTGGGCGCGGACGCGGTCGCGATCGGTACCGCGGCGCTGATCGCGTTGGGCGACAATCATCCTCGCTATCAGGCCGAGTACGAGAAGATCGGCAGCGCGGCCGGGTTCTTCGACGACTTCCAGGACGGCCGTGATCCGGCCGGGATCAGCACCCAGGACCCGGAGCTGGCCGCCCGGCTGGATCCGGTCGAGGGCGGCCGCCGGCTGGCCAACTACCTGCGGGTGCTGACCATGGAGGCCCAGACCATCGCCCGGGCCTGCGGCAAGGCGCACGTCTGCCATCTCGAGCCCGAGGATCTCGTCGCGGTCACCATCGAGGCCGCCGCAATGGCTCGCGTCCCGCTGGCGGGAACGGATTGGATTCCCGGTCAAGGGAATTCGGGCTGGTGAGCAGCGGTCGGAGTCGCAGCCGGTTTCGTGGACAAGGAGTCTTGACAGGATGAGCAGCACAGCGGATGTGGTGATCGTCGGCGGCGGCATCGAGGGCACCGCGGCGGCGTGGGCGCTGTCCCAACGGGGCATCACCGACGTCGTCGTCCTCGAACGCGACACCGTCGGCTCGGGGATGACCGGCAAGTCCAGCGGGATCGTCCGGTGCCACTACGGGGTCAGCTCGCTGGCCGCGATGGCCACCGTCGGGCTCGAGGTGTTCGAGAAGGCCGAGGAGATCTTCGGCACCGACATCGGGTTCCGCCAGACCGGCTACGTGGTCGGGGTCGGCGAGCAGAACGTCGACGCGCTGCGCAAGAGCCTGGCCGCCCAGCGGGCGGTCGGCGTGCAGACCGAGGAGATCGACAAGTCCGAGGTGGCCAGGATGTGGCCGCAGGCCGATCTGAGCCCGTTCGCGGCGTTCGGCTGGGAGGCGCGCGGCGGGTACGGCGACGCCTACCTGACCGCGCAGGCGTTCGCCGCGTCGGCGCGCGCGGCGGGGGTGCGGATCCGCCAGGGCGCGACGGTGACCGGGCTGGTCTGCGACGGGGACCGGGTCTGCGGGGTGCGGCTGACCGACGGCACCGAGGTCAGCGCCGGGACCGTGGTGGTGGCCACCGGGGTGTGGACCAAACCGTTGCTGGCCCCCTACGGCGTCGACGTGCCGATCCGGGTGGTGCGCGAACAGATCGTGCTGATCGATCCGGGCATGGAGGTCGGTGCGGTGCCGGTGTTCTCCGACCTGGTGTCGCTGCAGTACATCCGCCCCGAGGTGGGCGGCGAGATCCTGTTCGGCAACAGCGACCTGTCTGACTCGCGCGAGGCCGACCCGGACAACTACCTCAACCGCGCCGACGAGGAGTTCATCGACCTGACCGTGGAGCGGGTCAGCACCCGGTTCCCCGGCTTCGAGAACGCGGCGATCAGCAGCAGCTATGCCGGCTGCTACGACGCCACCCCGGACTGGAACCCGGTGATCTCGGCGACCGGGCTGGAGGGGTTGTTCGTGGCGGCCGGGTTCAGCGGCCACGGGTTCAAGATCGCCCCGGCGGTCGGACGGCTGGTGGCCGATCTGGTGGTCGACGGGCGCAGCAGCGACCCGCGCATCCCGGAGACCGATTTCCGGCTGTCGCGGTTCGCCGAGGGCAAGCTGTTGACCAGCCCGTACCCTTATGTCGGTGCCGGGCAGATGCGGTGACACCCAGATGAGCTGACGCCCTGCCACCATGACTGACTATGGCTGAGGAACCGCTGCTCCGTAACCGATCCGGCACCGCCCGCGATCGCGACCCTCGGGCGCCGGTCGAGGAGCTCGAGATCGAGGCGGCCATCGGGCGAAACGTGCGCCAGCTGCGCCTGCAGCATGGGCTCACCGTCGCCGAGATGGCCGCCCGGATCGGCATTTCCAAAGCCATGATGAGCAAGATCGAGAACGCCCAGACGTCGTGCAGCCTGTCGACGCTGGCGCTGCTGGCCAAGGGCTTCGATGTGCCGGTCACCAGCCTGTTCCGCGGCGCCGACGTGCAGCGCCCGGCGTCCTTCGTCAAGGCCGGCGAAGGGCCGCGCATCGTGCGGGCGGGCAGCCGCGAGGGCCACGAGTACCAGATGCTGGGCAGCCTGCGCGGTGAGCACCGCCGGTTGGAGAGCCTGCTGGTCACGCTCAGCCACAAGAGCCAGACCTACCCGCTGTTCCAGCACCCCGGCACCGAGTTCATCTACATGCTCGAAGGGGTGATGGACTACAGCCACAGCCGCACGGTGTACCGGCTGCACCCGGGGGATTCGCTGCAGTTCGACGGGGAGGGGGCACACGGACCGGTGGACCTCATCGAGGTGCCGATCCGGTTCCTGTCGGTGATCGCGTTCCCCGACTCGTATGTGTGAGTCCACACACATTCGCTCGCCGCGCGCGTGTCGGGTTGCCGACCGCGGATAACCCGCATTTGGACGCTGGGACCGCAGCGGAGTACAGTTACTCCTCGTGCAGCGGGTGCTTCTTCTCGGCAGCCGCGACGGGGTCTGATCCAGACCGGCCATCCCGTCGCGGGTGTTCGTGATGCGCCGGTCGAGTCCCGTCCTCACTCCCGGAGCAATCACCGTGACTACCTTCTCGAAACCTTCGCCCGACTCGCCGGACGCCTTCAACTGGAGCCCGGGCGTGCGTGAGATCACCAAGCCGTCCGGCCCGCCCAATCCCGGCCAGCCCGCGTGGAATCCGCAGCGCGGCTCGTCGATGCCGATCCACCGCTACCGCAGCTTCGCCGACGAGGTCGAGCACATCACGCTGCCGGACCGCACCTGGCCGGACAAGGTCATCACCAAGGCCCCGCTGTGGTGCGCGGTCGACCTGCGTGACGGCAACCAGGCGCTGATCGACCCGATGAGCCCGGCCCGCAAGCGCCGCATGTTCGATCTGCTGGTGCGGATGGGCTACAAGGAGATCGAGGTCGGCTTCCCGTCGGCCAGCCAGACCGACTACGACTTCGTCCGCGAGATCATCACCGACGGCGCGATCCCCGACGACGTCACCATCCAGGTGCTGACCCAGTGCCGCCCGGAGCTGATCGAGCGGACCTTCGAGGCCTGCCAGGGCGCGCCGCGGGTGATCGTGCACTTCTACAACTCGACCTCGATCCTGCAGCGGCGGGTGGTGTTCCGCGCCGACCGCGAGGAGGTCAAGCAGATCGCGCTGGCCGGTGCCCGCAAGTGCCTGGAGGAGGCGAAGAAGTACCCGGGCACGCTGTGGCGCTACGAGTACTCGCCGGAGTCCTACACCGGCACCGAGCTGGAGTACGCGGTGGAGGTGTGCAACGCGGTCGCCGAGGTCATCCAGCCCACCCCGGACTGGCCGCTGATCGTGAACCTGCCGGCCACGGTGGAGATGGCCACCCCCAACGTCTACGCCGACTCCATCGAGTGGATGAGCCGGCATCTGGTGCCGCGGGATTCGATCATCCTGAGCCTGCACCCGCACAACGACCGTGGAACCGCCGTCGCCGCAGCCGAACTGGGCTACATGGCCGGCGCGGACCGGATCGAGGGCTGCCTGTTCGGCAACGGTGAGCGCACCGGCAACGTCTGCCTGGTGACGCTGGGGCTGAACCTGTTCAGCCGCGGGGTGGATCCGCAGATCGACTTCTCCAACATCGACGAGATCCGGCGCACCGTCGAGTACTGCAACCAGCTGCCGGTGCACGAGCGGCACCCGTACGGCGGCGACCTGGTCTACACCGCGTTCTCCGGCAGCCACCAGGACGCCATCAACAAGGGCTTCGACCAGATGAAGATCGACGCCGACCAGCAGGGCAAGGACGTCGACGACATCATCTGGCAGGTGCCGTATCTGCCGATCGACCCGAAGGACGTCGGCCGCACCTACGAGGCCGTGATCCGGGTGAACTCGCAGTCCGGCAAGGGCGGAGTTGCCTACATCATGAAGGCCGACCACGGGCTGGTGCTGCCGCGCCGGCTGCAGATCGAGTTCAGCCAGGCGATCCAGAAGATCACCGACGGCGAGGGCGGCGAGGTGTCGCCGAAGGAGATGTGGGACATCTTCGCCGAGGAGTACCTGACGCCGATCTGGCCGCTGGAGCGGGTCCGCCAGAAGGTGACCGCGGCCGAGGTCGACGGTGGCACCGACACCATCGAGGCGGTGGTCAAGCTCAAGGGCGTCGAACACGAGATCGTCGGCAAGGGCAACGGCCCGGTGGCCGCGTTCGTCGACGCGCTGAGCACCATCGGCGTCAACGTGCATGTCCTGGACTACTCCGAGCACGCCCTGTCGGCGGGCGAGGAGGCGCAGGCCGCGGCGTATGTCGAAGCCTCCATCGGCGGCAAGACCGTGTGGGGCGTCGGCATCGCGCCGTCGATCACCACCGCCTCACTGCGCGCGGTGGTATCCGCGGTCAACCGCGCATCGCGGTAACGCGGCGCGGTAGCCGGGCGGGGACGAGCCAACCGCACCGCCGGTCCACAAGACCGGCGCACCCGTCATGTCCTCAGGCGTTGGCCTGAGGAGTGTCCTGAGGACATGACCGAGCTGTGGCCGATGTAACCCATTGGGCAGCTTGCTATCTCGGCTCGTCTCCGCCCGGCTGACACCCCTCGCGGTCGTGCGGCGCCGGCGCGGATCAGAACAGCGCGAACTGCTCGCCGACCGAGGTCGGGTTGAACTCCTCGATACGGGTGCCGCCGACCACCGACTCGAGCAGCCGCAGGAACTCGGCGTCGGCCACCAGCGGCACCCCGAGCTCGCGAGCGTGATAGCCCTTGCCGTGGGCGGGTTCGGGGTCGTTGCAGACCACCAGCGAGGTTTCGGTGTCCACCGCCTCGGTGTAGGAGAGCCCGGCGTGCACGATCCGCTCGATCAGTTCCTCGTGGGTGCGTTCCACCTCGGCGGCCAGCGCCACCCGCATCCCCTGCACCAGCGGCCGGCCGGCGATGAAGCGGCCGGGGTTGAGGTAGGTGCACGGCAGCCGCGAGGCCACCATCTTCAGCGGCCGCAGGTCCTCGTGGGTCACCTGCCCGTTGGGCCACAACCGTCGCGACAGCGGGCGCACCGGCAGCCACACCCGCCGTTCCCGGGCCAGCGCCAGCGCGGGTTTGAGGATCTGCGCCAGCACCAGCGCGTCGTCCAGCGCGTCGTGCGGTTTGAGCTGGGTGATGCCCCAGTGCGCGGCGAGCGTCTCCAGCCGCAGGTTCTCGGTGCCCAGCGCCAGCCGGCGGGCCAGCTCCACGGTGCACATCGCGCTGTCGATCGGCAGTTCGGCGCCGATCATCTCGGCCTCGGCGACCAGGAACGAGTAGTCGAATGCGACGTTGTGCGCCACCAGGGTGCGGCCGCGCAGCAACTCGATCAGCGGGGCCACGATGTCGGCGAACCGGGGTTGGCCGGCGAGCATCTCGGCGGTCAGCCCGTGCACATGGGTGGGGCCGGGATCCACACCCGGGTCCAGCAGCGAGTAGAGGGTCTGTTCGACGTTGCCGTCGTCGCTGAGGGCGAGTGCGGCGATGCTGACGACGCGCGCGTGTCCGGGGTGGAAGCCCGAGGTCTCCACATCGACGACCGCCCAGCCCGTCCCGGCCTCGTGGGCCGGGCGGCCCCAGGAGCCTGTTGACCGGCAGGACCCGGCGTCGATGTGGCTCACGTTCTCGAGGATGGCACGCGACGGCGACAAATCCGGTCAGGCGGGCGTCCGGCACCCCAGCGTGTCGGCGACCACGTGCTCGGCCCTTCTACACTGCCGGGAATGGTCACCACTCGAGGACGCATCGCCCTGGCGGCGGGTGCCGGGGCGCGCTGGGCGTCGCGGGTCACCGGTCGCGGGGCGGGCGCGATGATCGGTGGGCTGGTCGCGATGACCCTGGACCGCACCATCCTGCGCCAGCTCGGGGAGGGGCGCCGCAGCGCGCTCGTGACCGGCACCAACGGCAAGTCGACCACCACCCGGATGCTGGCCGCGGCGCTGCAGACGGTGGCTCCGGTGGCGACCAACGCCGAGGGCGCCAACATGGACGCCGGCCTGGTCTCCGCGCTGGCTGTCGCCCGCGACGCACCGCTGGCGGCGCTGGAGGTCGACGAGATGCACGTCCCGCACGTCGCCGACGCGCTCGACCCGGCGGTGATCGTGCTGCTGAACCTGTCGCGTGATCAGCTCGACCGGGTCGGGGAGATCAACCACATCGAGCGCACGCTGCGCGCCGGGCTGGCGCGGCATCCGGACACGGTCATCGTCGCCAACTGCGACGACGTGTTGATCACCTCGGCCGCCTACGACAGCCCGAACGTGGTGTGGGTGGCCGCCGGGGCCGGGTGGGCCAACGATTCGGTGAGCTGCCCCCGCTCCGGTGAGGTGATCGTGCGCGACGGCAGCCACTGGTATTCGACCGGAACGGATTTCAAGCGGCCGACGCCGCAGTGGTCCTACGACGCGACCCACATCCACGGCCCGGACGGGCTGACCCTGCCGATGCGGCTGAAGCTGCCCGGGGAGGTCAACCGCGGCAACGCGGCCCAGGCGGTCGCGGCGGCGGTCGCCCTGGGCGCCGATCCGGCCGCGGCGGTGGCGGCGGTGGAATCGGTCGAGGAGGTGGCGGGCCGGTACCGCACCCTGCGCCACGGCCGGCACACGGTGCGGATCCTGTTGGCCAAGAACCCGGCCGGGTGGCAGGAGGCGCTGTCGATGGTCGACACCGCGGCGGGTTCGGTGGTGATCGCGGTCAACGGCCGGGTGCCCGACGGCGAGGACCTGTCGTGGCTGTGGGACGTCAACTTCGAGCATTTCGTCAACCACCCGGTGGTGGCCGCCGGGGAGCGCGGCACCGACCTGGCGGTGCGGCTCGGCTACGCGGGGGTGCAGCACACGCTGGTGCACGACACCGTCAAGGCGATCGAGTCGTGTCCGCCGGGCCATGTCGAGGTGGTGGCCAACTACACCGCGTTTCTGGAACTGAACCGGGCGTTGGAGCGGAGCGGCCGTGGCTGAGTCGACGGTGCGGATCGGGCTGGTGCTGCCCGATGTGATGGGGACCTACGGGGACAGCGGCAACGCGGTGGTGCTGCGGCAGCGGCTGCGGATGCGCGGCATCCCGGCCGAGATCGTCGAGATCACCCTGCCCGACCCGGTGCCGGCCGAGCTGGACCTCTACACGCTCGGCGGTGCGGAGGACTACGCGCAGCGGCTGGCGACCCGGCATCTGAAGCGGTATCCGGGGCTGCAGCAGGCCGCGGCGCGCGGTGCGCCGGTGCTGGCGATCTGCGCGGCGATGCAGGTGCTGGGCCACTGGTACGAGACGTCCGCGGGTGAGCGGGTCGACGGGGTCGGCCTGCTGGACGTCACCACCTCCCCGCAGGACAAGCGCACCATCGGCGAGGTGGTGACCCAGCCCGTCGTCGAGGGCCTGCACCAGAAGCTGACCGGTTTCGAGAACCACCGCGGCGGAACGGTGCTCGGCGCCGATGCGCGGCCGCTGGCCAAGGTGATCCGCGGGGCGGGCAACCGGGCCGGCGACGGCTACGACGGCGTGGTGCAGGGCAGCGTCGTCGCCACCTATCTGCACGGGCCGTGTCTGGCCCGCAACCCGGAGCTCGCCGACCAGCTGTTGAGCAAGGTGGTCGGGGAGTTGCCGCCGCTGCAGCTGCCCGAGGTCGAACTGCTGCGCAAGGAACGGCTGGCGGCTCCGCGGCGGGCCTGAATCTTGTTGTCCCGGTTGCGGATCAGAGCCCGAGGTCGCGCAGGAATTCGGGTTTGTAGGCCTCGAGGATGACGTAGTTCGGGTCCGGCAGCGGCACCTCGGGTGCGTCGTCGGGCACCTGCTGCCCGCTTTCCGGATCCACCCACTGCTGGGTCGCGGCGTCCCAGCGGCTCACCGTGAACCGCGCGTCGACGTGGTCCTCGGCGACCAGTGCCCGCACGGTGCGTTCGGCCTCCTGCGCGTCGGCCAGCGTGTGGGTGTAGAGCAGGATGCGGTCGCCGTCGCGGGTGACGGTGACCCGTGAGCCGAGCCGGCGGCGCGCATCGTCGTCGAGATCGAGCGTGCGCAGCTTCTCCCAGAACGACAGCCGGTGCTCGGGGGTGCCGAGCTCGACCTCAACCTTGAATTCCTCGTCGGCCATGGCGGTCAACCTAGGCCATCGCCCGGCGCCCGGCCAACGCCCGCCCGAGGGTCAGCTCGTCGGCGAACTCCAGATCGCCGCCCATCGGCAGCCCGGACGCGATCCGGCTGACGGTCAGCCCGGGGATGTCGCGCAGCACCCGCATCAGATAGGTCGCGGTCGCCTCCCCCTCGGTGTTCGGGTCGGTGGCGATGATCACCTCGGACACCTCGACCCCGTCGACACGTTCCCCGATGCGGGTCAGCAGCTCGCGGATGCGCAGCTGCTCCGGGCCGATCCCCGACAACGGATCCAGCGCGCCGCCGAGCACGTGGTAGCGGCCGCGGAATTCGCGGGTGCGTTCGATCGCGGCGACGTCCTTGGGTTCCTCCACCACGCACACCAGCGACGCGTCCCGGCGCGGGTCGGCGCAGATCCGGCAGCGGTCGGCCTCCGAGACGTTGCCGCACACCGAGCAGAACGGCACCCCGTCGCGGACCCGGTTCAGCGCGGCGGTGAGCCGGTCGATGTCCGGCGGTTCCGCCGAGATCAGGTGAAAGGCGATCCGCTGGGCGCTCTTCGGGCCGATCCCGGGCAGCTTGCCCAGTTCGTCGATGAGATCCTGAACAGGTCCTTCGAACAACTACATCCCCGGCAGGCCGAGATCACCCATACCGCTGGCCAGCGGGCCGAGCCGGTCGTGGGCCAGGATGGTGACCTGCTTGGCGGCGTCGGCGATGGCCCCGACGATCAGGTCCTGCAGCGTTTCGACGTCGTTGGGGTCGACCACCTTCGGGTCGATGCGCACCGCGGTCACCTCGCCGCTGCCCTTCATGGTGACCTGGACCAGCCCGCCGCCGGCCTGACCGTTCACCTCGGCAGCGGCCAGCGCGGCCTGCGCCTCGACCAACCTCTGCTGCACCTGCTGGGCCTGGGCGAGGAGTGCCGACATATCGGGCTGTCCACTACCGGGTTGCATGACGGTCCCCTTGCATATTGGTTTCGACTTGGTCTCTGTCGCGCGTAGGCGGCGGTTCGGCCTTTCAGCCTAGCCGCGCCGTCGCTACCGTGACGCCCGTGCCTGCCTGCCTGCGTGTCGGCGCCACCGTTGCCCGGCGCGGTTTCGCCACGGTGGCCGCCGGAGTGCTGATCGCCGCCCCGACGGTGGTCGCCCCGACCTTCGCCGCACCGCCGGTGTTCGCCGCGCCGCCGGTGCCGGCCGCCCCGACCACCATCGCCGGCAAGATCGTGTTCCTCGACCCCGGCCACAACGGCACCAACGACGCGTCGATCCACCGCCAGGTGCCGACCGGCCGCGGCGGCACCAAGGACTGCCAGGCCAGCGGCACCGCCACCGAGGACGGGTATCCCGAGCACACCTTCGCCTGGGAGACCACGCTGCGCATCCGCCATGCGCTGCACAGCCTCGGGGTGCGCACGGCGATGTCGCGGGGCAACGACAACGGGGTGGGCCCCTGTGTGGACGAGCGGGCCGCGCTGGCCAACTCGGTGCGCCCGCATGCGATCGTGAGCATCCACGCCGACGGCGGTCCGCCGACCGGCCGCGGTTTCCACGTGCTGTACTCGCATCCGCCGCTCAACCAGGCCCAGGCCGGGCCGGCGGTGCGGTTCGCCCAGATCATGCGTGACCAGTTGCAGGCCGCCGGCCTGGTGCCGGCCACCTACATCGGCAGCAACGGGCTCAATCCGCGCTCCGACATCGCCGGGCTCAACCTGGCCCAGTACCCGGCGATCCTGGTCGAGCTGGGCAACATGAAGAACCCGGCGGATGCGGCGCTGATGAAGTCCCCGGAGGGACGGCAGAAGTACGCCGACGCGGTGGTGCGCGGAATCGCCGCGTTCCTGGCGCTGTACTGAGCTAGCGGTTCTCCAGGTGGCGTTTGAGGTTGGCCAGCACCTCGTCGTAGATCCGGCGCAGCCCCAGCGGGGCGAACGTCTTCTCGAAGAATCCGTTGATGCCGCCGGCGCCCTGCCAGGTGGTCTTGACCGTGACGGTGGCGCCCTCGCCGGCCGGCGACACCGTCCAGTTGGTGATCATCGAGGAGTTGGCGTCCTTTTCGATCACGGTGTGCCCGGCCACGTCCACCTCGGCGCGCACCTCGCGCACCCGCGACCGGGTGGCCTGCAGCCGCCAGCCGGCCACCGTGCCCGCGCCCTGTCCGCCCTCGAGCACCTGATAGTCGCGGAAGTGCGGGGAGAGGATCTTCGGGCGCACCGTCGTGTAGTCGCCCACCGCCGCCAGCACCTCCTCCGGCGCGGCGTTGATCAACACGCTGCTCGATGCGCTGACCTGTCCCATTGGTCGTGACTCCCTCGGTCGGGGGCGGATGAGCGGTTCGACAAGGTCGCATCGGCCGCGACCGCGGACTAGCGTATATCCGTGTCTGTGGCGCAATCCGACGCACGTGCCGCCCACGCCGCCGCCGTGCGGCGACTGCTGGCGAGCTATCGGGCGATTCCCCCCGACGCGACCGTCCGGCTGGCGAAACCGACGTCGAACCTGTTCCGGGCGCGTGCCAAGACCCGGCACAAGGGGCTCGACGTCTCCGGGCTGACCGGCGTCATCGAGGTCGACCCGGACGCCCGCACCGCCGACGTCGCCGGCATGTGCACCTACGAGGATCTGGTGGCCGCCACGCTGCCCTACGGGCTGAGCCCGCTGGTGGTTCCCCAGCTCAAGACGATCACGCTGGGCGGCGCGGTGACCGGGCTGGGCATCGAGTCGGCGTCGTTCCGCAACGGGCTGCCGCACGAGTCGGTGCTGGAGATGGACATCCTCACCGGCGCCGGCGAGGTGGTCACCGCGTCACCGGACAAACACTCCGACCTGTTCCGGGCGTTTCCGAACTCCTATGGCACGCTTGGCTATTCGGTTCGACTGAAGATCGAGCTGGAACCGGTCAAACCGTTCGTCGAGCTGCGCCACCTGCGGTTCAACAGCGTGGCGGCGCTGTTCGAACAGATGGACCGCATCGTGGCGACCGGCCGCTACCACGACACCCCGGTCGATTACCTCGACGGGGTGGTGTTCGCCGCCGACGAGGGTTATCTGACACTCGGTTTCAAGACGATCAGCCCCGGGCCGGTCAGCGACTACACCGGCATGCAGATCTACTACCGGTCCATCCAGCACCCCGGCGAGGACGGCGCGGAGAAACGCGACCGGCTGACCATCCACGACTATCTGTGGCGATGGGACACCGACTGGTTCTGGTGTTCCCGGGCGTTCGGGGTGCAGAACCCACGCATCCGGCGGTTCTGGCCGCGGCAGTTCAAGCGCAGCAGCTTCTACTGGAAGTTGATCTCCTACGATCAGCGGTTCCACATCGCCGACCGGATCGAGCAGCGCAAGGGCCGCCCGCCCCGGGAACGCGTGGTGCAGGACATCGAGGTGCCGATCGAGCGCGCCACCGAGTTCGTCGAATGGTTCTTGGCCAACATCCCGATCGAACCGATCTGGCTGTGCCCGCTGCGGCTGCGCGACCCGAACGGCTGGCCGCTGTACCCGCTGCGGGCGGACCGGACCTATGTCAATGTCGGGTTCTGGTCGTCGGTGCCGGCCGGGCCCACCGAGGGCTACACCAACCGGCTGATCGAACGCAAGGTCAGCGAGCTCGACGGTCACAAATCGCTGTACTCGGACTCCTACTACACGGCGGAAGAGTTCGATCAGCTGTACGGTGGAGAGACTTACAAGACCGTCAAAAAGGTATACGACCCGGATTCACGTCTGCTTGACCTGTACGCGAAGGCGGTGCAACGGCGATGACCACGCTCAAGGAATCTTCGGTACGGACACCCAACCGCAAATACACGATCGCCGAGATCCTGGAGATCTTCGCCGGTGGCCAACTGCCGTTGAGATTCACCGCATACGACGGCAGCACGGCCGGACCGCAGGACGCCCAGTACGGCCTGAACCTGCTCACCCCGCGCGGCACCACCTATCTGGCCACCGCGCCCGGCGAGCTCGGCCTGGCCCGCGCCTACATCGCCGGGGATCTCGAACCGTACGGGGTGCATCCCGGTGACCCCTACGAGTTACTCAAGGCGCTGGCCGACAAGGTGCAGTTCCGCCGGCCGCCGGCGCGGGTGCTGGCCAATGTGGTGCGCTCACTGGGCATCGAGCACCTCAAGCCGATCGCCCCGCCCCCGCAGGAGGCGCTGCCGCGCTGGCGGCGCGTCGCGGAAGGCCTGCGGCACAGCAAGACTCGCGATGCCGAGGCCATCCACCATCACTACGACGTGTCGAACACGTTCTACGAGTACGTGCTCGGCCCGTCGATGACCTACACCTGCGCGTGCTATCCGCATCCCGAGGCCGGCCTGGAGGAGGCGCAGGAGAACAAGTACCGGCTGGTGTTCGAGAAGCTGCGGCTCAAGCCCGGCGACCGGTTGCTCGACATCGGCTGCGGCTGGGGCGGAATGGTGATGTACGCCGCCAAGCGCGGGGTCAAGGCGATCGGCGTGACGCTGTCGAAGGCGCAGGCCGAGTGGGGGCAGAAGGCGATCGCCGAACAGGGGCTCGGCGATCTGGCCGAGGTGCGCCACGGCGACTACCGCGATGTAAGGGAGTCGGGCTTCGACGCGGTCTCGTCGATCGGGCTGACCGAACACGTCGGGGTGCGCAACTACCCGACGTACTTCCGGTTCCTGAAGTCCAAGCTGCGTCCGGGCGGGCTGCTGCTCAACCACTGCATCACCCGGCCCGACAACCGCAGCCGGGCCACCGCCGGCGGGTTCATCGACCGTTACGTGTTCCCCGACGGTGAGCTCACCGGGTCCGGGCGCATCATCACCGAGGCGCAGGACGCCGGCCTCGAGGTGATTCACGAGGAGAACCTGCGCAACCACTACGCGCTGACGCTGCGCGACTGGTGCCGCAACCTGGTGGAGCACTGGGACGAGGCGGTGGCCGAGGTCGGGCTGCCCACAGCCAAGGTGTGGGGCCTGTACATGGCCGGCTCCCGGTTGGGCTTCGAGACGAATGTCGTTCAGCTGCACCAGGTTCTGGCAGTGAAACTGGATTCACACGGCAACGACGGCGGGCTGCCGCTGCGGCCCTGGTGGTCGGCCTGACCGGTCGGCCCTGATCGCCGGGTGAGACCTGAGCGCCGGGGTGCGCCCCGGCCCCGGTTCAGCCGTCGATCCGGCGCGCCCCGAGCTCGTTCTGCAGCAGCTCCAGCGCGGCTTCCTCCGGGTCGCGCGGCGGCGGCGCCTCGGTGGACTCGGCGGCGGCCGCCTCGGCCAGCATCGCCTCCTCGTCGTCCTCGTAGGCCTCGGGTGACGGCGGCTCGTCGGGCGGCGGTGGCGGTGGCGGCGGTTCCGGGGCCGGCGCCGGGGCGGCCGCCGAGCCGACCTCGCAGCGGATGTTCCAGTCGACGCCCAGCGCGTCCTTGAGCGCCTCGCGGATGACGTCGGCGTTGCGCGGTTCGGTCAGGCGGCGGGCCAGCGGCGCGGACTCGTGGCTGAGCACCAGCGTGTTGCCCTCGACGGCGCGCACGATCGCGCCGGAGAGCATGACCTCGGTGGTGCGGCTGCGCTGCCGGACCTTCTCGCGCACCGTCGACCACATGCTGCGCACCGCCGCGGCGTTCGGCGCACCCGGCGCCCCGGCTTGCGCCGGCTGGGTGGGAGCCGACTGAGCGGCGGCCGGCTGGGCCGGTGCCGGCTGGGCTGGATTCTGCCTCGCCGGCTGGGCTGGATTCTGCCGCGCCGGCTGGGCTGGATTCTGCCGCGCCGGCTGGGCTGGGGCCGGACGGGACTCGGGCTGCGGCCGCTGGGTCTGCCGGGGCGCGGGTCGCTCGGCCGCGGGCCGCTGGGGTTCGGACCGGCGCGGCTGCGGCGGCGCCGGGTCGGCGGCCGGGGCTGAGGCGGCGGGCGGTGTGGCGGGCTGGGCCGGCGCGGCGCTTCGGCGGACGAACTGCTTCGGCGCCCCCGCCTGCTCCGGCACCGACATGTCCAGCCGGGCCTCGATGCGCTCGATACGCTGCAGCAGCGCCGATTCGGTGTCGCTGGCCGACGGCAGCAGCAGCCGCGCGCACACCACCTCCAGCAGCAGCCGCGGCGCCGTCGCACCCCGCATCTCCCCCAGCCCGGCGTGCACCACCTCGGCGTAGCGGGTCAGCGTCGCGGTGCCGATCCGGGCGGCCTGCTCCCGCATCCGCTCCAGCACGTCCTGCGGCCCGTCGACCACCCCGCGCGCGATCGCGTCCGGCACGCACTGCAGCACGATCAGGTCGCGGAACCGCTCGAGCAGGTCGGTGGCGAACCGGCGCGGATCGTGTCCGGCGTCGACCACCGCCTCGACCGCGCCGAAGAGAGCGGCCGCGTCCCCGGCGGCCAGCGCGTCGACCGCGTCGTCGATGAGCGCCACATCGGTCGCGCCGAGCAGCGCCAGCGCCCGCGAGTAGGTGATGTGGTTGGCGCCGTCGGCGGTGGTGTCCGACCCGGCCAGCAGCTGATCGAGCACCGACAGGGTGTCCCGCGGTGAACCGCCGCCGGCCCGGATGACCAGCGGATAGACCGCGTCGTCGACGGTGACGTTCTCCTGCGCGCAGATCCGCTCCAGCAGCGTGCGCATGGTGCGCGGCGGCAACAACCGGAACGGGTAGTGGTGGGTGCGCGACCGGATGGTTGGCAGCACCTTCTCCGGTTCGGTGGTGGCGAACACGAAGATCAGGTGCTCGGGCGGCTCCTCGACGATCTTCAGCAGCGCGTTGAAGCCCGCGGTGGTGACCATGTGGGCCTCGTCGACGATGAAGATCCGGTACCGCGACTGGGCCGGCGCGAAGAAGGCGCGGTCACGAAGTTCGCGGGTGTCGTCGACGCCGCCGTGGCTGGCCGCGTCCAGCTCCACCACATCGACGCTGCCCGGCCCGTTGGGGGCCAGCGCCACACACGACTCGCACTCCCCGCACGGGGTCGGGGTGGGGCCCTGGGCGCAGTTCAGCGAGCGGGCCAGGATGCGGGCCGACGAGGTCTTGCCGCAGCCGCGCGGGCCGGAGAACAGGTAGGCGTGGTTGATCCGCCCGGTGCTCAGCGCGACCGACAGCGGTTCGGTGACATGCTCCTGACCGACGACTTCAGCGAACGTCGCGGGCCGGTACTTGCGGTAGAGCGCCACGGTCAGCAGGCTACCGACGTGATCCGACGCCTGACCATCTCAGTCCCCGAGTAACGCCTCGGTCGCCGCGAGCAGCGCGCAGGTGGCGAGCCCGTCGACGGCCTCCCGCAGTTCGGGCAGCGGCGGGAACGAGGGGGCGATGCGAATGTTCTTGTCTTCCGGATCTTTTCGATACGGGAACGTGGCGCCCGCCTCGGTCACCGCGATACCGGCGTCCTTGGCCAGCGCGACGGTGCGCCGGGCGGTGCCGGGCAGCACGTCGAGGCTGACGAAGTAGCCGCCCCTGGGCTCGGTCCAGGACGCGATCTTCGACTCGCTCAGCCGGTCGTTGAGGATCTCCTGCACCAGGGCGAACTTCGGGGCCAGCAGGTCGCGGTGCCGGCGCATGTGCTCGCGCACCCCGTCGGCGTCACGGAAGAACCGCAGATGACGCAGCTGGTTGACCTTGTCCGGACCGATCGACTTCTTGCCCGCGTACTTCAGGTACCAGGCGATGTTGTCCGATGAGGCGCCGAAGAAGCTCACCCCGGCACCGGCGAAGGTGATCTTGGAGGTGGAGGCGAACACCAGCGGCCGGTTCGGATAGCCGGCCGCGGCGGCCAGGCCCAGCACGTCCACCGGGGGGATGAACTCGTCGGTGAGGGTGTGCACCGCGTAGGCGTTGTCCCACATCAACCGGAAATCACTTGCCGCGGTGGGCATTTGCGCCAAACGGCGGACCACTTCGGGGGAGAAGACCACGCCGGTGGGGTTGGAGTACACCGGGACGCACCAGATGCCCTTGATAGCCGGATCGGCGGCGACCAACTCCTCGACCAGGTCCATGTCGGGGCCGTCCTCGCGCATCGGCACGGTGATCATCTCGATACCGAGGGTCTCGGTGATGGCGAAGTGCCGGTCGTAGCCGGGAGCGGGGCACAGGAACTTGACCACCGGCTCCTTGACCCAGGGCCGCGGTGAGTCGACGCCCCCGTAGAGCATCGAGAACACCACGGTGTCGTGCATGATCTCCAGGCTGGCGTTGTTGCCCGCGATCAGGTTCTGCACCGGAATGCCCAGCAGCTCAGCGAAGATGGCGCGCAGTTCCGGCAGCCCCTGCAGCCCGCCGTAGTTGCGGGTGTCGGTGCCCTCGCCGTCGCGGTAGGAGTCGGGCCCGGTGCCGGGCAGGCCCAACAACTCGTTGGACAGGTCCAGCTGGGCCGCCGCGGGTTTGCCCCGTGTCAGGTCCAGCTTGAGTCCCTTGGCCTGCAGCGCGGCGTAGTTGCGCTTCTGCAACTCGTGCTGAGCGCGCAGTTCTTCACGGCCGAGCGACTGAAACGACACGAAGCGCCTTTCACAAGAGCCGGGAAATCGAGGGGACCCCGCGCACCCGCCAGAGCCCGCTGACCCTTGCTGCCTTCCGGCCCTGGGGGAGTTCACAGGATGGACGCCGCGCGGGGTCCAGCCGCGAGTCTAATACCAGGCCGCTGCATTACCACGCCCCCGGTGCGATGGCACGGCCCGGGTTCGCGGTCCGCTACCATATCGGCGGAGGATTCGCCTAGTGGCCTATGGCGCTCGCCTGGAACGCGGGTTGGGTTAATAGCCCTCGCGGGTTCAAATCCCGCATCCTCCGCACTCGGCCCGGGGTGCGACCACTCAACACCTGGTCGCACCCCGGCCCATTTACCGGCCTCGAGGAGGAGCATGCGGCGCTGGGTCGCTGTGACATGGCACATCCTGACCGTCGTCATCGCTGCGGCCCTGTATTTCCTGTTCGTCCTGCCCCGCTGGTGGGAGCTGATGGGCGTGACGCCGCACGCCCTGGGCACCGTGTTGCGCATCGTCTGCGGCGTGCTGATCGGCCTGGCCGCGTTGCCGGTGCTGTTCACCCTGATGCGCACCCGGCGTCCGGAGCTGCGCACCCCGCAGCTGGCCCTGACGCTGCGCACCGTGTCGATCGTGCTGCACGTGGTGGCCGGGGTGATCATCGTCGGCACCGCGATCACCGAGATCTGGGTGTCGCTGGACGCCGCCGGGCAGTGGCTGTTCGGGATCTACGGGGCGGCCGCGGCGATCGCGCTGCTCGGCATCTTCGCCTTCTACCTGGCCGACCTCGCCGAGCTGCCGCCACCGCCGCCGAAACCGGTCAAGCCGAAGTCGGAGCGGCGGCGGATCCGCCGGCGCCGCGCCGCCAGGACCGAGGAGTCCGGGACCGAATCGGCCCAGGCAGGCGCCGAGCCGTCCGAGGCCGAGTCCCAGCCGGCCGGGGCCGAGTCCCGGGACACTGGGGCCGAGTCCCAGCCGGCCGGGGCCGAGTCCCGGGACACCGGGTCCGATGAAGCCTCCTCCGAGGAACCCGGGTCCGACTCCGGCGCCGACTCCGGGTCCGACTCCGGATCCGAATCCGGGGACGCCGGCACCGAAGCCGCCACCGAAGCCGACTCTGCCGCCGGGGACACCTCTGCGAAGAGCGCCGCGGACGACTCCGAGCGCGCCGACACCGAGGCGGCGGCGAACGACGACGGCGGTGACCGCGGGGACAAGAAGCCGACCCGGCCACGGCGGCGTCGGCGCCGCCGCACCCGAGGCGCAGTGGCCGTCGACGACTGAGTCGGCGGTATTCGGGCAGTATGGGCACATGAGGATTCGCGACATGCGTCGATCGCTGCTGGCACTGCTGGCGGCGTTCACCACCGCGGTGGCCCTGCTCGCGCCGGTCGCCCCGGGTGTTGCCGTCGCCGCGCCGGGTGATCCCGCGACCGCCGCGAGCCTGGTGGAACCGGCGGTGGCCAGGATCGACACCAGGATTCACTACCAGCGCGCGGTCGGTAACGGCACCGGCATCGTCATCGACCCGAGCGGCCACGTGCTGACCAACTTCCACGTCGTCGGTGGCGCCGACGAGATCACCGTGTCCGTACTGGGCCGGTCCTATCCCGCCCAACTGATGGGCTACGACCGCCGCGACGACGTCGCGGTGCTGCAGCTGGTCGGCGCCGTCGACCTGCCCACCGCGCCGATCGGTGACTCGTCGCGGCTGGTGCCGGGCGAGCCGGTGGTGGCGCTGGGCAACGCTCGCGGCTCCAACCGGCCGCTGACCCGCGAGGTCGGCACCATCGTCGGATTCGGCCGTTCGGTGCAGGCCGAGGACACCCTGACCGGTAGCAAGGACGAACTCAACAACCTGATCGAGTTCGCCGCACCGGTGGTCGCCGGCGACTCGGGTGGTCCGGTGGTCAACAGCGCCGGCGAGGTCGTCGGAATGACGACGGCCGCGACGGTCAACTTCCTGATGGGCCCGGGCGGCAAGGGCTTCGCTATCCCGATCAACGATGCGATGGCCATCGCCAACCAGATCCGCGCGGGGGTCCCGTCGGACACCGTCCACATCGGCCCGCCGGTGCTGCTGGGCGTCGGCGTGCGCACCGCGCCGCGCCGCGGCCAGGGGGTGGTGGTCGCCGACGTGCTGCCCGGCGGCGCGGCCGAACGCGCCGGACTGCAGCCCGGCGACATCCTGCTGGAGCTCGACGGCACCCCGCTGGACTCGGCCACCACGCTGACCTACGTGCTGGATCGGCACTATCCGGGTGATGTGGTGGATCTGGTCTGGCTGGACAACAGCGGCCGCCAGCAGTCCGGCAAGGCCACGCTGGTGCGTCAGCCCCAGTAGCGGTCAGCGCCCGTCGGCGCTCGCCAGCAGCCGCTCCAGACCACTGATCAACAGGTCCAGCTCGAAGGCGAACTGGGTCTCGGCGTCGGCTCTCCGGTCGGCGGCTTCCCGCTCCGGGGTTCCGCCCTGGCCGGGCGCCGCGGCCAGCACCCGGCGCAATGCCGGATAGGTGTCGCCGGGGAGTTCGCGCAGCGCCGCCTCGGTCTCGGCCCGGTGGCGGTGCATTCCCGAGTCGGTCTGCCCGATCAGCGTCTGGGCGGCGGACTGGGCGATGTTGGACGCCGCGGTCAGCCCGTGCCGGGCGGTGTCGGGGTCCAGGCCCGCGGCCAGCAGCGCGTCGAGTACCCGGTCGGCCAGCGCGAGCGCGGCCGAGGTGCCCAGCCCGCGCACCCGCTGGAAGTCGGTCACCACACCGATGCGCACCAGCCCGTCGCGCAGGGCGACCGCGTAGGCGCGCAGCACCGCACGCCAGTCGTCGCCCGCGGGCAGCTCGACGCCGCCCAGTTGGCGTTCGAACGAATCGACCACCACCAGCGTCAGCAGACCCTCCCGATCGCCGACGTAGTAGTGCAGCGCCTTGCGGGTGACCCCGAGCGCGTCGGCCACCGCCTGCATGGTCAGGTCCCGCGGCCCCAGCCCACGGGCGGCGGCGACGATCTGCTCCCGGCTGATCCGCGGCGGCCGGCCCCGGGCTCGCCGCGCCGGCGCAGACCGCGAACCGGAGCCCGGCTGCCCACCGGTCGGGCCGGGACTGTCCGGCCCGGTGGCTACCGGGCCGGAAGCCGTCTGCTCGCGGGAGGTCACCCGGCCAGCCTAAGCCGCCACCGGCGATTTTTCACCGTTCGGTAAAAACGCCTTCACGGGGCGACCCGCCGCCCTATGCTGAGCACGTGCCAAACACCTATCGGGTCGTGCAGTGGACAACCGGCAACGTCGGCAAGAGCTCGGTCGAGGCAATCGTGCGCCACCCCAACTACGAGCTGGTCGGCGTGTACGCCTGGTCCAAGGACAAGGTCGGCCGCGACGCCGGAGAACTGGCCGGCATCGAACCGCTCGGGATCACCGCCACCGACGACATCGACGCGCTGCTGGCGCTGAAACCGGATGTGGTGGTTTACAACCCGATGTGGATCAACGTCGACGAGCTGGTCCGCATCCTCGAGGCCGGGGTGAACGTGGTGGCGACCGCGTCGTTCATCACCGGTCACAACCTCGGCGCCGATCGCGACCGCATCGAACAGGCCGCGAAGCGCGGCGGCGCAACGATCTTCGGCTCCGGGGTGAGCCCCGGTTTCGCCGAGCTGCTGGCCATCGTGTCCGCGACGGCCTGCGACCGGGTGGACAAGATCACCATCTCCGAATCCGCCGACACCACGCTCTACGACTCGCCGGACACCGAGCGTCCGGTCGGGTTCGGGACCCCGATCGACGATCCGAACCTGGCGCCGATGGCGTCGAAGGGCACCGCGGTGTTCGCCGAGGCGGTGCGGCTGGTGGCCGACTCACTGGGCCTGCAACTCGACGAGATCGTGTGCGAGGCCGAATACGCCAAGACCACCGAGGATCTCGACCTCGGCTCGTGGCGCATCGACGCCGGCTGCGTGGCCGGGGTGTACGTGAGCTGGCAGGGCCGGATCGGCGGGCGGACGGTCATCGACCTGAATGTGCGGTGGCGCAAAGGTCAGTCGCTGGAACCGGATTGGCAGCTCGACGGCGACGGCTGGAAGATCACCGTCGAGGGCCGGCCCACCATCAACATGCAGGTGGGTTTCCTGCCGCCGCCGGACATGATCGAGAACGCCAAGTCGATCGAGGACTTCTTCGTGCTCGGCCACATCATGACCGCGATGCCGCCGATCCACGCGATTCCGGCCGTGGTGGCCGCACCACCGGGCATCGCGACCTACAACGACCTGCCGCTGCCGCAGGCGCGTGGTGTGGTGCCGGTGCAGCAGAACGCCTGACTCAGCCCGCCACACGCACCACGTTGGCGCTCAGCGTCGCGTCGGGCGGTCCTTCCACGACGACGTTGCTGAGGATCTGGGCCTGCTCGTTGTGCACGGTGAACTCGCCGGGCTGCGGTTCGTTCCCACCGACGACTTCGTAGAACACCGTGAACGGGGTCTCCGGCAGCGGGTGCAACCCGAGATATCGCGGCTCGATGTTGTAGGTGTAGCGGCAGCCGCCGCCCGGTTCGCAGGCCTGGTCGGTGACCACCACCTTGATCACGAACTCGTCCGCGGTGGGCACCCGGGCCTGCGGAAGCGCCGGCGGGCGCGGGGCCTCGGTGTGCTGCGCGCTCGGCACCTGCACGTCGCCGAAGACCATCACCGCCGCGATGCCGATACCACTGACCAAGATCGCGATCAACGCCAGCGCGGCCAGCAACCGCCGCAGACCCGTCGAAATCCGCATGGACATACTCAACCGTGTGCGTCGGTGCCCCGCCGGGATTTCGCTCCGGCCGAATGCCGGCGCGCCGCGCCGGGGGTCAGGACCGCGCCGCGGTGCGCGCCTGCCGGGTGACCACCGACCGGCCGACCACCGGCTCCAGCAATCCCGGCGGCGCCTGCACGACGTGCGGGATGGCGTTGACGATCGACTGGCCGGTGAACGCCAGCGACGGGTTCGCCCGTTCGCCCGGTCCCGGGTCGAACGCGAAGTGCACCCGCATGCCCGGCCGGCCCTCGATGCGGTGCACCATTCCGGCGCCGCCCTCGGGTTCGGGCCAACTCTGCGGCCACGGCGTGCTCGACACGGTCGCGAAGTACTGGATCGCCACCACCGGCTCACCGCCGACCACGCCGGCCAACCGCCAACGGTGCCCGCAGATCGTGCCGGCCGGGATCGGGCCGAGTCGGGTGGTCAGTTCGTCGGGCGCCAGCAACGTCTCCCAGTCCAGTTCGACCGAGTCGAGCTCGATGCCCAGCACGTCGGCGATGAACCGCACCACCGCTTCCCAGTCGTGGCGCACCTTGCCCGACGCGATGCGGGCCGGAACGTGGCCGTCGGGTTTGCCGAACCCCATCGACTCGTGCAGCACGTCCCAGATCGGATACGCCAGGTCCAGGTTGAGCGCGTACTCGTCGATGCGGTAGCTGTCGATCTGCCCGGCGCCCGCGAGTATGGCGACCGGCAGGTTCAGGCTGACGATACCCGGCTCGCAGCCGGAGGCGTAGAACGTCGATCCGCCTTCGCGGCAGGCCGATTCGAGAAGTTCACGCCACTTCTCGGGTGCCGAGCGCGGATAGACCATCGGGATGGTCGAGATGGTCACCACGTTGATGCCGTGTCGCAGCAGCCGGGCGATCTCCTGGTAGGCCTGCTCCTCGCGGCCGACGGCGGTCGAGCAGTACGAGAAGCAGTCCGGCCGCTGCTCGAGCACGGCGTCGAAATCGCTGTGGGCCAGCACGCCGGTGTCGGGGCGACCGCAGAAGCTGCCGGCGTCCCGGCCGACCTTGTCCGGTGTCGAGGTGAGCAGGCCGACCAGCTCGAGCTGCGGATCGTCGATCAGACCGCGCAGCGCCTCGCGGCCGGTGATCCCGGTTCCGGCGTGTACCACGGTGTAGGCCATCCGCCCTCCCTCCGACCCGCCCCCCGACAGGTCCGCGTTGCTGCAGGACGGTTGAAAACCTACATTCTCGATGTCGGTAACGTCTACTCTCAGTCAGTAGGACCACGACCAGGGCAGGTGACACCCGATGTCGAGCGCGCCAACCGCTGCGAAACACATTGATTTCGATCCATTCTCGGACGAGTACTTCACCAACCCGTTCGAGATCTACCGACAGCTGCGCGACCACGCCCCGGTCTATTTCAGCGAGAAGTACAACTTCTGGGCGCTGTCGCGGTACGCCGACGTCGCGCCCTCGATGAAGGATCACCAGCGGTTCTCGTCGGCCAAGGGGGTCACCCTCGACCACTTCATCGACCCCGATGCGTTGATCCCCGAGGGCGTCATCATCATGATGGACCCGCCCCAGCACACCCGGATGCGGTCGCTGGTGAACAAGGTCTTCACCCCACGCGCGATCGCCCAGCTGGAACCGATGGTCCGCGAAATCATCACCGGCTTCGCAGCGCAGGTCGACCCGCGGTCGTTCGACGCGGTCGAGGAGTTCTCGGCCCTGTTCCCGGTCGAGGTCATCACGACGATGCTCGGCGTTCCGCCCGGCGAACGCCAGCAGATCCGGCACTGGGTGGACGCGCTGCTGGAACGCGAACCCAACACCGGCTACAGCACCCCGGCGAGCCGCCAGGCCGCGGTCGACATGTGGCATTACTACCACGAGCTGGTCCAGTGGAAGCGGGCACACCCGGGCGACGACATGATCTCCCGGCTGACCGAGGTCGAGGTGCAGCGCGACGACGGCACCGTCACCCGGCTCAGCGATTTTGAGATCTCGGCGTTCGCGTCGATGCTCGGCGGGGCCGGCGCCGAGACGGTGGCCAAGCTGATCGGCAGCGGCGTGGTGCTGTTCGCCAAACATCCGGAGCAGTGGCAGTTGCTGCGCAACGACCGCAGCCTGCTGCCGGCCGCATTCGAGGAACTGCTGCGCTACGAAGGCCCGTCGCAGTACAACATCCGTTGGAGCACAGTCGATGTCGAGTTCCACGGGGTGACCAAACCCAAGGACAGCGCGGTGATGATGATCAACGGGTCGGCCACCCGCGACGAACGGGCCTTCGAGGACCCGGACCGTTTCGACATCACCCGCAAGCCCAAAGGGCACAACCTGGGCTTCGGCTACGGCATCCACAGCTGCCTGGGGGCCGCGCTGGCCCGGCTGGAGGGCCGGATCGCGCTGGATGTGCTGTGCGACATGATCCCCGATTACGAGGTCGACACCGACGGGCTGGAGCGGGTCAAGTTGCCGAATGTGTTCGGCTGGAAGAGCGTTCCGGTGCGGGCCCGCTGACTCGGCTCATTTCCTGATCGGGTTGCCGTGCTCGTCCCAGTTGGCGGCGACCTTCTTGCTCGGCTGCACCCGCGGCGGTTCGCCCGGCATCTTCGGATAGTTCGGCGGGTACGGCAGGTCGCCGAGCCCGCGCTCCTCGTCGGCCTCGACCATCTCGAGCAGTTTCGTCAGCGACTGCGGGTTGTCGTCGATGCCGGCCCACGGATCGGGGCGGGCGGCCACGAAGTCGGGCACGGTGGACATGGTGAAGTCGTCCGGGTCGGCGTCGGCCAGCTCGGTCCAGGTCAGCGGCGTCGACACGGTCGCGATCGGGGTCTTGCGCACCGAGTACGGCGAGGCGAACGTGCGGTCGCGGGCGTTCTGGTTGTAGTCGATGAAGATCCGTTTGCCGCGTTCCTCCTTCCACCACGAGGTGGTCACCGCGTCGGGGGCGCGGCGCTCCACCTCCCGCGCCAGCGCGATACCGGCCCGGCGCACCGCGATGAAATCCCACTCGGTGCTGATCCGCAGGAACACGTGAATGCCGCGCCCGCCGGAGGTTTTCGGGTATCCGACCAGCCCCAGTTCGTCGAGCAATGGTTTGAGCACGTCGATCGCGACCGACCGGGCCTCGGCGAAGCCGGTGCCGGGCTGCGGGTCCAGGTCGATGCGCAACTCGTCGGGGTGTTCGGTGTCGGGGCAACGCACCTGCCACGGGTGCAGGGTGACCGAGCCCATCTGCGCCGCCCAGATGACCGCGGCCGGGTGGGTGATCTTCAGCGCGTCGGCGGTGCGCCCGGACGGAAAGGTCACCGTACACGTCTGCAGGTAGTCGGGGTGCTTGGCCGGCACCCGCTTCTGGTAGATCTCCTCACCCTCGATGCCGTCCGGGAAGCGCTGCAGGTGCACGGGGCGGTCGCGCAGCAGCGCCACCATCCGGTCGGCGACGGCGAGGTAGTAGTCGATCATCGCGCCCTTGGTGCCGTCGCGGCCGAGCTTCGGGAAATACACCTTGTCCCGGTTGGTCACCCGCACCTTGATTCCGTCGACGTCGATTTCTGTTGCACGGGTGGGCATTTCAGGACTCCAGCACGTCGCGCAGGTCGTAGTGCAGCGGGACGTCGAGTTGGTCGAAGGTGCAGCTGCTCGGCTCGCGGTCGGGTCGCCACCGCACGAACCGGACCGCGTGGCGGAACCGCTGGGCGCCGCGGTTGCCCTCCATCTGGTCGTAGGTCACCTGGCAGACCCGCTCCGGACGGATCGGGATCCAGCGCTTGTCGGCCGCGGAGTTCCACCGGCTGGGCTCGCCGTCGAGCACCGTGTCGCCGATGCGCAGCGGTTCCAGCTCGGCCAGTAGTTTCTTGCGGTCCTTGACCGTGAACGACGCCGCGCCCCCGACCATGTGCAGTTCGTCGCCGCGATAGAGGCCGAGCAGGATCGAGCCGACGCCCTCGCCGCTCTTGTGGATGCGGTACCCGATCGCCACGCAGTCCGCGTCGCGCACGTGTTTGACCTTCACCATCTCCCGCTTGCCGGGCAGATAGGGGCCGTCGAGCCGTTTGGCGATCACCCCGTCGAGGCCGGCGCCTTCGAAGGTGTCGAGCCACTGCGCGCCCAGCACGGGGTCGGTGGTGGCGCGGGTGACGTGGCACCACTGCTTCTCGTCCACCGCGTCGACGAGCGCTCGGCGCCGCACGGTAAACGGTTCGCTCATCAGCGCGGTGTCGCCGACGGCCAGCGCGTCGAACCCGATGAAGTGCGCGGGCGTCTGGTCGGCGAGCAGTTTGATCCGGCTGGCGGCCGGGTGGATGCGCTGGCTCAGCGACTCCCAGTCCAGCCGGGTGCGGCCGTCGATCTCGCGGGGCACCACGATCTCGCCGTCGAGCACGCACCGGGGCGCCAGTTCCTCCCGCACCGCCTCGACGACCTCGGGGAAGTAGCGGCCCAGGTCGCGGCCGTTGCGGGACACCAGGACCACCTCGTCACGGTCGCGGAACACCAGGGCCCGGAACCCGTCCCATTTCGGTTCGTAGGACCAGGTGTCCTCGTCGGTCGGGACGGCGGTCTGCGCCTTGGCCAGCATCGGCTCCAGCGGCGGCAGCACGGGAAGGTCCACAGGCTCCATACTCACCTAGACCGGCCGCGGGGGCCAGGATCATCGCCCGGGTTCCAACAGTGCGGCGGACAGGGTGTCGGTGAGCCAGCTGCGGTAACGCCCGGCCGACCACTGCCGCTCCACCACCAGCAACCGGTAGACCTCCGGCGACAGCAGCGTGTAGACGATGTCGACCGCGTCGCGTTGACGCAGGTCCGCCCGCAGCGCGTCGCGCCGGGCCAGGGCGCGCGCGAGTTGGCCCTGGCCGGCGCGGCGCTGGTTGTTGAGCCCGTCGAGCAGTCCGGCGGCGTCGGGGTCGGAGCTCGCGGCGCCGACCAGGATCCGGTACACCGGCGCGGTCCGCGCGTTGACCTCCGCGGCGACCGCCACGAACGCGGCGATCTGCTGTCGGGGATCCTGCTCGGCCAGCGCCGCCTGCACCCGGGGCCGGTCGGGCAGCGCCACGGGCTGGTCGTCGCCGGCGATCGACACGTCGAGGATCGCCTTGAGGATTCCGCGTTTCGACGAGAACAGCCGGTAGACCGTGGCCGGCGGGACATCCGAGGCGGCGCTGATGGCCTCGATCGTCGTGGCCCCGTAGCCGCGTTCCAAGAACAACGTTCGTGCGGCGTCGATCACCGCGGCTCGCGCCAGGCGGGTTCTGGCCTGACCAGCGGGCTTGGCAGTGCTCACGCGATGAGTCTATAACTCTTAAATTGAGAGTGTTACTATCATTTCGAGATCACCCTCCCCTCGCTGAAAGGACGGCCATGACCCGAATCGAGTCGGTGACCCTGCGATCCCCCGACCCCGCCGCGGTGGCGGCGTTCGCGGCCGCGATAGCCCCCGGACTGCCGGTCCGGGCCGAGGACGGGGCCGCCCCGCCCCGCGAGTTCCGCGGGTTCACGTTGTCGCTGGTGGTGCCCGAACCGTCGGCGGTGGACGCCCTCGTCGCGGCCGCACTCGAGGCGGGCGGAACGCCGGTGCGGCCGCCTCGCCGGTCGCTGTGGGGCTACGGCGGCAGCGTGGCCGGGCCGGACGGATCGATCTGGACCGTGGCGTCGGCCAGAAAGTGGTCGTCGAAGAAGAACCACGGCCCCGACGGGAACCGCATCGAACAGTTCGTCCTGCAGTTGGGCTCCGACGACGTCGCCGCGAGCCGCGAGTTCTACCTCGAGCGCGGGTTACAGGTCGAGAAAAGCTTCGGCCGCAAGTATGTTCAGTTCGACAACGGGTCGGGCCCGATCACGCTGGCGGTGCTCAACCGGCGCCTGCTGGCCAGAAACGCCGGTGTGTCGCCCGACGGCGACGGCCGCCGCGGCATCGTGATCAACGGCGCGGCGGGCAGTTTCACCGACCCGGACGGATTCACCTGGGCGGCCGCCTGATGACCGAGCGGAAACCGAGGCTGCTGTCCGGCGGCAACCCGCAGATCCCCAACGGCGAGGGCGACGGCCCGGTGCAGGACTACCCGCTACGTGCAGATCGCGTTCTTCAACGGCGCGGCCCTCGACCCGGTGCCCCCGAAGGCGGGCAAGCGGCGGGTGCGCTACTTCGAGATCCTCGAGGACGACGAACTCGACGAGGAGCAGCTGCGGTCGTGGTCCGTCCGGGCCGCCGCGCTGCCCGGCGAGCGGGTCTGATCCGCCGAGACCGCAACCACGCAGGCCGCTACTCGCACTTTCTATGCATGGTTGCAGTTTCGCCGGACACGCCGGCGATCGAGCGGACAATGGAGCCATGCATCTGCCCGTGATGCCGCCGGTGTCACCGATGCTCGCCAAACCGGTGGGCCGGATCCCGCCGGGCGCGTGCTACGAGCCGAAGTGGGACGGCTTCCGGTCGGTGGTGTTCCGCGACGGCAACGAGGTCGAACTGGGCAGCCGTAACGAGCGGCCGCTGACCCGCTACTTCCCCGAACTCGTCGAGGGCGCCCGATCGGAGTTGCCGGTGCGCTGCGTGGTCGACGGCGAGATCGTGGTCGCGGTCGGCGGGGCGCTCGATTTCGACGCGCTGCAACAGCGCATCCACCCCGCCGCCAGCCGGGTCGAGATGCTCTCCGAGCGCACCCCGGCGGCGTTCATCGCGTTCGATCTGCTGGCCCTCGGCGACTACGACCTCACCGCGTTGCCGTTCCGGCGCCGGCGCGCCCTGCTCGTCGACGTGTTGGCCGGGGCGGGCTGGTCGTTCCACGTCACGCCGGCGACCACCGATATCGACACCGCGCAGCGGTGGTTCGGCGAGTTCGAGGGCGCCGGGCTGGACGGGCTGATCGCCAAACCGCCGAACCTGACGTATCAGCCCGACAAGCGGGTGATGTTCAAGGTCAAGCACACCCGCACCGCCGACTGTGTGGTGGCCGGGTACCGGCCGCACAAATCCGGCGACGACGCGGTCGGCTCCCTGTTGCTCGGCCTGTACACCGACGACGGCGCACTGGCCTTCATCGGCGTCATCGGCGCGTTCCCGATGGCCACCCGCCGCGCGTTGTTCTCCGAATTGCAGCCTCTGGTCACGACTTTCGACCGGCATCCGTGGAACTGGGCGGAACCGGCAACCGACCGCACACCCCGCCACGCCGCCGGCTCGCGGTGGAGCGCCGGCAAGGACCTGTCGTTCGTGCCGCTGCGGCCCGAGCGGGTGGTCGAGGTGCGCTACGACCACATGGCTGGCGGGCGGTTCCGCCACACCGCGCAGTTCGGCCGGTGGCGCCCCGACCGGGACCCGCGCAGCTGCACCTTCGGGCAATTGGAGACCCCGCCGGCCTACCGGCTCGGCGATATCGTTCCCGGCCTCGACTACGGCATGTGATGCTCTTGGGCGTGATCATCCGCGCGACGACCCCGGTCCTCGGCATCGTCCTGGCCCTGGCCCTCGGCACCGCTGCCCCGGCCCGGGCCGACGAGCGGCTCGACGGCGACTACACGCTGGTCAACGGGCCGACCACGACCCGGTGGAGCATCACCACCCAGTGCAATGCGGAGTTGACGTGTGCGGGGACGATCTCGACCGCCACCGGGCTGATCGCCCAGATCCGGCGCAGCGAGGGCGGGCCGTGGATCGTGCAGCGCAACGACGTGGTCAACGGCTGGACCTGCCCGGACGGCAGCACCGCGCCCGGGGACCAGACCTACACCTTCGATCCGGCGACGCTGGCCGGCACGTTCAGCGCGACCTCCAGGCCCGGGGCGTGCGGCGATCCCGAACCCGCCCACCTTCAACAGCCGATCAGCCTGCACCCGGCGTAGCGCGGGTTCGGCTCGGCCGGCCGAGGCACGTCATCCGATCCGGTCGGCTTACCGGCCGGAGCTGTCGGCCGGCTCGAAGTCCAGCTGGGGCGGCGCCTCGGGGGTTCCCGGGATCTCGGTGCCGTTGATGGGACACCGGGCGGTCTCCGGCGACGGCAGCAGGGCGACGGCTCCCACCACGCAGGCGACCATCATGTAGAAGGCCGGAACGAGGTTGTTGCCGGTGGTGTTGACCAGCCAGTCGTTGAGTGCCGGCGCGGTACCGCCGAACAGCGCGGTCGACACGTTGTAGGCGATCGCGAATCCGGCGAAGCGCACCTGGGTGGGAAACATCGCCGAGATGGTCGCCAGCTGCGGAACGTACAGCAGCCCGAGCACCGCGAAGCCGACCACCGCGCCGACCGGCCCCGTCGCCATCAGCAGGAACATCGGCACCACGGTCACGAACAGCCCGACCAGCGACAGCCACCACATCGGCTTGCGGCCGAACCGATCCGAGGCCAGCCCGGCGAACGGCAGGAACACGATCATCGACAGCATGCCGATCACCGGCACGATCAGCGACATGCTGGTGCTCAGCCCGATCGTCTGCTCCAGATAGGTCGGCATGTAGGTCAGCAGTGTGTAGTTGACGACGTTGAGCGCGACCACCAGGCCGGCGAGCCGCAGCACCGGTCCGCGGTACCGGCCGATCAGGTCGCGGAACTGCTCGACCGTGCCCTGTTCCTTTCCGCCCTCGTCTTCGAGTTCGCGGAACACCGGGGTCTCGGCCAGCCGGCTCCGCAGGTACAGCCCGATCAACCCGAGCGGGGCCGCCAGCAGGAACGGGATCCGCCAGCCCCAACTCTGCATCTGCTGCGGTTCGAGGGCCACCGAGAACCCGAGCATGAGCAGCGCGCCGGCGGAGAACCCGGACAGCGTGCCGACCTCCAGGCAGCTGCCGAGCATGCCGCGTCGGCGGGTGGGCGCGTACTCGGCCATGAAGGTCGCGGCGCCGCCGTATTCGCCGCCGGTGGAGAAGCCCTGGATCATCCGCAGCACCACCATCAGCGCCGGCGCCCACAGCCCGATCGCCGAATAGCCGGGTACCAGCCCGACACCCAGCGTGGCGCCGGCCATCAGCAGGATGGTCAGCGCCAGCACCCGTCGCCGGCCCAGCCGGTCGCCGAGCGGTCCCCAGACGAACCCGCCCAGCGGGCGCACCAGGAACGACACCGCGAAGGTCATCAGGGCCAGCAGGGTGGCGGTCGGACCGTCGCCGGGGAAGATCGCCGCGGAGATATACGAGACGCCGTAGGCGTACAGCCCGTAGTCGAACCATTCGGTGGCGTTGCCGATCGCCGACGCGGTGATGGCCTTGCGCACCGATCGGGTGTCGGGTTCGGGTGTCGTCTGTTCGGTTGTCGCCGAGGTCAACCTGGTCAGCCCTTCTCCCGGGGTACTCGATGGTGCCGTAGCGCCGCTGGTGAGTACCCACGTCGGCCGACCTGTCACACCGCCGGGTCACGAACGCCGGCGTCCCGCGCCGAGTGGGACGCCGGCGTTCGCGGCCTGCTAGCTGCGGACCTCGGAGTCGTCGTAGACGATGCGCCCGATGAGCTCGTAGCGCCTGGAGTCGAAGAACTTGCACCAGGTCGCCACGGCGGCGCCGAGCACGAACACCCCCACCACGATCCACGGGGTGAGTTTGAACAGCAGCGTGCCCGCCGCGGTGCCGGCCGCGGTCTCGCGGTGCTGCCACAGCAGGCTCACCACGTAGAGCATGCCCAGCCCGCCCAGCAGCGGGGCGAGGAACGTCTTGAACCAGTGCTTGCTCTCGGGGTTCTGCTTGCGGACGTGGAAGTAGCTGATCACCGCGAACGCGCACAGCGACTGCACGATCAGGATCGCCATGGTGCCCAGGATCGCCAGCAGCGCGTACATGTGCTCGTACGGGCTCATCCCGGCGGCCAGGAAGCTCAGGATGATCACCAGCGCGATGCCGCTCTGCACGAACGAGGCCACATACGGCGAGCCGTGCACCGGATGGGTCGCGCCCAGCGTGCGCTGCAGCGTCTTGGACAGGCCCTCCCGGCCGAACGCGTAGATGTAGCGCGAGGCGCAGTTGTGGAACGCCATGCCGCAGGCGTAGGAACCGGTCACCAGCAGGATCTCGAACAGCACGATGGCCCACTGGCCGTAGGTGTCGCGCACCGGGGCGAAGAAGATCTCCCCGGCGGTGTCGGCGTCCTGGGCCAGCTCGACGGCCCTGTCCGGGCCGGTGCCGGCGATCGCCATCCAGGAGATGAACACGTAGAACAGGCCGACGCCGAGCACGGCGATCATGGTCGCCCGGGGGATGATCTTCTTCGGGTTGCGCGACTCCTCGCCGTACATGGCGGTCGATTCGAACCCGACCCAGGACCAGAACGCGAAGAACAGGCCCAGCCCCGCGCTCGCGCCGGCGACCGGGGCGGCCTCGAAGGCGCCGATCGGGTTGATGATCGCGCCGGGCGCGAAGCCCTCCGGACCGCCGCCGCGGACCAGCACCGCCAACGCGCCGAGCAGCAGCATCACGATTTCGGTGATCAGGAAGGCACCCAGCACCTTGGCGGTGAGGTTGACGTCGAAGTAGGTCAGGATCGCGTTGAGGGTCAGCATCCCGAGTGCGGGCACGATCCAGGGCACGTGCCACCCGAAGAAGTTCTCCAGCAGGTTCTGCGTGAAGAACGCGAAGATGCCGATCAGCGATGCCTCGAAGACGATGTAGGCCATCGTGATGATGGCGCCGGCGGCCATCCCGGGGATGCGGCCCAGGCCGTGGGAGATGTAGCCGTAGAAGGCGCCGGTGGCGGTGAGGTGTTTGGCCATGGTGGCGTAGCCGGTGGCGAACAGACCGAGTACCACCGTGGCCACGAAGTAACCGGCCGGTGCGTGTGAACCATTTCCGAAGCCGACCGCGATCGGCACGTTGCCGACCATTGCCGTGATCGGGGCGGCGGTCGCCACCGCCATGAAGATCACGCCCACTGTGCCCACAGCATCGCGCTTGAGCCGTTGAATCCCGTCGTCCGAACGGGTTTGGCTCCGCGATATGACTTGATCAGCCATCTACGGGATACCTTCCAGGGATTTGACACGTGCAGGTCTGTGGTCCACGCCACAGCCGAACGTGCAAATATTGGCACTACCAATTGCGGTCTGCAAGCGTTTCTGCGAACCGATTGACAGAAATGGTCGCCCTTTTTATGGTCGGGGGTGTTCAGGGCGCCGGATGGCCCAGTTCACACCGCGCCCGCGCAGTGAGGAGCCGCATGTACGACTACGGCGCGTTCTCGTTCGAGTCCAAGACCGAGGTCCTGGACAAGGCGAAGACGTTCTGGAACCCGGACAAGACGCAGTTCTGGACCGACTCGGGCGTCGACCTCGTCATCGACCGGCGCGAGGGCTACTTCCTGTGGGACATGACCGGCCGTCGCCTCATCGACGTGCATCTCAACGGCGGCACCTACAACCTCGGCCACCGCAATCCCGAGGTGATGCAGGCGATCAAGGAGGGCATGGAGCACTTCGACATCGGCAACCACCACTTCCCGTCGGTGGCCCGCACCGCGCTGGCCCAGCGCCTCGTCGAGACCGCTCCGCCCTCGATCAGGAAGGTCGCGTTCGGTTCCGGCGGCGGCGAGGCCATCGACATCGCGCTGAAAAGCGCCCGGCACGCCACCGGCCGGCGCAAGATCGTCTCGGTCATCAAGGCCTATCACGGCCACACCGGCCTGGCGGTGGCCACCGGTGACGACCGGTTCTCCAAGCTGTTCCTGTCCGACCACCCCGACGAGTTCATCCAGGTCCCGTTCGGCGACCTAGAGGCGATGGAGAAGGCGCTGTCGGCCGGCGACGTCGCCGCGGTGATCATGGAGACCATCCCCGCGACGTACGGATTCCCGCTTCCCCCACCGGGTTACCTCGAGGCGGTCAAACAGCTCACCGAACGCTTCGGCACCCTCTACATCGCCGACGAGGTGCAGACCGGGCTGATGCGCACCGGTGAGTTGTGGGGCATCACCAAACACGGCATCGACCCGGACATCATCGTCACCGGCAAGGGCCTGTCCGGCGGCATGTACCCGATCAGCGCGGTGCTGCTCGGCGACCGCGCGGCGAGCTGGCTGGACGTCGACGGCTTCGCTCACATGTCCACCTTCGGCGGTGCGGAGCTGGGCTGTGTGGCCGCCATCAAGACGCTGGAGATCACCACCCGGCCGGAGGTGCGCTCGATGGTGCACTACATCGCCGACCTGTTCGCCACCGGGCTGCGCCGCATCCAGGCCGACTACCCGGACTGGTTCGTCGGCATCCGGCAGAACGGCGTGGTGATCGGACTGGAGTTCGACCATCCCGAGGGCGCCAAGTTCGTCATGCGCGAGCTGTACGCCAACGGGGTGTGGGCGATCTTCTCCACGCTGGATCCCCGTGTGCTGCAGTTCAAACCGGGCATCCTGCTGGGGCCCGACCTGTGCGAGGACGTGCTCGACCGGCTCGAGGTCGCGGTGGGCCGCGCCCGGGCGGCGGCATTCGGACGGAGGAGCTGATGACCACCATTGCCCAGGCCGGGCACATGCTGGAGCGGGCGCGGTGGGCGGCCCGTGCCTACGCCGACTACGACCGCGGCAGTGTCGAGGCGATCGTGGCCGCGGCCGCCGAGGCCGGCTACGCCGAGGCCGAGCGGTTCGCCGCCGCGGCGGTCGCCGAGACCCAGATGGGGGTGGCCGCCGACAAGGTGGTCAAGAACCGGGCCTGCTCGCGCGGCATCGTCGAGCACTACCGCGACGAGGACTTCGTCACCCCGCGCATCGACCCGGTCCGCAAGATCGTCGAGATCCCCCGCCCCGCCGGGGTGGTGCTGGCGCTCACGCCGACCACCAATCCCGTTGCCACCGTGTACTTCAAGACGCTGCTGGCGCTGATGACCCGCAACGCGGTGGTGGTCTGCCCGCATCCGCGGGCCAAGCGGTGCTCGGCCGAGGCGGCCCGCGTGCTCGCCGACGCGGCGGTCGCCGCCGGCGCCCCCGACGGCATCGTGCAGGTGGTCGAGGAGCCGACCATCCCGCTGGTCGAGGCGCTGATGGGCGACGAGCGCACCGACGTCGTCGTCGCCACCGGCGGCACCGCTGTGGTGCGCGCCGCCTACTCGTCGGGCAACCCGGCACTCGGGGTGGGCCCGGGCAACGTGCCGGTGCTGGTCGACGCCAGCGCCGACGTCGCCGCCGCGGCCCGCCGCATCGTCGACAGCAAGGCGTTCGACAACTCGGTGCTGTGCACCAACGAAAGTGTGCTCATCGCCGAGGAATCCATCGCCGATCAGCTGCGCTCGGCGCTCACCCGGGCCGGGGCCTACGTGCTCGGCGACGACGAGGCGCAGCGGCTGCGCGCCTACATGTTCCCCGACGGCCACCTCAACACCGACGTGGTGGGCCGCGACGCGTCCTGGATCGCCGGGCAGGCCGGGCTGCGGGTCACCCCCAAGACCCGGGTGCTGGTCGCGCCGTTCGACATGGTCGTCGCCGAGGAGGTGCTCGCCCACGAGAAGCTCTCCCCGGTGCTCGGCTTCACCACCGTCGCCGACGCCGCGCGCGGAATCCGCGCCGCCCGGGCGGTGGTACGCATCGGCGGCGCCGGCCACTCCGCGGCGATCCACAGCGAGAACCCTTATGTGATAACAGAATTCGCGGCCCAGGTGCCGGTGCTGCGGGTGTCGGTCAACGTCGGCAACAGCACCGGCAGCGCCGGGCTGGACACCAACCTGGACCCGTCGATGACGATCGGCACCGGGTTCGTCGGCCGCAGCGGGCTCGGCGAGAACCTGCGCCCGCACCACCTGCTGAACTGGACCCGCATCGCCTACAACAGCGACCCGGCGGTGAGCATGCCGGAGTTCGGCGGTATCTCGCCGTGGCACGCCCCGGCCGGACCGGTGCCCGCCTACCCGCGGGCGTCCAACGACCCGGCGGCCGGCCTGCCGGTCCAGCCCGCCGCGCCGGTGCGCAGCGGCACCGTCGCCGGCGGTTCCCGCCCGCTCGACCCGACGCTGGAGGCGCTGCGCGCCGAGCTGCGCAAGCTGGTCGTCGAAGAACTCGCCCAACTGATCAAGAGGTAGCTCGTGGCTGAACTGCGTTCCTTCATCTTCATCGACCGGCTGCAGCCGCAGACGCTGTCGTATCTGGGCACCTGGATCAAGGGCACCCTGCCCCGCGCCGACATGGCCGCCCAGATCATCGAGGTCGCCCCCGGACTGGACATCGAGGGCGTGACCGACGTGGCGCTCAAGCACGCCGAGGTCAACGCCGGCATCCTGGTCGTCGAGCGGCAGTTCGGCTACCTGGAGTTCCACGGCGAGACCGGCGCGGTCAAGGCCGCCGCCGACGCCGCACTGGCCGAGCTGGGCAAGGACGCCACCGACGCGGTGCGGCCGCAGATCCTGGCCGCCAAGCTCATCACCAGCATCGACCGCCAGCACGCGTTCCTGATCAACCGCAACAAGATCGGCTCGATGGTGCTGGCCGGCGAATCGCTGTACGTGCTCGAGATGCAGCCCGCCTCCTACGCCATCCTGGCCACCAACGAGGCGGAGAAGGCCGCCGACATCAAGGTCGTCGACTACCGGATGATCGGCGCGACCGGCCGGGTGTACCTGTCGGGCACCGAGGCCGACGTCCGCCAGGCGGCCGAGGCCGCCGAGGATGCGCTGGCCCGGAGCGCCACATGAGCACGATCGACCCGGCGGTGCTGCGCCAACTGGTCCGGGAGGTGGTGCGCGAGGCGGTTGCCGATCTGGCCGTTCCCCCCGCGGCCCCGGCTGTCCCCCCGCCGCCTCCACCACCTCCCCCACGCACGGTGGCCGAGCAGTTCGGGCTGCAACCCACCGGGCCACTGGCCGCCGACGAGAAGACCCGCACGGACAGCGTCCGGATCGCCAACGACGCCGACCTGGACGCGTTCGTGCGCACCCTGCTCAAACTGTTCGAGAACCCCAAGACGCGTGCGGATCTCCGGGCCGGACGGCTGCGGTTCCGGTTGGCCGGCGGCGCGACGAGCACCGGCGAGCGCAGCCACCGCATCGACAGCGGCGCGGTGACCGAGCGGCACATCCGCGACATCGCCGAATCCGGCGGCGGCGTCCTGATTCTCGGCCGCAGGGCGGTGCTGACACCGCTGGCCCGGGAGAAGGCCCGCACCCTGGGGATCCGGATCGAAAAGGAGCGCAAGTGACGGCTCGGCCGAAAGGAAGAACATGATTTCCGGAGTGGTGACCGGTCAGGTCTGGGCGACCCGGCGCATCGACGGCCTGCCCGCCGGCGCGTTCCTGGAGGTCGAGGCCGACGGGTCCGGCGCCAAGCTGATCGCCTTCGACGTGCTCGGCAGCGGTGTCGGTGAGCGGGTCCTGATCGCACAGGGCTCGGTCGCCGCCGGCTGGTTCCCCGGTCCCCCGCCACCGGTCGACGCGCTGATCATCGGCTCGATCGACCCCGATCCGCCCGAGTAACCCACAGTTTCACCAATCAAGTCCGAAATATCCCGGCAGACAAGGAGAGACATCATGGCCAGCAACGCGATCGGAATGATCGAGACCAAGGGCTACGTGGCCGCCCTGGCAGCCGCCGACGCGATGGTCAAGGCCGCCAACGTCACCATCACCGACCGCCAGCAGGTCGGCGACGGGCTGGTCGCGGTGATCGTCACCGGTGAGGTGGGTGCGGTCAAGGCCGCCACCGAGGCCGGTGCGGAGACCGCTTCGCAGGTGGGCGAACTGGTGAGCGTGCACGTGATCCCGCGTCCGCACAGCGAACTGGGGGCGCACTTCTCGGTGTCCGCGCAGTAACCCGCGCCCCCATCGCGTATTCCGACCCTGAGGAGCCTGATGGCCGCGACCGATATCGCGACGCGCACCGAGATCCGCGTCTATCTGCTGGTGCAGGATCTGCAGCCGCAGTTCGCCGCCTACCTGGGGACCCCCACCCGGGCCCGCGGGTACCCGCCGTACGCGGGCGAGCACGCGCTGATCGTCGAGGTGTCCCCCGCCCTGGCGATCGAGCGGGTCATCGACCTGGCGCTGCGCGAGGTGCCCGGCATCCAGCCCGGCATCCTCTACGTGGAGCGACAGTTCGGGGTGCTGGAGGTCCACTCGTCCGAGCTGGCCGACGTGCAGCGGGCCGGTGAGGCGATCCTGCGGGGCACCGGGGCCTCGGCGGCCGACCAGCTGCGGCCGCGGGTGCTGTTCCACGACATCATCACCGACATCACCGACCAGCACGCGGTGATCCTCAACCGCAACCGGCAGGCCTCGATGGTGCTGCCCGGCCAGTCGCTGCTGGTCTACGAGATGACCCCGGCGCTGTTCGCGGCGGTGGCGGCCAACGAGGCCGAGCGGGCCGCCCCCGGGCTCACCATGGTCGACGTGCAGATGATCGGCGCCGCTGGCAGGCTCTACATCGCCGGAAGCACAAGCGATGTCACCAGCGCCCGGGACCGGATCACCGAGGTGCTGAACGGGATCGAGGGACGGGACCACTGATGGGCGACAACGAGGTGATCACCGCCGACGTGACGATCGCGCAGCGGGCACTGGCCGACTACGACGTCAGCCCGAAATCCGAGCTGCACCTGCTGAACCTGTCGGAGAACGCCACCTACGCGGTGCACGATCCGGATTCCGGGACCCGCTCGATCCTTCGGGTGCACCGGCTGAACTACCACGAACCGCACGAGATCGAGTCCGAACTGGACTGGCTGGCCGCGCTGCGCGCCGAGAGCGATGTGCGGGTGCCGGTGGTGATCCCGGCCCGCGACGGGCGCCGAGTGGTCGGGGTCGAGGCGGACGGAACCACCCGCTACGTGGTGCATTTCGAGATGGTGCCGGGCGCGGAGCCGGACGAGCAGTCGCTGACCACCGACGACTTCCACACCCTCGGGCGCATCACCGCCGCGCTGCACAGCCACGCCCGCGACTGGCGGCGGCCGGCCGGCTTCGCCCGGTTCGCCTGGGACTGGGAGCACAGCTTCGGCGCGCATCCGCGCTGGGGCCGGTGGCAGGACGCGGTCGGGGTCGGACCGGCCGAACGCGAGATCCTCGGCCGCGCCGAGCAGTTGCTGCAGCGCAAACTGACCGAGTACGGCTCGGGCCCGGACACCTACGGGCTGATCCACGCCGATCTGCGGCTGGCGAACCTGCTCGTCGACGGTGACACCATCACCGTCATCGACTTCGACGACTGCGGATTCGGCTGGTACTTCTACGATTTCGGCACCGCGGTGTCGTTCATCGAGGACGACCCGGCACTGCCGGAGTGGCAGGATTCCTGGGTGCGCGGCTACCGCAGCCACCGCGAGCTCGGCGCCGCCGACGAGGTCATGCTGCCGTCGTTCGTGCTGTTCCGCCGGCTGCTGCTGCTGGCCTGGATGGGGTCGCACAGCCACTCCAAGGAATCCCGGACCAAGGCGATCACCTACGCCGAGGGCAGCTGCAAGCTGGCCGAGACGTACCTGAGCACCAACGGTCAACGGCTGACCTGACACCCGTCCCCACACACCCCGGAGGCACACCCATGTTCGGTTCACTCGAGGGCCGCTCGGCCATCGTCACCGGCGGCAGCAAGGGCATCGGCCGCGGCATCGCCGAGGTCTTCGTCAACGCCGGCATCAACGTGCTCATCACCAGCCGCACCCAGGCCGATCTGGACCGCACGGTCGGCGATCTGTCCGGCCGCAAGGGCCAGATCACCGCGCTGGTCGCCGACGTCACCAAACCGGAGGACAGCCGCACGGCGGTGGCCACCGCCGTCGAGCAGTTCGGCGGGCTGGACATCGTGTGCGCCAACGCCGGGATCTTCCCGTCCGGCCGGCTCACCGAGCTCACGCCCGACGACATCGAGCAGGTGCTGGCGGTGAACTTCAAGGGCACCGTCTACATCATCCAGGCCGCCGTCGACGCGCTGACCGCCAGCGGCCACGGCCGGGTCGTCATCACCTCGTCGATCACCGGGCCGATCACCGGGTATCCGGGCTGGACCCACTACGGCGCCTCCAAGTCCGCCCAGCTCGGCTTCATGCGCACCGCGGCGATGGAGCTGGCGCCGAAGAACATCACCGTCAACGCGGTGCTGCCGGGCAACATCATGACCGAGGGCCTGGCCGAGATGGGCGAGGAGTACCTCGACCGGATGGCGGCCGCCATCCCGACACGCCGGCTCGGTTCGGTCGCCGACATCGGCAACGCCGCGCTGTTCTTCGCCACCGACGAGGCCGGCTACATCACCGGTCAGACGCTGGTCGTCGACGGTGGGCAGGTGCTGCCGGAGTCCCCGGAGGCCATCGCCGAGCTGTACCAGGATTGAGCAGGGCTCGCACACCCCGACCGGCCGGACGGATAGGATTTTTTGGTAGTACCAAATAGCGACGCTGGAGGGGTGGTGCCGAGACAGAGCGAGGAGCTGCGGCGTCGGATCGTCGCCGATATCAACGCCGGGGTTCCTGGCACCAAGCTCGGCAGCGAACGGGAACTCGCCGAGCGGTACGGCACCAGCCGGTCCAGCCTGCGCCAGGCGCTCGCCGCGCTGGAGGAGGCCGGCCTGATCCACCGGGTGATCGGCCGGGCCGGCGGCATCTTCATCAGCCACACCCAGGTCGAACGCAGCCTCACCGACGTGGTCGGGGTGCCGGCGTTTCTGGCCCGGCAGGGCTACGTCGCCGGCACCCGGGTGCTGTCGACCAAGATCACCGCCGCCGACCAGCGCACCCGCACCGCGCTGCGGCTCGAACCCGACGCGCTGGTGATCGAGATCCAGCGGGTCCGGCTGGCCGACGGCTCGCCGATCTCGTTGGAGCTGGCCCAGTTCCCCGCCGACCGGTTCCCGGGACTGCTCGAGCAGCAGCTCGGCGGGTCGCTCTACGAGCTGCTGGAGAGCCAGTACGGGCTGGTCGCGGCCCGCGCCGACGAACGCATCGAGGCGGTCAACGCCACCGCCGAGGAGGCCTCGCTGCTCGACATCGAGCCGGACTCGGCGCTGCTGCTGATCACCCGGGTCACCTACGACCAGGACGACCGGCCCTACGAGTTCTCCCGCGACCTGTTCCGCGGCGACCGCACCTGCCTGGCCGTCACCGCCCAGGGCCGCGGCGTGGCGGCGGCCGAACCGGCCGACACCGCCTCGGTGTCGCTGCAGCGCCAGGGGGTGGAGGTCAAGGCCGGTTAACGGAACCGGCGGGCTAGATTGCGCACGTGACGAGTCCGTCCTCCGGGGCCGGCCGGTTCGCCCCGAGCCCGTCGGCCGACCTGCACATCGGCAACCTGCGCACCGCGGTGCTGGCCTGGCTGTTCGCCCGCTCCTCCGGCCGCCGGTTCCTGCTGCGCGTGGAGGATCTCGACGACCGCACCTCCCGCGAGATCGGCGAGCGGCAACTGGCCGACCTGGCCGCGATCGGGGTGACCTCCGACGAACCGGTGCAGTGGCAGTCCGACCACCGGGACCGCTACGAGCGGGTCATCGACCAGCTGGTCGAGGCCGGCATGGTCTACGAATGCTACTGCAGCAGAAAAGACATCGCTCAGGCGCCGCGTGCCCCGCACGCCCCGCAGGGGGCATACCCGGGCACCTGCCGCGACCTGACCGAAGCCGAACGCGACCGCCGCCGCGCCGAGATCGGCCGGCCACCGGCGCTGCGGCTGCGCACCGACACCTTCAGCTACACCGTGACCGATCTGCTGCACGGCGAATACACCGGCCTGGTGGACGATTTCGTGATCCGCCGGGGTGACGGGGTGCCGGCCTACAACCTGGTGGTGGTGATCGACGACGCCGAGTCCGGCATCGACCAGGTGGTGCGCGGCGACGACCTGCTGTCGTCCTCGCCGCGGCAGGCCTACCTGGCGCGGCTGCTGGGCTACCCGGAGCCGACGTACGCACACGTGCCGCTGGTGCTCAACGCCGACGGCGCGCGCCTGGCCAAACGGGACGGCGCGGTCACCCTCGCCGAGATCGGGGTGCAGCGCGCGCTGCGCCGGATCGCAGACTCGCTGGGCTACCGCGCCACCGACGTCGAAGGCATGCTGGCCGAGTTCGACCCCGCCCGGCTCCCGAAGCAGCCCTGGATTTACCGCCCCGACTGAGCAGAACGCTTCCGCAACCCCCGCCGGGTGCAGTACCTTCCGCCGGTGCACCGAAACCGCCGGCGGGTGCTACCCGCTCTTCTGCTGTTCGTGGCGGTGATCGCCGGGGTGGCCGGTTGCGGCTCCTCCCGCGACGCCGGCACCGATCCGATCAAGGCCGCGGGGGTGCTCCGGGTCGGCACCGAGGGCGTCTACCCGCCGTACTCCTTCCACGACCCCGCGCAGGGCGGCCGACTGGCCGGCTACGACGTCGACGTTGCCCGCGCCGTCGCCGAGAAACTCGGCGTGCGAGTCGAGTTCGTCGAGACGTCATGGGATTCGATCTTCGCCGCACTGGAGGCGGGCCGGTTCGACGTCGTCGCCAACGAGGTGACCATCACCGATGAGCGCAAGGCGAAATACGACCTCTCCGAGCCGTATTCGATCGCCGAAGGGGTGATCGTCACCCGCGCCGACGACGACTCGATCACCTCTCTGGCCGACCTGAAGGGCAGGCGCGCAGCGCAGAGCCCGACCAGCAACTGGGCGCGGGTGGCCCGCGACGCCGGTGCGGAGATCGTGTCGGTGGACGGGTTCGCGCAGGCGATCAGCGTGCTCAACGACGGACGCGTCGACGCCGTGGTCAACGACAGCCTGTCGGTGCTGGCGTATCAGGCCGAGCACCCGGACGCGGCGATCAAGGTGGCCGCCACCACCGGTGAGCGCAGCGAGCAGGCGTTCGCCGCCCGCAAGAACAGCGGGCTGCTGCCCGAACTGAACCGGGCGCTCGACGAGCTGCGCGCCGACGGCACCCTGACCGAGATCTCGCGCAAGTACCTCGACACCGACCTGTCGCGGTCCACGCCGCGCAGCACCGTGCAGCTGATCCTCGACAATCTGTGTCCGCTGGCGCGCGCGGCGATCGAGAAGACGATCCCGCTGACCGTGATCAGCTTCGTCATCGGCCTGGTGATCGCGCTGGTGGTGGCGCTGGCGCGGCTGTCGTCGAACGTGCTGCTGTCCGGGCTGGCCCGGATGTACATCTCGCTGATCCGCGGCACCCCGCTGCTGGTGCAGCTGTTCCTGGTGTTCTACGCGCTGCCGCAGATCGGGGTGCGCATCGACCCGTTCCCCGCCGCGGTCATCGCGTTCAGCCTCAACGTCGGCGGCTACGCGGCCGAGATCATCCGGTCGGCGATCCTGTCCATCCCGAAGGGCCAGTGGGAGGCCGCCCAGACGATCGGGCTGAACTACGTCGACACCTACCGGCGGATCATCCTGCCGCAGGCCACCCGGGTGGCGGTGCCGCCGCTGTCGAACACGTTGATCTCGCTGGTGAAGGACACCTCGCTGGCGTCGACGATCCTGGTGACCGAACTGTTCCGCACCGCGCAGAACGTCGCCGCGCCGACGTTCGAGTTCTTCGCGCTCTACGGTACTGCGGCCCTGTACTACTGGGTCATCTGCCTGGTGCTGTCGTTCGGCCAGAGTCGGCTCGAGCGTCGACTGGAAAGGTATGTGGCCCGATGACCGACTATCGTGTCCGCGCCGAGAACGTGCGGAAAGCCTTCGGCGACCACGAGGTTCTCAAGGGTGTGTCGTTCAGCGTCGAGAAGGGCTCGGTGACGACGATCATCGGGCCGTCGGGTTCCGGGAAGACGACACTGCTGCGGGCGCTCAACGCGCTCGACGTCCCGGACGCCGGGGTGATCCGGGTCGGCGACGTCGAGATCGATTTCGGCAAACCGGTTTCCAAGGACGCGCTGCGGCGTTACCGCGCTCAGAGCGGGTTCGTGTTCCAGGGCCACAACCTGTTCCCGCACAAGACGGTCCTGGAGAACGTCACGCTGGGCCCGATCGTCGCGCAGCACCGGCCGCGTGCCGAAGCCGAGGCCGAGGCGCTCGAACTGCTCGACAAGGTGGGGCTGACCGACCGCCGGGACCACTACCCGTTCCAGCTGTCCGGCGGTCAACAGCAGCGGGTCGGTATCGCGCGGGCGCTGGCGCTGCGCCCGAAGGTGGTGCTGTTCGACGAGCCGACCTCGGCGCTGGACCCGGAACTGGTCGGCGAGGTGCTGTCGGTCATCCGCGACCTCGCCGTCGAGGGCTGGACCCTGGTGATCGTCACCCACGAGATCCAGTTCGCCAGACAGGTCTCCGACCAGGTGCTGTTCACCGACAACGGGGTGATCCTGGAGCAGGGCCCGCCCGCCGCGGTGATCGGCAACCCGACGCACGAGCGCACCCGCCGGTTCCTCGACCGGATCCTCAACCCGCTGTAGTCCGCTCGCCGAAACCACGGAAGTTGACGGATTTTCGCGATTTTCCGGCAACAAGCGTGGTCTGGGCGCGCGAAGTTCTCAGCGGACCGTCGCGAGGATCTCGTCGCGGAACTGCGGGCGGGCGATCGCGGCCAGCGCTTCGGCGCGCTCGCCGACGGTCCTGCCCTCCAGTTCGGCGGCACCGTATTCGGTGATGACGATGTCGACCTGATGACGCGGTGTGGTGATGACGGCGCCGGCGTCGAACCGGCCGACTATGCGCGACCGCAACACGCCGTTCTTCTCCACCGTCGACGGCAGACAGATCAGCGACCGGTCCGACAGCTCCAGTCCGGCGCCGGCCACGAAATCCTCCGCACCGCCGATTCCGCTGAACTGCCGGCCGTCGATGGTGTCGGCGACGACCTGCCCGTGCGCGTCGACCGCGAGCGCCCCGTTGATCGAGATCATGGTGTGGTTGGCGGCGATCACCTCCGGCGCGTTGACGATGCCGACCGGCAGGAACGCCACCTCCGGGTTGCCGTCGAGCCAGCTGTAGAGGTCGGGCGAGCCGAACGCGAACGTCGTCACGCTCAGCCCGTGGTACTGACCCTTGTGCGTGTTGGTGACCTTGCCGGCGCGGTGCAGCCTCATGCACCCGTCGGTGAACATCTCGCTGTGCAGCCCGAAGTCGCCCTTGTCGCCCTCGGCGAGCAGGGTGGCGATCTGGCTCGGGATCGACCCGATCCCGGTCTGCAGGGTGGCGCCGGACGGGATGTATTTGACCGCGTGCGCGGCGATCGCCCGGTCCACGTCCGACGGCGGGGTATCGACACCGGGCAGCGCCAGCGGCGCCTCGGTGGAGCGCACCAGGATGTCGATCTCGTCGACGTGCACGGCGTGACGGTGTTCGCCGTGTCCGAAGGTGCGCGGGAAGCGCTGCGCCGCCTCGACGATCAGGATCCGGTCGGGATCGGCTCCGGCGCGGTGGATCTCGTCGACGGTGCCGCCGGCGTGCAGCGACAGTGAGCACCAACCGTCGGCGTCGGGTTCGGTGGCGACGGTGGTCATCACCCGCGGGTTCTGCTGCTGCAGCAGCGGGCCGAAGCGGCGGAAGTCGGAGGGGACGAACTCGATGCGCGCGCCCTGCGTGATCAGCGCGCGTTCCAGCGGGCCGAAGAACCCGGAGTAGTAGCGCACGCCGGGCCGGGTGAACAGGTCGGTGCCGACCGCCAGCAGCGCGCCGTACACCCGCAGGTCGGTCCAGTCGTCGCGGTCACCGAGTGCCCGCAGCAGCGCCGGCGGCTGACCCGGCCCCAGCGGGATGCCCAGCGTGTCGTCGGGGTGCAGGCGTGCGGCGGCCTGCTCGGCGGTCAGTTCGATCGGCATGGCGAGAACCTACCGTGCCGCCGCGCCGGACTAGCGGAGTTCCTTTCGGCCCCAGGGTGAGCCGTACTCGGTGAGCAGGTCCAGGAACGGCACCGCGTCGAACGCCTCCGGACCCAGCACCCCGGCGCCGCTCCAGCTGCCGCGGGCCAGAAGTTCCAGCGCGACAACGGGATTGATCGCGGTCTGCCAGACCACGCACTGGTGGCCGTATTCGGCCATCGACCACTCGTTGTCGACGACGTGGTACAGGTACGTCGAGCGCGGGTTGCCGTCCCTGCCCGTTCCGGTCACCCACAGCCCCGCGCAGGTCTTGCCGCGCATCCTCGGGCCGAGGCCGGCCGGGTCGGGCAGGCAGGCGGCCACCACGTCGCGCGGGCTGACCTCGACGGGCCCGACCTTCACCTTCTCGGTGCGGTCCAGCCCGAGCTTGTGCAGCGTCTTGAGCACGCCGATGAACTCCTCGCCGAGCCCGTACTTGAACGTCACGCGCTTGCACTCGACCCAGCGCGGCATCAGCAGCACTTCCTCGTGCTCGACGTTGACGCACTCGACGGGGCCGATGCCCTCGGGGAAGTCGAACACCTCCGGCTCGCTGAACGGCTCGGTGGTGTACCAGCCGCGGTCGGCCTCCCAGATGACCGGCGGGTTGAGGCACTCCTCGATCGTGGTCCAGATCGAGAACGACGGCGCGAACTCGTAGCCGTCGACGGTCAGGTTCGACCCGTCGCGGGTGCCCAGTTCGTCGATCTCGGAGAACAGGTGGTCGGCGGCGTAGCGGGCGAACACGTCCGACAGGCCGGGCTCGACGCCGATGCCGACCAGCGCCAGCCGTCCCGCCTGCCGCCACCGGTCCGCGAGCGCGAACTGCTCGTCGCCGAGCTTCACCCCGGGCAGCTCGTAGGGGCGGTCCGGGTGCGGGCTCGACAGGCTCATCGCCATGTCCAGGTAGTCCGCCCCGCCGTCCAGCGCGCCGGTGAAGATCGGCATGACGAACCGCGGGTCGACGGCGTTGAGCACGTGGGTGATCCGGTGGGCGCGCACCGCCTCGGCCACCGCGTCCGCCGACGACGCGTCGAGCCGGGTGGCCACGAACCGCGGATCGGCGACCGCCTCGGCCGCCCGCCTGGCGCGGTTCTGGTCGTAGTCCGCGACCACGACCGTGTCGAAGAAGTCGCGGCGCACCGCGATGGAGCAGAACGCCGCCCCCACCCCGCCGGCGCCGACCAGGAGGATCCGCATGTCGGCAACCTAACCGATCTGCGACTGATTCGCTGGCCAACCCGGATCAAGACAACTGATTACGCACTATTCGAGCTGGATCACCACGAAAAGCGCAGTCAGCGCCGGGAGCCGTAGTAACGGCCGAGGACCTCCTCGCGCAGGTCGTCGAACTCCCCGGCCTTGATCGCGGCCCGGATCCGGTCGACCAGCCGGATGATGAACCGCTCGTTGTGGATCGTGGCCAGGGTGTTGGCCAGCAACTCCTTCGCCTTGAACAGATGGTGCAGGTAGGCGCGGGTGTAGTGGGCGCAGGTGTAGCAGTCGCACTCGTCGTCGATCGGGGTGAAGTCACGGCGGAACCGGGCGTTGGTGATGTTGAACCGGCCGGTCGGCGAGTACAGCGCGGCGTTGCGCGCCACCCGCGACGGCGACACACAGTCGAAGGTGTCCGCACCGGCGGCGATCGCGGCGAACAGGTCGTCGGGTTCGCTGATGCCCAGCATGTGCCGCGGTTTGTCCGGCGGCAGCTCGCTGCACACCCATTCCACGATGGCGGCCAGGTTCTGCTTCTCCAGCGCCCCGCCGATGCCGTAGCCGTCGAAGCCGATCTCGGTCAGGCCGCGGGCCGCGGCGCGGCGCAGATCCTCGTACTGCGCGCCCTGCACCACACCGAACAGGGCCTGCGGCGGCTTGTCCGGGTGGGCCTCGGACAACCGGCGGTGCTCGGCCATGCAGCGCACCGCCCACTCGTGCGTGCGCCGCACCGACCGCTCCTGATAGCCGCGGGTGTTGACCAGCGTGGTCAGCTCGTCGAACGCGAAGATGATGTCCGCGCCCAGCTTGTGCTGGATGCCGATCGACACCTCCGGGGTGAACCGGTGGATCGACCCGTTGAGGTGCGAGCGGAACGTCACCCCGTCGTCGTCGACGTGGGCCAGCCGCTCCTTGCCCTTGGCGATCACGTCATCGGCCTGCACTCGGTTGGCGTCCATCGCCAGCACCTTGCGGAACCCCGCCCCCAGCGAGAGCACCTGGAACCCGCCGCTGTCGGTGAACGTCGGCCCCGGCCAGTTCATGAACGCCCCCAGCCCGCCGGCCTCGGCGACGATGTCCGGCCCGGGCTGCAGGTACAGGTGGTAGGCGTTGGCGAGGATCGCCTGGGCACCAAGCTCTTTCATGGTCTCCGGCAGCACCGCCTTGACGGTGGCCTGGGTGCCGACCGGAACGAACGCAGGAGTGTGGATGTCGCCGTGCGGGGTTCGGATCACCCCGGTGCGGCCGAGCCGCCCGGGCAGCTCGGTGTCGACGGTGAAGAACGCCGGCCGCGACGAGTCCTGCATACCAGCAACGTTCGGCGCGACCACGTCGTAGATTTTGCACTGTGCGAAATCGATGGATCGTTGCGGTCTCGACCGCGCTGGTGCTGACGAGCTGCTCATCGGGCCCATCCGACGACAAGCCCGCGCCCGGCACGCTGCCGGCCGGCACCGCCGAGATCAGCATCAACGGCCAGCAGGCCAAGACCACCACCGCCGTGCAGTGCAACACCACCGGCCCGCTGACCACGATCAACGCCGGTGACGAGGCCTCCGGGGTGTCGATCATGGTGTCCAACGAGACCGACCTGGTGGCCGAATCGGTCAACATCACCAACGTCGGCGGGTTCACCGGCAGCTACAACGCCGGACTCGGCGGCGACGCCGAGGTGACGATGACCGGCCGCACCTACGACATCACCGGCACAGCGGACGGATTCGACACCGAGAACCCGAGTTTCCGCACGTCAGGAGAGTTCTCCATCAAGGTTGCCTGCTGAGAGCCGAATAGGTTTTGACCGAAAACCGGCGATCGGTGTGATCTCGCCCACCATACTGCTGGAGATGACCCGGCCCCGACGGGTCACGGCAACGAAGAGGAGACCAGTGGTGAAACGTGGGTTCATAGCCGCCGTAGGCGGCGCGGCGATCGTGATCGCCGGACTATCCGGATGTTCCTCGGACGACAAGTCCGACTCCGACAGCACCACCACCTCGTCGACAGCCGCCACGACGACCACAGTGGAGACAGACACCACCACCGTCACCGCTGAGGCCGGCCCGGGTGAGGCGAAGGTGACGATCGACGGCCAGGCGCAGGAGATCTCCGGGACCGTGGCCTGCTCCGCGATGGGCGGCAACTTCAACATCGCGATCGGCGACGCCCCTTCGGGTATCACCGTGGTGATCAGCGAAGGCGACGAACCCACCGTGCAGTCCGTGGCCCTGGGCAACGTCGGCGGCGTCAGCCTGGGCTACCAGCAGGGCACCGGTCAGGGCGACGCCAAGGCCGAGAAGGACGGCAACACCTACAAGGTGAGCGGCACCGCGACCGGGGTGGACATGGCCAACCCGGTGCAGCAGGTCACCAAACCGTTCGAGATCGAGGTCAGCTGCCCGTAAGGCGTGACCCATCGACGGCGGCGTCCCGGATCGGGGCGCCGCCGTTGTCGTCGGGGGTCAGACCGGCGGCAGGGTGTAGCCGGCGGCCGAGTTGCGCAGCTGCCAGATCTGGGCCGGGCACAACTCGTTGACGGCCTGATTGATCAGGTAGGCGCCCTGGTAGTAGTCGGTGGTGTGGAAGTCGGCTTTCACCTGCTCGACGAGTTCGCCGTAGCCCATCTTGGCCGCGACGCGGTCGCAGATGCTGTTGCCGTAGGCGATCGCGGTCTCCGCGTTCGGGAAGTTGTAGCCCGGGCGGACGTGCACGTTGACCAGGTAAGCGACTACATCGGCATGAGCCGTCGGCGCCAGGGTGACAGCGGCGGCCGAGGCTGCAACTGCGGCGAACACGAGCTTCATGGAGCAAACCCTATCGCGACCGCCGCCGGGAATCTTAGGCTTGGGCGCATGAAACTTTCGGCTGCAGTGGCGCTGACGGGCGGACTGGCGGCTGCGCTGGCCGCCGGGTTTGTCGCAACCGCGACGGCATCGGCCACCCCGGCCACCTGCGACGGCGCCGAATGTGTGCCCTACGTGTCCAAGCCGGTCAGCGCGGGCGAGCACTGCGTGCAGAACACCCGCTACAACTGGGGGCTGGACGCCGCCGGCAACACCCTGGCCTGCAGTTCCCGCAGCGTCTGGGTGCCCGCGCCGCCGCTCGTCGGCGTCCGGACCCTGCGGTCACCGTGCGGCGACACCCGGGGGGTGGCCCAGACTCCGGACGGGGTGCCGCTCAGTTGCGTCAACGGCGCGTGGAGCGCGGACTACAGCTGGACCTTCTACCGGTAGGTCACAGCCGGATGTCGGAGCCGGCCCGGACGTGAGTTCCGGGCCGATTACGGGTACAAATTCGGTCGTGGCCATCGATGCGCACCCTCGCCCCGTCGACTCGCTGCGCATCGACGTTCCCGCATGCGCCGACCGGCTCGCCGACATCCGGCACCGCCTGATCGACTGGTTGACCCCGATCGGGCTGTCCGCCGAGGACATCGCCGACATAGTGCTGGTGGTCAACGAGGCCGCGACGAACTGCATCGAGCACGCCTACCGCGATGTCGACGACGGTGTGATCCGCCTGAGCGCCGAGGACGACGGCCGGCGGATCTTCGTCGACATCACCGACTTCGGGGTGTGGCGGCCGCCCGCGGCGGCACCGGACAGCACCCGCGGCCGGGGGCTGCCGCTGATCCGCGCGATCAGCGCCGAGGTCGACATCGACGCGTCGGCCGGCGGCACCACGGTCCGGATGACGTTCAGCCCGTCGCGTCAGGTCTGCGGCAACCGCACCACCTGAACGAAGAACTCGTCGATCTGACGGACCGCGTTCATGAACTGGTCGAGGTCCACCGGTTTGGTGACGTAGGCGTTGGCGTGGAGCTGGTAGCTGCGCACGATGTCCTCCTCGGCGGACGACGTGGTCAGCACTACCACCGGGATGTGCTTGAGGTCGGGGTCGGACTTGATCCGGCGCAGCAGTTCCCGACCGTCGTACTTCGGCAGGTTCAGGTCCAGCAGCACCAGATCCGGTCGCGGCGCGTCGGCGAACCGGCCGCGCCAGTACAGGAAGTCCAGCCCTTCGGCGCCGTCCCGGGCCACGTGCAGTGTGTTGTTGATCTTGTTGTGTTCGAACGCTTCTCGGGTGATCAGCTCGTCGCCGGGGTCGTCCTCGACAAGCAGAACGTCGATCGCCCGCCCTTTTTCGGTCAATGGGTTGCCCCTTCGGGGTCGGTGGTGTCCGCTGCGGCGGGCTCGGCAGCAGGGTCGGTGGGGATGGTGAATCGGAACCGGGTTCCGTCGGTGTACGACGAATCGATCCAGATGGTGCCGCCGTGGTGTTCGACGATCTTCTTACATAGTGCCAGACCGATGCCGGTGCCGGTGTAGGAGTCGCGGCCGTGCAGGCGCTGGAAGATGACGAACACCTTGTCGGCGAACTCGGCGGGGATACCGATTCCGTTGTCGCTGACCGCGAACTCCCAACCGTCCGAGGCCTGTTCGCAGTCGATCTGCACGCGCGGGGCGACGTTCTCGCGACGGAACTTGATCGCGTTGCCGATCAGGTTCTGCCACAGCATGGTCAGCAGCGTCGGATCGCCGGTGAGCCGCGCCGAGGCGCCCCGGCGGACGATCTGCGCACCCGACTCCTTGATCGCGGTGTCCAGGTTCGCCAGCGCGTCGTCGATCACCGTGTCCATGTCGACCTCGGTCTGCCGGGCGCTGATCCGGCCCACCCGCGAGAAGGTGAGCAGGTCGTTGATGAGCACCTGCATCCGTTTCGCGCCGTCGACGGCGAACGAGATGTACTCCACCCCGCGCTCGTCGAGCTTGTCGCCGTAGCGTTTCTCGATCAGCTGGCAGAACGACGCCACCTTGCGCAGCGGTTCCTGCAGGTCGTGGGAGGCGACGTAGGCGAACTGCTCGAGCTCGGCGTTGGACCGCTGCAGTTCCTGGGCCTGTTCGGCGAGCCGGCTGCGCGCGGTGTGCGAGGCCTCGAGTTCGGCGACGATGCGCTGGCGCATGTCCTCCACGTCGGCGGCGATGGCGCGGATGTCGCTCGGCCCCTGCGGCACGATTCTGTCGTCGAAGTTGCCGCTGGTGATGTTGCGGCAGGAGCGGGCCAGCGCTTCCAGCGGCCGGTTGACCGCGTTGCGGACGATGACGGCCAGCGCCAGCGCGGCCACGAAGAACGTCGCCACCATCCCGATCAACACGCTGTCCCGCCAGACCCGCACCCGGTCTATCTCGTCGACGGCGTGCTGACGGGCCTCGGCCAGATGCGCGTTCTGAACGTCGAACAGCCGCCGGATGCCGTCGAAGAGCGCCCGGCCGCGGTCGGAGGTGGCGGGGTCGATGACCTCCGGCGTGCCGGGTTTGATCCGGGCGATCAGCGGCTCGGCGAACGACGACCGCCATTCGTCGGCGGCGCGCTCGATCGCGTCCACGTCGGCGATCAGCTCCGGGAACTCGGCGAGCACGTCGCGGATCTCCTGCGTGGCGGCGCGTTCGGTCTCCTCGCCGGTGTAGTAGGGCTGCAGGAACAGCGGTTCGGCGGCGATGGCGTAGCCCCGCACCGCGGTCTCCTGGTCGCGCAACGCCGCCTGCAACTGGTAGGCCGCGATGCGTGCGGGCTGGATGTGCTCGGTGAGCCGCCGCGACATGTCGTCGTAGCGGTTGAGCAGCAGCGCGCCGCCGACCGCCCCGGCCAGCACCAGCGCACCCATCGACAGCAGGACGAGGTTCTGCCACCCCTGAACCGTCGGGCGCCGTCTCATGGCGAACCCGATCTCCGCTCGTCGCCGCGCACCTCGGTGCGTGCCCCGCCGCCGGTGTCGGCGGCGCGCTGCACCCGCACCACCGCGATGTCGTCGCTGATGCCGCCCACCGACTGGGCGCGCCGCTCGCCGTCCTCGATCAGCGCGTCGACGAACTCGGCGCCGGGCAGGTGCGCGTAGCCGCGGGCCACCTCCAGCAGCCCCTTCTCGCCGAGACGTTCGGTGCCGTTGCCGGAGCGGCCCTCGAACAGGCCGTCGGTGAGCAGCACCAGGCCGTGGCCCTCGGGCAGTTCGTGCACGGTCAGCGGCCACTCGTAGCCGTTGAGCCCCAGTGCGGGCCCGACCGCCGGTTCCAGCCATTCCACCGTGCCCGGGCCGTGCAGCAGCATGCCGGGGTGGCCGGCCGACACCACGTTGAACGTCAGATCGTGCGGGGAGATCGCGACGCTGAGCACGGTGGCGAAGATGCTGCGGCCGGGCCGTTCGGTGCTCAGGATGCGTTCCAGTTGGCGCATGCGCTGGTTGCCGCGCAGCCCGGCGAAGGTCAGCGCGCGCCAGCCGATGCGCAGCGCCACCCCGAGGGCGGCCTCGTCGGGGCCGTGGCCGGCCACATCGCCGACCATCACGTGCACGGTGCGGTCCGGGGTCTGCACGAAGTCGTAGAAGTCCCCGCCGAGCAGCGCGTGCTGGCGGCTCGGCCGGTACTGCGCGACGATGTCGACCCCGGGCGAGTCCAGCAGCAGCGGCGACGGCAGCAGGCCGCGTTCCAGCCGGGCGTTCTCCTTGGCGCGCAGTTCGCTGGCGTGCAACTCCACCGCCGTCAGCTCCGCGCGTTTGCGTTCGATCGCGTACAGCAGCGCCCGATGCAGCGTGTCGGGTTCGACCCGCCCCTTGACCAGGTAGTCCTGGGCGCCGGCGGCCACCGCCGACACCCCGAAGTGCTCGTCGTGCAGGCCGGTGAGCACCACGATCGGCACGGTGGCGTCCCGGCGGATGATGCGGTCCAGCGCCTTGATCCCGTCGGCGTCGGGCAGGTTGAGGTCCAGCAGCACACAATCGGGCCGGCTCGCGCCCAGCTGCCGTTCGGCCTGCTCCATCGACGACGCCCAACAGACCCGGATGTCGGCGTCGGCGTCGGCGATCAGCTCCTCGACCAGCACCGCGTCGGCCCGGTCGTCCTCCACCAGCAACACCGAGATGGGTTGCGTGGCTGGAGTTCGATCGCCCGACGGAGTCACTGCCGTGTCAGATATCGCACGCAAAAGCAACCACGTCTTCTCACATCAGCACCGTGGCCGCCCTGACCTCTTCGTTAGTGACTCTTCGACCATAGCCCCCACCGCGATCATGTCCGAATCGAAAGCCGCCGGCATCGCTCATCGACGACGGATCCGCCGAGGTCACGACGCCGGGCGGGGCCGGGCGCCCCGCCCGCTGCCGCGTCGGGAAACGACGTCGCGGTCGCCACGTTGGCAGACCGTACCCGATCTTGGGTGCGGGGCGGGCGAAACCGGCCGACCCGATGCCTGGATGCGCATCGACGGATCGCCCGGCGCCCACCCGGCCCCCCCCCGCCCCCCCCCCCCCCCCCCCCCCCCCCCCGCCGGTCCGTCGGCCCGCCGAATCATCAACCGCGCCAACGGCGTTGGGAGGATCGCCGGCACTTGCGCTTTGCTGACGCGTTGGACTAGCCTGCATTCGGGTTCGGGGGAATTCGAATGCGAAACCGCTTGAAACAGGGGGAGGAACGATGTTTCGCGTGATCTTGACCGTCGCGGCGGTGGCCGTTGCTGTCGCCGGCGCCGCACCGGCGGCCGCCGAGGCACGGCCGTACAAGAACTGCTCTCAGGCGCACGCCGACGGCCGCTACAACATCCCGAGGGACGATCCCGCCTACTGGCCGGAGGGCGACCGCGACGGGGACGGGCTGGCCTGCGAACCCAAACCGCGCTGAGCCCATGCCGACGCGGACACCCCTGGCGCGGCTGACCGGGCTGGTGAGTGCCGGGTTACTGGGTGCCGGGTTATTGGGTGCCGGCGTGCTGGCCCGGGCTCCGGCGGTGGCCGAACCGGTCGACGCCACCGCGGTGGTGCTGGAGGTCATCGACGGCGACACCATGGACATCCGCGACGCCAACCGCGGCCATCTGCGGGTGCGGGTACTGGGCATCGACACCCCGGAGACGAACAAACCCAACTCGCCGGTGGAGTGCTGGGGCCCGGAGGCCACCCGGTTCGCCACCGAGACCATGCTCGGCCGGCGGGTGGCCGTGGTGCCCGACCCGACCCAGGACCGCACCGACCGGTACGGCCGCACGCTGGCGTATCTGATCCGCGAGGACGGCTGGAACTACTCGGTCGAGGCCGCGCGGGCCGGCATGGCCCGCGCCTACGTCTACGGCGGGGTTCCGGTCAGCCGCTACGACGAGATCGCCGCGGCCGAACAGCAGGCCCGGGCGGCGCGCCGCGGCCTGTGGGGCCCGCCCTGCAACGGTGCCACCGAGCCCGTGGCCGGGTCGTCGGGATCCGCCCCGGCGCCGACCGTCTACTACCGCAACTGCGCCGAGGCCCGGGCCGCCGGGGCCGCGCCGCTGCTGCGCGGACAGCCCGGCTACCGGTCCGATCTCGACGGGGACGGCGACGGGGTGGCCTGCGAGCCGAAACGACGCTGACACCCGCCGCATAGCACTGCGGCAGGCCGGCTCAACTCTGCCGGCCTGCCGCAGCCACGTCCCGAACCGATCAGGTACCGGTCCACTGCGGCGCCCGCTTCTCGGCGAACGCCTTGGCGCCTTCCTTGGCGTCGTTGGAAGCGAACACCGGGAGGAAGATCTCGGCCTGCTTCTTCCACATCTCCGCCGAGCTCCAGTCCCGCGACTCGACGATGATGCGCTTGGTCGCGGCCACCGCCAGCGGGCCGTTGGCGGTGATCTTCTCGGCCAGCTCGATGGCGGCATCCAGCGCCTTGCCGGGCTCGGCGAGCTTGTTGACCAGGCCCAGCTCGAGCGCCCGCTCCGCCGAGATGCTGTCGCCGGTCAGCGCCAGCTCCATCGCGACGGCGTACGGGATGCGCTGCGGCAGCCGCAGCAGACCGCCGCCGCCGGCGACCAGGCCGCGCTTGACCTCGGGGATGCCGAACGCCGACTCCCGCGACGCCACGATCAGGTCGGTGGCCAGCGCCAGCTCGCAGCCGCCCGCCAGGCAGTAGCCCTCGACCGCCGCGATCAGCGGCTTGGCCGGCGGCTTCTCGGTGAAGCCCAGGCCGCGGCCCTCGATCGCCACGTTCTCACCGCGAGCGAACGCCTTGAGATCCATGCCCGCCGAGAACGAGCCGCCCGCACCCGTCAGGATGCCGACCGAAAGCCCCTTGTCCCCGTCGAGCCGATCCATCGCATCGGCCAGTCCGCGGCTCACCTCGGCGTTCACCGCGTTCTTGGCCTCCGGCCGGTTGATCGTGATGATCAGAATCCGGTCTCGCTGCTCGACGAGCACCGTTTGTCCAGTGTTGTCACTCACGCGGGTGATCGTAACGGTCCGCACCGCCGCCGTACCCGGCCGGTCGATAATCCGGATAGACTAGAACACGTTTCAATTTCGACCTGAGGGGCCGCCCGTGACCACGACCGACGCGGAGCCGTCGCAGTTGACCAAGTGGGACCCCGGTCTCACCGAGCGCGTCACGGCCGTCACCCGGCCGTTTCTCAAGCGCTACTTCCGCGCCGAGGTCCGCGACCTGGACAACATCCCGCCCGGCGGTGCGCTGCTGGTCTGCAACCACTCCGGTGGGCTGTTGCCGATGGATGTGCCGATCCTGGCCGCCGAGTTCTACGCCCACCACGGTTACGACCGGCCGCTGTACACGCTCAGCCACGACATGCTGATGACCGGCCCGACCGGTGAGTTCTTCCGCAGGATCGGCTACATCAGCGCCAACCACGAGAACGCCGACGCCGCGTTGCGTTCCGGCGGCCTGGTGGTGGTGTTCCCCGGCGGCGACTACGACGTGTACCGGCCCACGTTGCGCGCCAACGTCATCGACTTCGCCGGCCGCACCGGGTACGTGCGTGCCGCGCTCAACGCGGGGGTGCCGATCGTCCCGGCGGTCGGCATCGGCGGACAGGAGACCCAGCTGTTCCTGTCGCGCGGCACCTGGCTGGCCGAGCGGCTCGGGCCGATCGCGCGGCTGGCCCGCACCAAGATCGTGCCGATCTCGTTCGGGTTCCCGTTCGGGCTGAGCCTGGTGGTGCCGCCGAACCTGCCGCTGCCGGCCAAGATCACCATGCGGGTGCTGCCGCCCATCGACATCGAGGCCGAGTTCGGCGCCGATCCCGACATCGACGAGGTGGACGCGCACGTGCGGCGGGTGATGCAGCGCGCGCTCGACGAACTGGCCGCCGAGCGACGGCTGCCGGTGCTGGGCTGATGCGCCGGCTGCTGCGCCCGCGGCCGCTGCTGCGCGCGATGGTCGAACTGGCCAACGCCGCCAACGGGTTTCGGCCGATCGCCCGCGAGGGGTATCTGACCATCCCGGTGTTCGCGTTCGGCTGGCCGACCTCGGAGATGTCGCCGCTGTACCTGGCCGCCTCGGTGCTCTCGGCGCTGCGCCGCGGGCTGCGTGGCGACTTCGCCGGGACGCGCGGCCGGATCGCGCTGGTGCTCACGATGATCGCGTGGGTGCTGTTGTGGCTGATCCACCGCCGCAATGTGGCGTCGCGGCCGCATTTCGAGGAGCCGCTGCGGGCCGAGCTCGGAGACGACTACGAGGAGATCGCCGCGCGCTCGCAGCCGTCGCGGCGCCGGGTGCAGGTCGGGGTGTGGCCGACCGAGCTGGTGCGGCGCCGCTATGTGGAGACCACGGTGCGCTACGGTCCGCATCCGCGCGGCAACCTCGCCGACATCTGGCGCCGCGCCGACCTGCCCCGGGATGCGAAAGCTCCTGTGCTGCTGCAGGTTCCGGGCGGCGCGTGGTCGATCGGCATGCGCCGGCCTCAGGCCTACCCGCTGTTGAGCCACCTGGCCGACCGCGGCTGGGTGTGTGTGTCGATCGATTACCGGGTCAGCCCGCGGCACACCTGGCCGGACCACATCGTCGACGTGAAGCGGGCGCTGGCGTGGATCAAGGAGAACATCGCCGACTACGGCGGTGATCCGGACTTCGTGGCGATCACCGGCGGTTCGGCCGGCGGGCACCTGTCGTCGCTGGCGGCGCTGACCCCGAACGAGCCCCGCTGGCAGCCGGGTTTCGAGGACGCCGACACCTCGGTGGTCGCGGCGGTGCCGATCTACGGGCGCTACGACTGGGTGTCGCTCGAGGGCAGCGGACGGCGCGAGTTCATCTGGTTCCTGGAGAAACTCGTCGTCAAGAAGCCGTTCCGGGAGAACCGGGAGATCTATCTGGACGCGTCGTCGATCCGGCATGTGCGCCCGGACGCGCCGCCGTTCTTCATCCTGCACGGCTGCGACGACTCGATCATCCCGGTCGCCGAGGGCCGGGAGTTCGCCGCGGCGCTGCGCGCGGTGTCGACGAATACCGTTGTGTACGCGGAGATCCCGCACGCCCAGCACGCGTTCGACTTCTATTACGGATCGCCGCGGGCGCATTACACCGCGCAGGCGGTGGAGACGTTTCTGTCCTGGGTGCACGCCCGCTACCAGTCCCGCACCCGTCCGCGAGCAGACGCGTAAACCCCCCGAAAACCCGCCGATTCGGGGGTGTTGGCGTCTGCTCGCCGGGGAAAGGTTACTGGGCCATGGCGGACTCGACCACCGTCAGCTCGGCGGGAAGCCCGGCGGCCGAACGTATCTCGATGAACGCCTGGATCATCGCGTCGGTCAGCTCGTGCGGGTCGCCGAGCGTCGACCCGTCGGTGAGCACCGAGATGTTGAGCTGGTCGACATAGCTCCACACCGTGATGTTGAGCCCGCTGCCGGCGGTGAGCGGCCCGACCGAATAGATCTCGGTGACCAACGCCCCGCCCACCCGGCCGGGCTGCCGCGGCCCGGGCACGTTCGAGATCGGGATGTTGAGCACCTTGTTCTGGCCGTCCTTGTCGCTCAGCCAGGCGAACAGCCGCTCCGCCGGCGCCGGCGGCAGATACGCCGACCAGCGGCTGATCAGCTCCGGCCCCAACAGGTGATGGGCCTCCTTGGCCTCGACGGCGGCGTCGTGCACGGCCCGCACCCGCTCCAGCGGATCGGCCAAATGGATCGGCACCACCATCATCACGCCGGTGAACCTGTTGCCCGAGATCCGGTCCGGCGAGAAGTCGAAGCTGACCGGCACCGACGCCAGCAGCGGATGGTCGGCCTGCCCGTCGTAGGCCAGCGACAGCTCCCGCAGCGCCCCCGCCGAGATCGCCAGCACCATGTCGTTGATCGTCACGCCGAGGTGTTTGGCGGTCTGTTTGACGTCGGCGAGCGCCAGCGTGGCGGTGGCGAACCGGCGCACCCCGTCGACCCGGTGGTTCATGAACGACGGCGGCGGGGTGAACGGCCGGGTCAGCTCCGGCGAGAGTTTGCGCGAGCTCCTGCGCACCCGCTGCAGGCCCTGCGCGGTGTAGCGCACCAGCCCGGGGATCCGGCCGATCTGCCGCAGGTGGTCGACGAACGCGGTGCGCACCAACTGCCCGCGGGTCGGCGCGGGGTCGGTGACGTAGTCCTCCCGGTCCGGGCCGGCCTGCAGGTCCATGCCGCGGGCCAGCAGGTTCGCCGAGGCCACCCCGTCGGCCAGGGCGTGGTGGATCTTGCCGAGCACCGCGATCCGGCCGTTGGCCAGGCCCTCGATGAAGTACATCTCCCACAGCGGCCGGCTGCGGTCGAGCTGGGTGCTGGCGATGCGGCCCACCGCCTCGTCGAGCTCCCGGCGCCCGCCCGGCGGGTCGACCCGGTACGGGCGGACGTGGTACTCGAGATCGACGTCGCAGTTCTCCCGCCACATCGGGTGGTGGAACTTGAACGGGATGTCGACGAGCTCGTAGCGGAACGGGTCGAGCTTGTAGAGCCGACGGCGGATCACCTCACGGAACTCGTCGATGCCGAACGCGCGGTCGCCCAGCTCCGACAGGTCGATGACCGCCAGCTTCAGCGTGTGCATGTGCACGTCGGGGGTCTCGCTGTACAGCAACAGCGCATCCCACCCACTGAGGCGCTTCACGAAACCACCACCTATCCGGAGGCGTCCTATATAACCCGCTTGGCCCGGATCAATGCCCGGTTTCGGTGAATGTGGTTGAGGAACAGCCCCATTGCGGTCACCGCGGAGCCGGTTCGGGCACCGTCGAGCATGTCGAAGGCGTGCCCGGCGCCGGGCAGTTCCAGATAGCCGACCACCGATTCGGACACCTCGCGCAGCCGGTCGACGAACGCGCGCGCCTGGGCCACCGGGATCACGGTGTCTCCGGTGCCGTGCACCACCAGGAACGGCGGGGCGTCCGGGTGGACCCGGGCGATCGGCGAGGCGGCCCGGAAGATCTCCGGGTGCCGGTCGATGCGTCGGCGCACCACCACCCGTTCGAGGAAGTCGACGAAGCGCACCCGTTCGGCCGTCGAACGGTCCTCCCAGTCGTAGCGGCCGTACACCCCGACCACCGCGTCCACCGAGGTGTCCGACCCCTCGGGCAGTTCGTCCTCGAAGTCGGGATCGTTCGGCGTCAGCCCGGCCAGTGCGGCCAGATGCCCGCCGGCGGAGGCCCCCGCGACGGCGACGAAATTCCGGTCGCCGCCGAACCGGTCGACGTTGGCGCGGGCCCACGCGATCGCGGTCTTGACGTCGACGATGTGCGCCGGCCACGGGTGGTGCGGCGCGACCCGGTAGTCGATGGACAGGCACACCCAGCCGAGCTCGGCCAGATGGCTCAGCAGCGCGTAGCCCTGCAGCATCCGCTGTCCGTGCACCCAGGCCCCGCCGGGCACGAAGATCAGCACCGGCGCGGGCTGGCTGGGCAGATCCGCCCGGCGCCAGACGTCGAGCAACTGCGTCGGCCGCGGCCCGTAGCGCACCGAGGAGCGGTGGACGTAGCGCAATTGGCCGGCCGCGTTCCACAGCGGCGGCACCCGCTGCGGCGCCGGCCAGTCGATGTCCAGGTCTCGGGGGTTGACGATGCCGCGCAGCGCCTCGCGGGCCACCTCCTCGGTGCGGTCGCGTTCGGCGCGCCGCGCAGCCACCGCGCCTGGGGTGAGCCAGTTGCGCACCGTGGCGGCCATGAAGTCGGGCAGATGCCGCGAACCCCAGACGCTCATCGCGGCCACCCCGCCCAGTGGTTCGAGGTGTTTGCCGATAACCGGCAGAGACGCCGTGGCCACACTGGCCGCCATCAGATAGTCGGTGGGCCCGGCGGTGAGCCGACACAGGGACGACACCGAGGGGCGTGGTCGCTGATTTGCCATTGCGCGAATGTACCCCGCCGGACGCCGGCGCCAACCTCCAACACCCGGTTTCGATTCCACCGTGTTGTGACTGGGGCCACAGGGTGTCTACCGCGGGTTCGGGCGTTGGGTTTAGCGTGACACCACGACCGTCGACCGTAACGAGGACAGCCACTGTGACCAAGTCAGCGCTTGCCATCACCGAGGAGCACATCGATCTGGCCAACGCGGTGTTCGGCCGGCTCAACCGGCTCGACAGCCGCGCCGCCGCACGCGCCACGCTGGAGCAGGGGGTCGTCGCATCCGCCGCAGGTGTGGCAGGCCGCCACCGAGCAGGGCTGGACCGGGCTGGCCGTCTCCGAACAGTACGGCGGCTCGGGGTTCGGGCTGGCCGAGCTGGCGGTGGTGCTCGAGGCGCAGGGCCACGAGCTGTGCCCGGGCCCGTTTCTGCCGAGCGTGGCCGCGGCGGTGGTGATCGACCGGTGCGCGCCGGATTCGGTTCGGGCGCAGTTGCTTCCGGGGCTGGCCGACGGCAGCACGGTCGGCGCGCTGGCGGTGTCGGGCAGCGTGGCGGTGGATTCGGACGGGGTGGTCACCGGCGACTGCCCGGCGGTGCTGGGCGCGCCGGACGCGCAGGTGCTGGTCGTGCTGGCCGGCGCCGACGTGGTGGTGCTCGACGCCGCCGCCGACGGGGTGACCGTCACCCGGCTCGACGGTTTGGACACCACCCGCAGCATCGGGTCGGTGGCGCTGCGCGGTGTGGCCGTCGCCGAGGACCGCGTGCTGCGCGGCGCCGCCCGCCGGGCCCGCACCGTGTTCCGCGTCCTGGCCTCGGCCGAGGCGGTCGGGGTCAGCTGGGCGACGCTTCGGATGGCCGTCGAGTACGCCAAGGTGCGCGAACAGTTCGGCCGACCGATCGGCACGTTCCAGGCGGTCAAGCATCACGCGGCCAACATGCTGGTCAACGCCGAGCAGACCACCGCCGCGGTGTGGGACGCGGCCCGGGCCGCCGACCTCGACAGCGCCTGGTTCGCCGCGGCGGTCGCCGCCGCGCATGCGATCCGCACCCAGGTCTTCAACGCGCAGACCAACATCCAGTTGCACGGCGGAATCGGGTTCACCTGGGAGCACGACGCGCACCTGTACCTGCGGCGGGCCCGCACCCTGGCCGCCGTGCTCGGCGAGGGCGCCGATCCGCTGCTCGACGTGGTGGAGGCGCAGCGCACCGGGCAGGCCCACGGGTCGAAGTTCACGCTGCCGCCGGAGGCGGAGAAGTACCGCCGGGAGGCCCGCGAGGCCGTGGCCACGCTGCGCAGCCTGCCCGCCGACAAGCGGCGCGATTTCCTGGTCGATTCCGGCTATCTGGTGCCGCACTGGCCGAAACCCTGGGGCCGCGGCGCCGATGTGCTCGAACAACTGGTGATCGAGGAGGAGTTCGCCGACGTCGAGCGGCCCGACCTCGGCATCACCGGCTGGGTGACGCTGACCATCGCCCAGGCCGGCACCGAGGAGCAGCGGCAGCGCTGGGTGGAACCGGTGCTGCGCGGCGAGATCATGTGGTGCCAGCTGTTCAGCGAACCCAACGCCGGGTCGGACGCCGCGGCGGTGCGCACCTCGGCCAAGCGGGTCGACGGCGGCTGGCGGGTCAACGGACAGAAGATCTGGACCAGCCTGGCCGATCAGTGCCAGTGGGGCATGGCCACCGTGCGCACCGATCCCGACGCCCCCAAGCACGCCGGGGTGACGATGATGGCCATCGACATGAAAGCCCCTGGCGTGACGGTGAATCCGCTACGCGGGCTGACCGGCACCGCTCACTTCAACGAGGTGTTCTTCGACGACGTGTTCGTGCCGGACTCGGACGTGATCGGCGAGGTCAACAAGGGCTGGCTGGTGGCCCGGGCGACGCTGGGCAACGAGCGGATCTCGATCGGCGGCGGCTCCGGCGGGTCCACCGATTTCGGTCCCGACGATCTGGTCGAACTGCTCGACTCCGTCCCGGCGGAGACCGCCGCGCAGTACGTGCGCCGCGTCGGCGAGGTGCTGGCCGAACAGCACACGCTGCGGCTGCTGAACCTGCGCCGGATCAGCCGCGCGATCGCCGGCTCGGAACCGGGACCGGAGGGCAACGTCACCAAGCTGCTGGTGGCCGAGTCCGGTCAGCGGCTCGGCGAACTGGGCATGGAGCTCGCCGGCAGCGCGGCCGTGGTGGGGCAGGCCCCGGGACTGACCCGGATGTACCTGTCCTACCGGGCGATGACGATCGCGGGCGGCACCTCGGAGATCACCCGCAACACCATCGCCGAGAGGATCCTGGGCCTGCCCCGCGATCCGTTGCTGAAATAGTCAGGCCAGCAAGGCGATTCCCGCGACGAGCAGCCCGATCACCTTGACCACCTCCAGCGCCACGTACACGTAGTGCGCGCGGGAGCGGCGCTGCCCGGAACCGACCTGCTCCGGCGGGGCGGCCAGTACCTGTCTGGTGCGGCGGTTCAGCGCCGGCCGCACCAGCCCCAACTGGGCCGCCAGCATCACCACCGCGACCGCGGCCGCGATCACCGCGGTGGCGGCGGGCGGGTCGACGATCAGCGCTACCACCAGCGCGATCGCCAGCGCCGCCTCGACCGCGTTGAGCGCGCGGAACACCAGGCGGCCGATGCCCAACCCGAGTTGCAGGGTGACTCCGGGTGCCCTGAACTTCAGCGGCGCCTCCAGGAAGGAGATTGCCAGCACCATACCCAGCCAGACGAAAACGACCGCGGCGGCGACCGCGTGTGCGCCGGTCATCCTGCCTCCTTTCCGGACGCGGAAATTCTGGGCCCGGAACTTCTGGGCCCGGCGGTTCTGGGCGCGAGTTGTGCGACACAGACACCGGGTTCGGCGAACGGCTGCAACGACTTCACGGTGACCGGTGCGCGCCAGGACTCCATGGCGCCCTGCATGAGGCCCAGGTGCACCGGGCAGATCACGTCCCGGCGTGTCACGGCGAGTTCGAGGAACGGGCAGTTGCGCAGTTCGAGGACCTCCGCGCCGTCGCGGCACCGCTGCTCGGGTGCGAACCCCATCTCGTCGAGCAGCGCGGTGAGGCGGTCGACGGCCTGGGTGCGGGTGGTCGTCAGGTCGGGGCCGGCACCGAACACGGTCTGGGTGTGGTTCTTCGCCCAGGCCCGGCCCGCGGTCTGCGCCTGCCGCGCGGCGTCGGGGTGGCGGGCCAGCGCATCGGCGAGCACCCCGGCGAGCATCTGGTAGTCCCGCGGCCCCTCGGGGTCCATTCCGCGCGCCGCGCGGAACAACTGGGGCGGCCGCCCGGGTTTGGTGCGCACCGGCCGGACCGTCTCCACTCGCCCGCGCCGGACCAGCTCCTCGAGATGGAACCGCGCGGTGTTCGGGTGCACCGCCAGCCGCTCGGCGATCTCGTTGATGCTCAACGGTGTTCCGGCGTCCCGCAGCGTTGCGAGTACCTGTTCGCGCCGCCCGGCCATCGCTATGCCGCCCCGGGGGCGATCCGGCCACCCGTACCGATGGGCGCCATCAGTCGATTCGCTTGATCGCGGCGCGCGGGCACTCGTCGACCGCCCGCCGGGCGTCCTCTTCGAGTTCGGGCGGAACCGGGTCGGTGAGCACCACCGAGTACTCGTCGTCGTCGAGGGCGAACACGTCCGGGGCGTACTTCACGCAGATGGCGTTGCCCTCACAGCGATCACGGTCCACCACGACGCGCATCCCTACCTCCTGGATCCGGTTCGCGGACGTCACCGGAAGTGGCGTTGCCGCAGTACGTTTGCGTACCAAGAGCGAGTTTATACAAGGGAAATTTGTAAAAACAATGGACTTAAGTCCTCTAGCACCCTGGCCGATGGACCCGCCGGTGATACTGGTCGCATGACCACAGGGCGCACGTCGCCGGAACCGCACCACGCCCCGCCCCCGATCCGTGACGGGGAGTTCCACCCGGATCTGCGCCGGATCGCCCGGATCGTGCCCCGCAGACTGGTCTCCCCGCGGACCCTGCCGGTCGTCCGGCCGGTCACCCGGCGGCTGTGGCGGCGGCCGCCCGGCGGTGTCGAGGAGGTGACGCTGCCGTCGGGCATCGCGGTCCGGCTGTACCGGCCGGCCGGACAGCGCGCCCCGGGCCCGGCGGTGCTGTGGATTCACGGCGGCGGCTACGTCATCGGCCATCCGGGCATGGACCACCGGGTGTGCGTGGGTCTGACCCGCCGACTGGGCGCCACGGTGGCGGCGGTGGACTACCGGCTGGCGCCCGAACACCCGTATCCGGCCCCGCTGGAGGACTGCTACGCGGCGCTGCGCTGGCTGGCCGGCCTGCCGGCGGTGGACCCGTCGCGGGTGGCGATCGCCGGGGCGAGCGCCGGCGGCGGGCTGGCCGCGGCGCTGGCACTGCTGGCCCGCGACCGCGGGGAGCTCACCCCGGCCGCGCAGGTGCTGGTGTACCCGATGCTCGACGACCGGTCCGCACACCGCGCCGACCTCGACCATCCCCGCCACCGGCTGTGGGACCGCGGCAGCAACCGGTTCGGCTGGTCGGCCTATCTCGGTGACGCCGACCCGCAGCAGGCGGTGCCGGCGCGGCGCGACGACCTGGCCGGGCTGCCGCCGGCCTGGGTCGGGGTGGGCACCTTCGACCTGTTCTACGAGGAGGACCTCGCCTACGCCGAGCGGTTGCGGGCCGCGGGGGTGCCGTGCGAGCTCGAGGTGGTGCCGGGCGCCTTCCACGGGTTCGACGCGATCGCGCCGCGCGCCCGGGTCAGCAGGGAGTTCTTCGACAGCCAGTGCGCGATGCTGCAGCGCGCCCTGGGGGCCTGAGTCAGTCCCGCTGGTAGACCACCGTCCCGGCGATCACCGTGGCCGCGACGCGCCGCGCGTCGAGATCGCGCACAACGTCCTCCGGTGTCCCGGTGAGCAGGCACAGGTCACCCGGCGCACCGGGCCGCAGCTCGCGCACCGCGATGGGATCCTCGGCGGTGCCGAGGAATCCGCGCAGCGCCTGCGCGCCGGTGATGCGCTCGCCGGGGCCGAGCACGGTGCCGCCGGCGGTGGTGCGGTGCACCGCCGCGCGCATCGCCCGCCACGGGTCGGCGTCGCCGAACGGGGCGTCGGTGGACAGCGCGACCGGCACCCCGGCGCGCATCAGGGTGCCCAGCCGCCACAGTTCGTGGTGTTCGGCGGCGGGCACGTCGGCCAGGTACTGCTCGCCGCGCTCGGCGACGAAGTTCGGCTGGGTCACCACGGTGACGCCGGAGTCGGCGAGCTGCCCGACCGTGTCGTCGGGCACCACCGCGGCGTGCTCGATGCGGTCGCCGGGCCGGCGTCCGGCGGCCTGCAGCGCCGCCAGCGCGACGACGAGCTGGGCGGCGGTCACGCAGTGCAGCGCGACCGGGATGCGCTCGGCGTGCCGGTCGGCGATCCACGCGGTGAGCGCGTCGAGGTCCAGGGCGGTGTCGTGCAGGATGCGCTTGCCGGGCGCGAGCCACCGCACCCGCTGGGGCAGCTCGCCGCGCTCGGCGGCGCGACGCAGCAGCGCGACGTCCTGGTCGGGGGTGGCGTCGGTGACGCCGGTGACGCCGTAGCGGCTCAGCATCCGCCCGACCGCGGTGAGGTCAACGTCGGCGGGCGGCACCGTCCAACCGGGGTCGTCGCTGCGCAGCCGCCCGTCCGGATGGTCGGCCAACCCCAGCCGGGCCAGCCCCGCGGAGTTCAGCGTCCACAGCACCCCGCTGCGGTGCTGCACCCGAACCGGCACCGGGGGCGAGAGTTCGTCGAGCACAACGCGATCCAGCGGTCCCGCGACCGCCTCGTGGTAGCCGATCGCGCGGATCCAGCCGTCCGGCCCCACCTCGGCGGCCGCCAGCGTCCGGGCCAGTTCGTCGCGCCCGCGCACCTCGTCCGGCCCGACCCGCACCGAGATCAGCGCCGCCGCAGCGGAATACAGATGCACATGGTGGTCGTGCAGACCCGGGATCACGGTGGCGCCGGCGGCGTCGTAGACCTCCTCGCCGCGAAGCGGATCCAGCTGGCCGGCCACCGCGGCGATCCGGTCGCCCACCCTGATGTCGGCGCGGGTGCCGTCCAGTAGGGTCGCCCGCCGGATCAGCATGACGCGTGGCTGCCGATCAACCGCTCGACGACGGCGTTGTCGGCGCCCAGCGCCCGGGCGCCGACGTCGGGCCGCGGGACGGCCCGGCACTCGGTGAGCTGATCGCGGGGCAGTTCGCCGTAGCGCGCGGCGATGCCGGACATCGACAGCTCGATCAGTTCCCCGCCGCCGCCGCGCAGCGACCGCGCCACCTCGACCGCGGCGTGCAGCCCGGTCAGCGGGTCGGCGATGGCGTCACCGCAGAACGCCGGACCGTCGAGCACCAGACCGCCGGAGACCGCGGCGTCGTCGCCGAAGGCCACCCAGTTCGCCCGCTCCCCCTCGGTGCCGTGCCCGGTGATGCGCAGCCACACCCGGCCGTCGCGCGGTGTCACCTGATCCGGCCCGAGCCCACGGCGGGCCAGCGCCGCCGGGCGGGACGACTCGATCACCACGTCGGCGGCGGACAACAGTGCGCGCAGCCCCGACGGGTCGTCGAAATCGGCTGCGTAGCAGAGCTTTCCGCCGTTCATCCAGTCGAAGAAGGCTGCCGGCCCGAACCGGGCGCCGTCCGGGCGCGCGGCGGTCTCCACCTTCACCACGGTTGCTCCGGCGGCGCGCAGCAGCTGCCCGCACAGCGGCCCGGCCCACATCACCGACAGGTCGGCGACCAGCAGCCCGGTCAGGTCGCGCGGGCGGCCCGGCACCCCGTGCGGGCGGTGGCGCGGCTCGGCGGGCCGGGTCTCGGCCAGCCCGGCCACCGGCAGCCCGAGCAGGCGCGCCCGGCCGGTGACCTCGGCGCAGTCGGTCCCGGCGACCCAGCGTTGCACCGCCGGCCACGGGTCGTCGTCGATGTCGTCGGCCGAAAGCAGCGCGGGGATCGCCGCGATGTCGTCGGCCCGGGACAGGGTCAGCGCGCACCAGCCGTCGCGGCAGGGCAGCAACCGGGTCGCCCCGCCGGCCGACACCCGGCCCTGCGGCGCGTGCCCGACCAGACCGGCGCGGCCGGCCAGCAGCGTGGTCGCGTCGACGGCGACCCCGGTGAGCTCGCGGTAGGTGTCGGCGGCCCGCTGCGCCGCCGCGACCACGGCGGACGGGATGGGCAGCGACGTCACCCGCCCATTGTGGGCCAGAGCCGCCCCGGTCAGAAATGCAGAGCGGTGAACCGCCAGTCCAGCACCTGCCGGTCCGGTTCGCCGACCGCGTAGACCACCGACCGCAGGGTGAGCACCCCGCCGCGGCCGCCGGGCAGCGCTTCGGCCTGCTCGATGTGCAGGTCGCTGTAGAGCGTGTCGCCCTCGTGCACCGGGCCGGTGTGGTCGCAGGACCGCCAGCCCAGCACGGTCACCAGGTTGGGCAGCAGCCGGGTGGTCTGGGCCAGCGCCAGCCCGATGGTGTGCCCGCCGTAGACCAGTCGCTGCCCGCCGATCCGGTAGTCGTGGTGGGTGGCGGCGATGTTGAGGGTCAGCCGCGCCAGTTCGGGTGCGTTGCTGACGACGTCGGCGCTGCTGCGCAGCACGGTGCCGGCCAGCGCCGGGTCGAAGTGCGCGCCGGGCACCCTGGCGCGGTAGGCGTCGGCGTCCCAGCCCGCGGTCGGATCGGGCGGGGCCGGCACGTCGGCACCGATGGCCGACAGGTCGTCGGCGCGGCCGGTCTCGCCCGCCCCCTCGCTCAGCGGCAGCATCGCGCACCGGTAGAAGTCGAGGACCTTGCGGCCCTCCTGGTCGGTGGTGGTCATCCGCAACGCGGCCAAACCCGTTGGCGCACGGCCGGGTTTGCGCGAGTTCTCCTTGAGCCCCACCACCTCGGTGCGGGTGAACAGGGTGTCGCCGAGGACGGGGAACCGGTGGAAGGTCAGGCCCCGGTAGAACAGGTTGGCCTTGACCCGCTGGGTGACCAGCGTGGTCTGGCCGATCGCCACGTCGCACACCAGCGCCGGGTGCGCCAGCGGCGCCGCTGCGCCGGTCACCGCCGCCGCGAGTTCGGCGTCCAGCGCCAGCCGCAGCCGGTCGCCCAGGATCGACTGGTGCACGGCGGCCACGCCGGGTGTCAGCGTCATCGCGGGCGCGGTGTCGAACACCTGCCCGACCTCGAGTTCGTCGAAATACGGCCCGGTCACGGTCGCACATGTTGTCTTAGGCCGAACAAATCTGTCAATATGGCCGTACATATGAGCGCCTTATCCATCACCCCGAACCTCCCCGACGAGGAACAGCTGCTGGTGCAGACCGTTCGCGACTTCATCAACCGCGAGGTCAGACCGGCGGTCCGCGAACTCGAACACGCCAACACCTATCCCGAGGCGTGGATCGAGCAGATGAAGCAGATCGGCATCTACGGCCTGGCCATCCCCGAGGAGTACGGCGGCAACCCGGTCTCGATGCCGTGCTACGTCGAGGTCACCCAGGAACTGTCCCGCGGCTGGATGAGCCTGGCCGGCGCGATGGGCGGCCACACCGTGGTGGCCAAGATCCTCACCCTGTTCGGCACCGAGGAGCAGAAGCAGAGGTATCTGCCCAAGATGGCCACCGGCGAGATCCGCGCCACCATGGCGCTGACCGAACCGGGCGGCGGGTCGGACCTGCAGAACATGAAGACCACCGCGCTGCCGTCCGAGGGCGGCGGGCTGGCCGTCAACGGCTCGAAGATCTGGATCTCCAACGCCCGCCGGTCCGGCCTGATCGCGCTGCTGTGCAAGACCGACCCGAACGCCCAGCCGCGGCACAAGGGCATCTCGGTGGTGTTGGTGGAGCAGGGCACCACGGGCATGTCGGTGTCACGGGACCTGCCCAAACTCGGCTACAAGGGCGTGGAGTCCTGCGAGGTGGTCTTCGAGGACTGCCGGGTGCCGGCGTCGGCGATCCTCGGCGGGGTGCCCGGCAAGGGCTTCGCGCAGATGATGAAAGGCCTTGAGACGGGCCGGATCCAGGTGGCCGCCCGGGCACTCGGCGTGGCGACCGCCGCGCTGGAGGACGCGCTGCGCTACGCCCAGGACCGGGAGAGCTTCGGCCAGCCGATCTGGAAACACCAGTCCATCGGCAACTACCTGGCCGACATGGCCACCAAACTGACCGCCGCGCGCCAGCTCACCCGCTACGCCGCCGAGCGCTACGACAGCGGCGAGCGCTGCGACATGGAGGCCGGCATGGCCAAGCTGTTCGCCTCCGAGGTGGCGATGGAGATCGCGCTCAACGCAGTGCGCATCCACGGCGGCTACGGCTACTCCACCGAATTCGATGTCGAGCGGTACTTCCGCGACGCCCCGCTGATGATCGTCGGCGAGGGCACCAACGAGATCCAGCGCAACGTGATCGTCAACCAACTGATCGCCCGCGGCGGAATCTAGTGAGACCTGCCTACCAGACTCTGCGCGAGCGCCTGCGCGAAGAGATCCTGGCGGGCCGCTACCGCGACGGTAAGCGGTTGCCCACCGAGTCCGAACTTGTTGCGCAGTACGGTCTTTCCCGCCAGACGGTGCGGCGCGCGTTCCAGGATCTGGTGGCCGAGGGAGTGGTGTACCGGGTGCCCGGCCGCGGCACCTACGCCACCGAGCCGGGCCGGTATCTGCGCCAGTTCGGCTCGATCGAGGACCTGATGAGCTTCTCCGACGACACCACGATGGAGGTGCTCGTCGGGTTGCGCCGCCGCGTCGACGTCGACGCCGCGGCCCGGCTGCGGCTCGACGACGATGTCGTCTACACCGTGGAGTTCCGGCGCCTTCATGACGGAATCCCGTTCGTGCGCACGGTGGTTCACCTGATTCCGGCGGTGGCGTCGAAGGTGCTCGACGCACCCGAGCTGGCCGACGGGGCGGTCGGCACCCAGACCGTCATCGGGGTACTCGAACCGCAGCTGGACGAGCCGATCACCGAAGCGGCCCAGTCGATCACGGTCGCACCGGCCGATGCTGCGGTGGCCCGGGCGGTGGGGTGCGAGGTGGGCCACCCGATGCTGCGGGTGGACCGGTTGTACTCGGACGCCCGCGGCCGCCCGGTGGAGCTGTCGGTCAGCCACTTCCTGCCCGAGCAGTACACCTACCGGGTGACGCTGCGCCGCTCCGGTTAGCGCACGATCGCGTCGATCAGCCCCCAGCGCAACGCGGTCGGCGGGTCGATCGTCCTACCGGAGAGCACCAGCCACGCGGTGCGCCAGCGGCCGATGCGCCGGGTCACGCTGACCGTGCCGCCCGCGCCCGGGATCAGCCCCAGGCCCAGCTCCGGCAGCCCGAACACGGTGTCCTCGCGGGCCTGTACCCAGCCGCAGAAACACGCCATCTCCAGCCCGCTGCCCAGCACCTGTCCGTGCACGATCGCCCGGCAGCGCCGGCCCAGCCGGCCGGTCAGCTCGTCGAGCACCAGCGCGGGGCTGTAGCGGGTGCGGGCCAGGTGCGCGCTGGCCGGGTCGGCGAAGGTGCCGAACTCGGCGAGGTCGCCGCCGCTGCAGAACGACGGACCGTTGCCGGACAGCACCACCTCGGTGACCGACGGGTCCAGCCGCGCCACCTCCAGCGCCTCCAGCAGCGCCGCCCGGGAGTCGGTGGAGAACGCGTTGTGCCGCTGCGGGCGGTTGAACCGCACGTAGAGGGTGTCGCCGACGCGTTCGGCCTGTACCGGGTCGGGCAGCACCACCGGCCGCGCCGGGCCGCGTTCGGCCAGCCAGCGGGCGAACTCCGGACCCGACTGCAGCGTGGAGTAGGCCAGCGACTCGGTGATCACCCCGGCGTAGGCGGGGGCGTCGACGTCGAGCGCGCGCAGCACGTCGACGCACACCGCCGCCGCGTGCGGCCAGTGGGCGCAGCGCTGCTTCAGCTCGTCGAGCGCCTCGTCGACCGATGCGACGGTGACCGCGCGGGGGTCGTCGGTGTCGTGTTCGCACAGCGTGAAAGCGACGTCGTCGGAAGGGGTTCCGACGCCTACGACGACCTCCGACGCCAGCTCGTATCGGGTCACGAGTACTTCTTGATGAGTTCCTGCTTCATCATCTTGCCGGTCTCGGTGCGCGGCAGCTGCCGCTCGAACGAGATCGACTTCGGGCACTTGTAGTGCGCCAGCCGGTCCCGCAGCCACTGCAGCAGCTCCTCGGCGAACTCCGGCGTCTCGTCGGCCGGGTCGACGAGCTGCACCACACCTTTGACCCGCTGACCCATCTCCTCGTCGGGCACCCCGAACACCGCGGCGTCGAGCACCTTCGGGTGGGTGATCAGCATGTTCTCCGCCTCCTGCGGGTAGATGTTCACCCCGCCGGAGATGATCATGTGGTGCTTGCGGTCGGTGAGGAACAGATAGCCTTCCTCGTCGAGGTAGCCCACGTCGCCGACGGTCACCCAGCCCTGCTTGGAGCGTGACTCGGCGGTCTTCTGCGGGTCCTTGTGATACTCGAACTCCATCAGGCCGCCCATGTCGAAGTAGATCTGGCCGGCCTGCCCGGTGGGGAGCTCGTCGCCGTTCTCGTCGAGGATGTGCGCCACCCCGATCAGCGGCTTGCCCACCGAGCCGGGGTGTTTGAGCCATTCCTCGGCGGTGATGAAGGTGATGCCCGCGCCCTCCGAGGACGAGTAGTACTCGTCGACGACCGGGCCCCACCAGTCGATCATCTGCTTCTTGATGTCGATCGGGCACGGCGCGGCGGCGTGCACCACCCGCTTGAGGCTCGACAGGTCGTACTTGCTGCGGACCTCCTCGGGCAGCTTGAGCATCCGCACGAACATCGCGGGCACGAACTGTCCGGAGGTCACCCGGTACTTCTCGATCGCCCGCAGCGCCTCTTCCGGATCGAACTTGCGCATGATCACCGTGGTCACGCCCATCGACTGGGCCGCCATCGTCCACATGCACGGCGCGGTGTGGTACAGCGGCGCCGGGCTCAGGTACACCGAGTTCGAGTCGATCTGGACCGCGCCCAGCAGCACGGTCAGCGCGCTCGGGGCCTCCGCCGGCGGCACGTGCGGCAGCTTGCGCCGAATCCCCTTGGGCCGCCCGGTGGTTCCCGACGAGTACTGCAGCAGGTCGCCCTCCAGCTCGTCGGGGATCGGGGTGACCGGATGCTGCGCCACGCACTCGGGATAGCGCTGCCAGCCGTCGAGATCGTCGTCGGCCATGAGCCGCAGCTCCGGCAGCCCGTTGGGCAGGTGTTCGGCCAGTTGTTCGCACACGCCGCGCATGGCCCGCGAGCCGATGATGGCCTTGGCCCCGCTGTTGTCGACGATGTAGGCCGCCTCGGCGGGGGTGAGGTGGGTGTTGATCACCGCGTAGTACAACCCGCTGCGGCGGGCCGCCCACATCGCCGCGTGCACGTGCTCGTTGTTCTCCATCAGGATGGCCACGGTGTCGCCCTCGACCAGGCCGGCCTGACGGAAGTGGTGGGCCAGTTGGTTGGCGCGCTCCTCGAGCTCGCGGTAGGTCACCACGACCGCCGGCTCCGGGTGCAGGATCACGGCGGGCTTGTCCGGGGTGGCCTCGGCGTGTTCACGAATTTGCATGGCTCGACTTTACGACGCCGATAGTTGACATGTGTCAAGTGGCTGCTTTTCGTGCCCAGCAGACGCGAAAACCCCCAGCCACGTGGGATCTGGGGGGTTTCGCGTCTGTTCGCGGGAAAAACCGGAGGGGTTACTTCTCGGCGTCGGCCAGCCGCTGCTTGAGCGCCTCGAACTCGTCCTTGATGCCGGTCGGCAGCTTCTCACCGACGAACTCGAACCACTCCTCGATCAGCGGGATCTCCTCGCGCCACTCGTCGACGTTGACCGCCAGGGCGGCGTCCACGTCGGCCGGATCCACGTCCAGGCCCTCCAGGTCGAGGTCGTCGGCGGTGGGCACCACGCCGATCGGGGTGGTGCGGCCGTTGGCCTTGCCCTCGACGCGCTCGATGACCCACTTGAGCACCCGGCTGTTCTCGCCGAAGCCCGGCCACAGGAAGCGGCCGTCGTCGCCGCGGCGGAACCAGTTGACGAAGAAGATCTTCGGCATCTTGGACTCATCGGACTGCTTGCCGATGTCGATCCAGTGCGCGAAGTAGTCGCCGACGTTGTAGCCCAGGAACGGCAGCATGGCCATCGGGTCGCGGCGCACGGTGCCGACCTTGCCCTCGGCCGCGGCGGTCTGCTCGGAGCCCATGGTGGCGCCCAGGAACACCCCGTGCTGCCAGCTGTTGGCCTGGGTGACCAGCGGCACCGTGGTCTTGCGGCGGGCGCCGAACAGGATCGCCGAGATCGGCACGCCCTGCGGGTCGTCCCACTCCGGGGCCAGCACCGGGCACTGTGACATCGGGGTGCAGTAGCGCGAGTTCGGGTGGGCGGCGTTCTCGCCCGACTCCGGCGTCCAGTCGCGGCCCTTCCAGTCGATCAGGTGCTGCGGCTCGCCCTCGAGGCCCTCCCACCAGACGTCGCCGTCGTCGGTCAGCGCGACGTTGGTGAACACGGTGTTGCCGGCCGAGATGGTCCGCATCGCGTTCGGGTTCGACGACCAGTTGGTGCCCGGCGCCACGCCGAAGAACCCGGCCTCCGGGTTCACCGCGTAGAGCCGGCCGTCCTTGCCGAACCGCATCCAGGCGATGTCGTCGCCGAGGGTCTCGGCGCGCCAGCCCGGGATGGTGGGCTGGATCATCGCGAGGTTGGTCTTACCGCACGCCGACGGGAACGCGGCGGCGATGTAGTAGGCCTTGTTCTCCGGGCTGATCAGCTTGAGGATCAGCATGTGCTCGGCGAGCCAGCCCTCGTCGTGGGCCATCGCCGAGGCGATGCGCAGCGAGTAGCACTTCTTGCCCAGCAGCGCGTTGCCGCCGTAGCCGGAGCCGTAGCTCCAGATCTCCCGGGTCTCCGGGAAGTGGGTGATGTACTTCGTCTCGTTGCACGGCCACGGCACGTCCTTCTGGCCGGGCTCCAGCGGCGCGCCCACCGAGTGCAGCGCCTTGACGAAGAAGCCGTCCTCACCGAGCTTGTCCAGCGCGGCCTTGCCCATCCGGGTCATCACGCGCATCGAGACGACGACGTACTCGGAGTCGGTGATCTCCACGCCCAGCTTCGGGTCGTCGGCGCCGAGCGGGCCCATGCAGAACGGCACCACGTACATGGTGCGGCCGCGCATGCAGCCCCGGTACAGGTCGGTCATGGTCCGGCGCATCTCGGCCGGGTCCATCCAGTTGTTGGTGGGGCCGGCGTCGATCTGCCGCTCGGTGCAGATGAAGGTCCTGGACTCCACCCGCGCCACGTCCGAGGGATCGGACTGCGCCAGATACGAGTTGGGCTTCTTCTCCTCGTTGAGCTTGATGAAGGTGCCGGCCTCGACGAGCTTGTCGCACAGCCGCTGGTACTCCTCGTCGGAGCCGTCGCAGAACACGACGCGTTCGGGCTGCGTGAGCTCAGCGACCTCCCGGACCCAGGCGAGCAGCTCCTTGTGCTTCGTCGGTGCGTTGTCCAGACCCGGAATAGTCGCTGCGGTCATCGAAATCTCCTGTTTACGTGTTCTGCCAGGACTCCAGACGCCGAGCGTGTCACACCAATGCAACAGGGCGGCACGTCGTCGTCGCCGTACTAACGAGGTTAACGTCACAGACCGGCCGAGGGTTAATCGGGATCAAGTCGGATCTCTCACAGGAACGATTCAGAGGCCCTAACGGGGCGGTTGATCGATTCAGAAGCCGGTTTCGGGCGCGGTCCCCGGCCGTTCGACCGGTCCTCGGCCCGCATCGGGCCGGTTCCGGGCGCCGTACAGCTCGGCGCGGACCGCGGCGAGGGCGGCGCGCAGCGGCGCGGACCGGCGGGCCTGGCGCTCCCGGGCGGCGGCGACCTCGGCGGTGCGCCGGCGCAGCTCGGCGTCGATCGCGGCGAGGCGCTCGGCGGCCCGGGCGCGCTCGGACTCCTCGCGGTGCGCCAGCTGCCCGGCCAGCGCGGTCTCGGCGGCCAGCACCCGCGAGGCCACCCGCTCCTCCACCGCCGAGCGCAGCCGGGCGGCGACGTCGGACAGCCAGCGGTCCAGCACCGCGCGGTCGTGCAGCAGACCGCGGACGCCCACCAGCCAGCCGGTCGACGCCAGGCCCAGCAGCGCGCCGGCGGCCACCCCGGCCGTCGTCATCCCGGGCGCCAGCCCGGCGACCAGCCGGGTCACCATGAGCGCCATGCCGAGCCCGAAGCCGGCGCCGAGCACCATCGTCAACCGGGCCTCGAGCCGTCGGGACCGCAGCGGCGGGCCGGGCAGTTCGGGCGGAATCGGCGGCCCGGCCGGCGGCGGGGCGGACAGCCCCAGCGCGGCCGCTAGACGGTCCAGCTCGTCGTTGACCGCGGCGTCCACCGCGGCGATCACCGCGCCGACCCGGTCGCGGGTGTGGGCGGTGAACCGGTCGCGGGTGCGCCGCCGGATACCGGCGGCGTCCTCGGCCAGTTCGGCGCGCATCGCGGTGGTGCGGTTGCGCGCCAGGTGCGCCAGCCGCACCCGCGCCTGCTGCAGCCGGCCGCGCAGCGCGATGGCCTGCTCGGTTCTGGCCAGCCGGTGGCGGCGCAGTTCCGCGGCGCGGTCCCGGTGCAGCGCCGCGACCCGGCGCCGGTGCCCGGTCACCTCGCGTTCGCCGGCGTCGACGGCGCGCTGCAGCCGCACCTCCCAGCCGCGAAGCCGGTTGCGGCGCAGCGTGTCCGGATCGGCCAGCCGCCGCTCAAGCAGGGCCACCAGCTCGTCGAGGATCGGGTCGCCGAGGTCGGGTGCGGCGGCCGCGCCGACCCACGGCACCGACCGGTACCGGTCGTCGTGGCGGGCCAGCAGCTCCCGGTCCGCGGCGAGCACCTCGCGCCAGCCGCGGTGGGTGTCGATCTTGGTCACCACCCCCACCACCAGGTCGGTGTCGGCGGCGGCCGCGTCGACCAGCCGGCAGTCGGATTCGGTCAGCGGCGCGACCGCCGAGACGGCGAACACCACCGCCGCCGGGACGGTCCCGGCGATTGCTTCTTCGACTCGTTCCTCGACGACGGTGCACCCGGGCAGCCGTTCGCGCAGCGCGGCGGCCAGGCCGGTGGCGCCGGCCAGCTCGGGACCGGCGACCAGCACCAGGCGGGCGTCGGGTGCCGGCGGCGGTTCGGCCGACCCCAGGGCGCCGGTGATCAGGGCGCCGGTGATCAGGGCATCGGCGGCCGCGATCGGTGCGCTCATCGGGGCCTCGCATGCAGTCGCAGCGATCCGCGGCAGATCGCGGCGGCGCAGCTGCGGTGCAGCGGGGTGACCGGCCCGTCGCGGTAGCGGCGCCAGTGCCGGGCGCGGCGCAGGTGGGCGGCCGGGTCGTCGGCCCGGTCGACCCGCAGCCCGGCGGCCTCCACCACCTCGACGGCTGCGGTCATCTCGGCCAGCACGGTGTCGTCGGCGGCCAGCAGGGCGGCGAGCTCGTCGTCGCGGGTCCGGGCGGCCAGCGCCCGCAGCTCGGTGAGCGCACGCTGCAGCCGCCGGTAGCGCACCGGCGCGCCGACCGCGTGCAGCGCGGCGAGCACCTCGTCGAGCAGGCTGAGCCGGCGCAGCAGGGCGGGCAGGTCGGGGTCGGTCCCACTGGCCAGCGCGAGCAACGCATGGGCGATGCCGTACCGGTCCAGCGCGGCCAGCAGCCGCCGCCGGACCTCGACCGGCAGCGGGTGGTCCCCGGACAGGAAGGAATCGGTCGACGTCAGGTCGGCCGGCGTGCGGACCAGCACCCGCAGCGCGGCGCCCAGCTCGTCGTCGACGTCGGCGGTGGCCAGCAGCGCGACCATCGGCACCGTCGGCTCCCCGGTGAGCGCGCGCAGCCGTGCGGCGCGCCGCCGCGCCGCGGCTATCGGCCCGCCTTCCCCGAACCCGGCCAGGTCGGCCTTGTTGAGCACGACCAGGGTGGGCTGGCCGCCGGCGGCGATCAGCGCCCGGTCCTCGGGCTTGAGCGTCTCGGCGACCACGACGGCCCGCAGCTGCGCCGAGGCCGGGTCGTCGGTGACCGCGGTGCCGGCCGCCGACAGCGCCGCGGCCACGGTCCGCCGGCCCACCCCCGCGCGTCCCAGCACCGCCACCCGCAGCGGCGCGCGCAGCCGCCGGACGATCGGCCCGACGATGGCCGACATCCGACGGTTGCTGCTCAGTTGCGCGAACCGCGCCAGTTCATCGACGAGAATCGGGCCTGCCTCCCCGGATCGATCGGCCGCACCACCGAGGGTGGTCCGACGATAGTGACACCGCCGCGGGGCGCTCCGCGAGCGGCTGTTCTGTCAGGCTGGGGATAGATCCCGCGACGGCCGGGACCCGGGGACGCCCGGACGACGCTGCTGAGGACAAGACAACTGTTGGGTATCAATCTGCACCACGATGCGAGCACTGAAGCGCCGATGAGCGACGATGGACAAATGCATTTGCCCGGGTCTGAGGTCGCCGAGGCGGCCGACCGCACCGACGGGGCGGCCCAGCCTGCCGGCCCCTACCGGTTCCCCCGGGTGACGAGCTTCCGCACCCGACGGACCAAGCTGTCCCCGGCGCAGCAGGCCACCTGGGACCGGTTGTGGCCGGAGATGGGCATGCACGCCCGCGACGCCGACGGGCCGGCGCCCCGGCTCGACACCGTGGCGTGGTTCGGCCGGGAGGCTCCGGTCGTGGTGGAGGTCGGGTGCGGCTCGGGTAGCTCGACACTGCAGATGGCCAAGGCCGAACCCCATATCGACGTGGTGGCGGTGGAGGTGTACCGGCGGGGCCTGGCCCAGCTGCTGTCGGCGATCGAGCGGGAGAACGTCACCAACATCCGGCTGGTCCGCGGCGACGGTGTCGACGTGCTCGAGCACATGTTCGGATCCGAGTCGCTGACCGGGGTGCGGGTGTTCTTCCCGGATCCGTGGCCCAAGGCGCGCCATCACAAGCGCCGGTTCATCCAGCCCGCGACGGTGGCGCTGATCGCCGACCGGCTGCGCCCGGGCGGCGTGCTGCATGTCGCGACCGACCATCCGGGGTACGCCGAACACATCGCCGAGGTCGGCGACGCCGAACCGCGACTGCGCCGCGTCGGCCCCGACGACGATCTGCCCATCTCCGTACGGCGACCGGTGACGAAGTACGAGGAGAAGGCGCACCGGGCGGGCAGCCCGATCGCCGAACTGCTCTGGGAGAAAAAACCATGAGCCTCACCGAACATCGACACGCCCCCCACGCCGTAGACGCCGATATCAGCGCCGCCGGAGCGGTCAGCGACAGCATCGCCGCGCCGACCGCGCCCGGCGAGACCCCCGTGGCCGACCCCGACGTCCCCGCGCCGGCCGCCGCCAGCACCGAGCACCCGGCCCCAGCCCCCACCGCACCGGCCACCACCGCACCGGGGTCGCCCGCCGGCACCAAACGGGTGTTGCTGGTGTGGGACGCCCCGAACCTGGACATGGGGCTCGGCTCGATCCTCGGCGGCCGGCCCACCGCCGCGCACCGCCCCCGCTTCGACGCGCTGGGCCGCTGGCTGCTGTCGTGGACCGCCGAACTGTCCGCCCGGCGCCCCGACGTCTCGCTGGAGCCCGAGGCCACCGTCTTCACCAACATCGCCCCGGGCAGCGCCGAGGTGGTCCGGCCCTGGGTGGAGGCGCTGCGCAACGTGGGTTTCGCGGTCTTCGCCAAACCCAAGATCGACGAGGACTCCGACGTCGACACCGACATGCTCAACCACATCGCGCTGCGCCGGTCGGAGGGGCTGGCCGGGGTGCTGGTAGCGTCGGCCGACGGTCAAGCGTTCAAGGAGCCGCTGGAAGAGATCGCGCGCGACGGCGTGCCCGTGCAGGTACTGGGGTTTCGCGAACACGCAAGTTGGGCGCTAGCGTCGGATACCTTGGAATTCGTCGACCTGGAGGACATCCCTGGTGTGTTCCGGGAGCCGTTACCACGAATCGGACTGGATTCGTTGCCCGAGCAAGGGGCCTGGCTGCAGCCGTTCCGGCCGCTGTCTTCGCTACTGACCTCGCGCGTCAACAACTGAAAGACATGCGCAGGTCACCGCTGAATAGTTAAGGAGCTCACGTGTTCGCCTGGTGGGGTCGAACGGTGTACCGATATCGGTACATCGTGATCGGCGTCATGGTCGCACTCTGTCTCGGTGGCGGCGTCTATGGCATCAGCCTCGGCAACCACGTCACCCAGAGCGGCTTCTATGACGAGGGCAGCAACTCGGTGCACGCCTCGGTGGTGGCCGATGAAGTGTACGGCCGCGACCGCACGAGCCACGTGGTGGCGGTGCTCGAACCGCCGGACGGGAAGAAGGTCGACGATCCGGCCTGGATGAAGCAGGTCACCGACGAGCTGAACAAGGTCGTCGAGGACCACCCGGACCAGATCGTCGGCTGGGTCGGCTGGCTGCGGGCGCCGAACGTCGACGACGCCAAGGTCCAGGCGATGAAGACCTCGGACCTGTCCAAGACCTTCGTCAGCATCCCGCTCAAGGGCGACACCGACGACGACATCCTCAAGAACTACCAGGCGATCGAACCGGCGCTGCAGGAGATCAACGGCGGCAAGGTGCAGTTGGCCGGCCTCAACCCGCTGGCCAGCGAGCTGACCGGCACCATCGCCGAGGACCAGCGCCGCGCCGAGGTCGCGGCCATCCCGCTGGTCTGCGTCGTGCTGTTCTTCGTGTTCGGCGGTGTGGTCGCCGCCGCGCTGCCGGGCATCACCGGCGGCCTGACCATCGCCGGCGCGCTGGGCATCATGCGGCTGCTGGCCGAGTTCATGCCGGTGCACTTCTTCGCCCAGCCGGTGGTGACGCTGATGGGCCTGGGCATCGCGGTCGACTACGGCCTGTTCATGGTGAGCCGGTTCCGGGAGGAGATCGCCGAGGGCTACGACACCGAGGCGGCGGTGCGCCGCACCGTGATGACCTCGGGCCGCACCATCATGTTCTCCGCGGTGATCCTGGTGGCCTCCTCGGTGCCGCTGCTGCTGTTCCCGCAGGGCTTCCTGAAGTCGATCACCTACGCGATCATCGCGTCGGTCATGCTGGCCGCGATCCTGTCGATCACCGTGCTGGCCGCGGTGCTCGGCATCCTCGGCCGCAACGTCGACGCGCTCGGCGTGCGCACCCTGCTGCGGTTCACCGAGCCCTACCCGGTATCCGCCGAGCACACCACCGCCCGCACCAACCCGCTGGCGATCGCGACGATCCCGCTGGGCCTGCTGATCCCGTTCGCCGCCATCCCGCTGGGCCACCTGGCGCGGGCGCAGATCAAACGCACCCACGACAGGGGCGCCAACTTCGCGGCGATCGGGTTGCTGCTCGGCTACATCGGGTCGTTCGCCTGGGTCGGCTGGGCGCTGTACCGGCTCTACGACAACGGCAAACTCGACCCGGCCATCTTCTGGCTGGTGGTGGGCATCCTGGTGTTCGTCGCCGGCACCGCGGCGGCGCTGGCGGGCGCGCACTTCAACGCGACGGTGCGCAAGCCGATGGTGTTGCTGCTGACCTGGCTGGCGGAGAAGACCCAGCGCACCAAGACCCGCGCCGAGGTCGAGCAGGGCTTCTGGGGCAAGCTGGTCAACCGGGTGATGAAGCGGCCCATCGCGTTCGCCGCGCCGATCATCGTCCTGATGATCCTGCTGATCATCCCGCTGGGCCAGCTGTCGCTGGGCGGCATCAGCGAGAAGTACCTGCCGCCGGACAACCCGGTCCGGATGGCGCAGGAGGAGTTCGACGCGTCGTTCCCCGGGTTCCGCACCGAACCGCTGACCATCGTCATCGAGAACACCAACGGCGAACCGGTCACCGACCAGCAGGTGGCCGAGATCCGCAACCGGGCCATGACGATCCCGGGATTCGTTCGCCCCGATGACAATCCGGCGAACATGTGGCAGGAACGCAACGCCACCGACGAGGGCACCAAGGACCCCTCGGTGCGGGTGATCCAGAACGGTCTGATCGACCGCAACGACGCCGCCAAGAAGATCGACGAGCTGCGGGCGATCCCGGCGCCGCGCGGGATTCAGCTGTCCGTGGGCGGCACACCGGCTCTGGAACAGGACAGCATCCACAGCCTGTTCGACAAGCTGCCGGAGATGGTGACGATCCTGATCATCACCACCACGATCCTGATGTTCCTGGCGTTCGGATCGGTGGTGCTGCCGATCAAGGCCGCGGTGATGAGCGCGCTCACGCTGGGCTCGACCATGGGCGTGCTGACCTGGATGTTCATCGAAGGCCACGGCTCGGGCCTGATGAACTACACCCCGCAGCCGCTGATGGCGCCGATGATCGGCCTGATCATCGCGGTGATCTGGGGTCTGTCGACCGACTACGAGGTGTTCCTGGTGTCGCGCATGGTCGAGGCCCGCGAGCGGGGCATGTCGACCGCCGAGGCGATCCGGATCGGTACCGCGACCACCGGCCGGCTGATCACCGGCGCCGCCCTGGTGCTGGCGGTGGTGGCCGGCGCGTTCGTGTTCTCCGACCTGGTGATGATGAAGTACCTGGCGTTCGGCCTGCTCATCGCGCTGCTGCTGGACGCCACCATCGTCCGGATGTTCCTGGTGCCGGCGATCATGAAGCTGCTCGGCGACGACTGCTGGTGGGCGCCGCTGTGGATGAAGCGGCTGCAGCAGCGGCTGGGTCTGGGCGAGACCGAACTGCCCGACGAGCGCAAACCGGCGGTGCGCGAGCCCGATGCGCATCCGGAGGCGCTGATGGGGGTGGGCGCGGCCCCGGCGGCCCGGCCGCGTCCGCCCATGGATCCGACCCATCCGGCGGCCGGCGCCGGCCGCGCGGCCCCCGCCCGTGTCCCGGCCGGCCCGTCCGATGTCGGCACCACCCGCATCCGAACCAACCGGCCGCCCGAGACGGAGGCGCAGACCACGCGGATGTCGTTCGCGCGCAACGTGGTTCGCGGTGCGGTCAACCAGGCGGCAGCGGCCACCCGGCAGTTCACCCGGTCGGCTCCGCGTCAGCAGCCGCCGCCGCGGGAGGACCGGGAGATCGAGTCGTGGCTGGGCGAACTGCGCGGGTCGAATCCCCGGCCCGAACAGCCCCGCCAGCCGGGGCAGCCGCCGCGTCCGTCGGGTGAGCCCACCCGGGCGATGGGTCCGCAGCGGCCGGCACAGCCCGCGCGGCCGGTCCCGCCGCCGGAGGACGAGGCCGGTAACGCCCCGACGACCGCGTTCGCGCGGCAGCACGACCCGGACGCCACGGAGAAGTTCGAGGCCCAGCCCGCCGCCGAGGGGGCGCACGGTGACGACGACGAGCGTCGCGGCCGCGGCAACGGGGTCAGCGCGCAGGAGTTGTTGCGCCGCGAGGGCCGGCTGTAGCCGGACCGGTCAGGCGTCGCCGGTGCGGGTGTCGGCCTGATCGGCGGGTTCGTCGATGTCGTCGGCGGGCGCCTTGATGACCGGTTCGTCGGAGGCGACGAGCGCCGCCTCGGCGGCGTCGGGGTCCTCGGCCACCAGCACCCGGACCGCGCTGTTGAGGAACGCCAGCACCGGCACCGCCAGCAGCGCGCCGATGATGCCGGCCAGCACACCGCCCGAGGCGATCGCCAGCACCACCGCCAGCGGGTGGATCGACACCGCCCGGCCCATCACCAGCGGCTGCAGCACATGGCCTTCCACCTGTTGCACGGCGACGATGAGCCCCAGCGTGATCAGCGCGAAGATCCAGCCCTTGGCGATCAGCGCGACGATCACCGCCAGGAACCCGGTGATCACCGCACCGACCAGCGGGACGAACGCGCCGAGGAACACCAGCGACGCCAGCGGCAACGCCAGCGGGATACCCATGATCGCCAGGCCGGTGCCGATGCCGATCGCGTCGATGAGCGCCACCAGGAAGGTGGCCCGCACATAGCCGATCAGCGAGTAGAACCCGGCCCGGCCGGCGTCACGCACCCGGTTGCGCACTGTGGCGGGCACGATCAGGGTGACGAACGAGAAGATGTTGCGCCCGCCGTGCAGCAGGAAGATCAGCGTGAACAGCACCAGCACGGCACCGGTGACGATCTCGGTGACCGCGGTGGCCGTCGACACCGTGCCGCGGGCCAACCGTTCCTCGTTGTCGCGCAGCGCCTGCACGAACGCGTCGCCGGCGCTCTGGATCTGTTCGCGGCTGAGCTCCAGCGGCCCGGTGATCAGCCAGTCGCGCACCCCCTCCACGCTGCGGCTGACCTGTTCGATGAGATCCGGTGCGCCCTTGATGAACTGGGTGACGACGAAGGTGAGGATGCCGCCGACCAGCGCCAGTCCGCTCAGCAGCGTCAACGCCACCGCCGCGCCGCGCGGCACGCCGCGGTGGTCCAGCCAGTCGACCGCCGGCAGCAGCAGCGCCGCCAGGATCGTCGCCAACGCGACCGGAACGACGATGACCTCGAGGCGTTTCACGGTCCACAGCAGCACGACGATGGCCGCGAAGATGACCAGCAGCCGCCACGACCACGCGGCCGCCTTCCGGACCAGGGGCGTCACCGCCCGGTCGTCATCAGAGAGACCCGCTGGCATCCCGATAGCGTAACGGCCGGCGGCAACGCGCCGACGGCGTCGGGAATCGGCGACTAGAGGTTCTAGTCTTAGGGCGTGTCACACGACGCCGCGGCACAGCTCGTCGGTGCGGGTCCACCGACGCGCAGCAGGTACTGGTGGCTGCGCTGGGCGATCCTCGCCGTCGTCGCGGTGGTGCTGGCCGTCGAGGTGGCCCTGGTGTGGGACCAGCTGGCCCAGGCCTGGCACAGCCTGTACACGGCGAAATGGTGGTGGGTGCTGGCCGCGGCCGCGGCGGCGATGGCCTCGATGCACTTCTTCGGCGACATCCAGCGCAAACTGCTGCGCTCGGCCGGGGTTCCGGTGCGCCAGTGGCGGTCTCAGGCCGCGTTCTACGCCGGTAATTCGCTGAGCACGACGCTGCCCGGCGGGCCGGTGCTGTCGGCGACGTTCATCTACCGTCAGCAGCGGTTGTGGGGCGCCAGCCCGGTGGTGGCCTCGTGGCAGCTGGTGATGTCCGGGGCGCTGCAGGTGATCAGCCTGGCGCTGCTCGCCCTGGGCAGCGCCTTCTTCCTCGGCGCGAAACAGAACCCGTTCTCGCTGGTCTTCACCCTCGCCGGGTTCGTGCTGCTGATCGTGCTGGCGCAGGCGGTGGCGTCGCGGCCGGAGTTGCTCGACGGCACCGGGGTGCGGGTGCTGTCGTGGGTGAACTACCTGCGCGCCAAGCCCACCGATCACGGTCTGCACCGGTGGCGTGACCTGCTGAACCAGCTCGAAGCGGTCAAGCTGAGCCGCCGGCAGATGGCGGTGGCGCTCACCTGGTCGATGATGACGCTGGTCACCGGGGTGGCGACGCTGTTGTTCGCCTGCTACGCCGCCGGTGGGCGGCCGTCGGTGCTGGGCGTGGTGGTCGCGTATGCCGCGGCGCGGGCGGCCGGGTCGATCCCGCTGATGCCCGGCGGGCTGCTGATGGTCGAGGCGGTGCTGGTGCCCGGGCTGGTGTCGGCCGGAATGCCGTTGGCCGCGGCGATCTCGGCCATGCTCATCTACCGGTTGATCAGCTGGATCTACATCGCCGCGATCGGCTGGGTGGTGTTCTTCTTCATGTTCCGGGCCGACTTCCGTACCGACGCCGAGCTGGATGCCCCGATAGGAGACGAGTGAGCGATAGATCCCCCGGCCGCACCGCGATCGCGGCGCTGGCGGCCGACCTGGTGTGCGTGGTGGTGTTCTGCACCGTGGGCCGGAGCAGTCACGCCGAGGCGCTGACGCCGTCCGGTGTCGCCGAGACGTCGTGGCCGTTCCTGATCGGCGCGGGGGCCGGATGGCTGGTGTCGCGTGGGTGGCGGCGTCCGCCGGCGCTGCTGCCGACCGGGGTGACGGTGTGGGTCGCCACCATCGTGGTGGGCATGCTGCTGCGGAAGGCGACCTCGGCGGGCACCGCGCCGAGTTTCATCGTGGTGGCGTCGCTGTCGACGGCCGTGCTGCTGCTCGGCTGGCGCGCGGTGATCGCGCTGGTCCGCCGCTCCCGCGTCCACCACGGCTGACGCCGGACCCGGCGGCATCGGGTCCACACATGACGGCCCGGGAATCCGGTCCCTCCGACAGGCAGTCGCGCCGTCGAGGACCGAACGCCCGGGCCGTCAGCGTCTGTGGGTCTTCCGCTCAGCTGTCGGCGATGCCGTCGCCGTCGATGTCCCCGCAGCGGTTCTTCAGGTCCACCAGCGGCTGGCGGATGGCCGTCAGCTCCGCCTTGACCTGCGGATTCTTGTCCAGGTAGTCCTGGACCTTCTCCCGGACCTCATGGCGGTCCAGTCCCTCGAGGCCGGTGAAGAACCAGTTCACGTCGGGATGGGTGTGCAGGTAGGCGGAGGTGGCGGCGGACACCCCCGCGGCGACGCCGGCCAGGTCGGCGGCGGTGCAGTTCGGCGGCGCTTCCGCGGCGGCCAACGGCATGGCACCGAACACCATCGCACCGGCGACCGCGCCGGTACCGAGCGCGCCAGCAACCGCACGCCGAGCAGTACGGGCTGAGAGCAACATGGACAAGCTCCTTCGTCGGAAGTGGAGAAGCCGTAACCACGAGCGGTTATCGACACAAAAAGCTAAGCAGAATGTGACGGCAGTTTCCTGCGATGGCGTCAACGGCGCCGCAAGAAATCACAAACGCCCAGCTAATCGGGGCCGGGGCGGACGCGCACCGGCACGGCGCGGCTCAGGGCAGGCCCGCGATCGGCGCCGTCGGCAACGTCGCCGAGCCAGGCCGGGCAGTGCCCGCCGGAGCCGGATTGGCAGGGGTGGCAGCCCCGGGCAGCCCCACCGTCTGCGCGCTCGGCTGCCCGCCTGGCAAACCCGCCGGGGCACCGGCGCCGCCCTGCTGCGCGGCCTGCATCAACCCCAGCAACTGCGGCATCGTCAGCGGCAGCCGGCACCGGCCGGACAGCGTGGTCAGCGGCCGCTGCAACTCCTGCAGGTCCTTACCGACGTCCGGGTTGGCGTCCAGGTAGGCCTTGAGCGCGGCCACCGACTGCGGCCCGGCCTGCTGTTTGGAGATCGTGGTCAGCGCGGCGTTGGTCTGCGGATGCTCCTCGAGGTACTCACCGATCGAGGTCGCGACCGAGCCGACGGTCTTGGCCACCTCGCTGGCCGCGCACGGATCCGGAGCGGCGGTCGCCGAGTTCCCCGCCAGGCCCAGCGCCGCGACCAGCGCGGCCGCGCCGAGCGCACCGGCGAACGCGCCGCAGCGGGCGCGCCGCCCTGCGGAGCGCACGGACTTCGGTGAACGGGCAGTCGGTGTCATACACACTCCTCACGGGTGGCGAACGGCCGCCGTTCGCCAACGACGATTTGGGCCCCCGACCACCGGCCGAACCCGGCCAGCGCACATACTGCCATTGCTTGCGCCGGCGGGCCAATCGCACAGCGAACTTTGCTGGCCGCAGCCGCGGGCGGTTATCGACGACCGATGCCCGCGCCGGTGTTCGCCGCGCGAACGGGAACGCCGAACGGCCGCCCGGTATGGTTGCTGGGCTCGCTGCACACCCCGCGCAGAACCCGTAACCTGCGGTACGCTCACGCTGCAAGGCCGCACGCGGCACGGGAGGAAGCCGGGGAGAAAGCGGGGAGTTCACCATCCAGCACTTCATGTTGCGGTTGAGCGGCGCCCTGCGCAGGTTCCGTTGGGCAGTGTTCGCTGGCTGGCTGCTTCTGCTGGTGCCGTCGGTGTATCTGGCCCTGACCCAGTCGCACAATCTGACCGGCGGCGGGTTCGAGGTCGAGGGTTCGCAGTCGCTGCGGGTGCAGCGGGAGCTCGAGGAATACTTCCCCGACCAGGGCGCCTCGCCGTTGGCGCTGGTCGCCGCCCCGCGCGCGGACGCCTCCTACGACGACATGAACGCCGCCGTGGCGTTCCTGGAGCGCACGGCGGCCGAGGTGCCGAGCGTGACGGTGGCGCCCAACCCGGCGCAGCCGCCGCCGCAGCCGGACCGGCCGTACGTCGTCACCCTGCAGCTGGACTTCAACAACACCGGCGCGGTCGACGTCGCCAAACAGCTGCGCAAGAAGATCGGGATCAACGGCGAGGAGCCCGGCGAGATCCAGGACGGCCGGGTCAAGCTCTACGTCATCGGGCAGGGCGCGCTCGGCGCCGCGGCCTCGGAGGCGACCAAACACGACATCGCCCAGGCCGAGAAATGGAACCTTCCGATCGTCCTGATTGTTTTGCTGGCGGTGTTCGGCTCGCTGGCCGCCGCGGCGGTGCCGCTGCTGCTCGGCGGGTGCACGGTCGTGGTGACCATGGGCGTGGTGTACCTGCTGTCGATGTACACCACCATGTCGGTGTTCGTGACCTCGACGGTGTCGATGTTCGGCATCGCGCTGGCGGTCGACTATTCGCTGTTCATCCTCATGCGGTTCCGCGAGGAGCTGCGCGCCGGCCGGGAGACCGCCGACGCCGCCGACGCCGCCATGGCCACCTCCGGGTTGGCCGTGGTGCTGTCCGGGCTCACCGTGATCGCGTCGCTGAGCGGCATCTACCTGATCAACACCCCGGTGCTGCGGTCGATGGCCACCGGCGCCATCCTGGCGGTCGCGGTCGCGGTGCTGACCTCCACGACGCTGATCCCGGCGGTGCTGGCGACCTTCGGCAAAGCGGCCGCCAAACGCTCGTCGTACCTGCACTGGTCGCGGCGCGCGGACACCACCCGGTCGCCGTTCTGGACCCGCTGGACCGGCAGCGTGATGCGCCGGCCGTGGTTGTCGGCGCTGGCCGCGTCGCTGGTGCTGCTGATACTCGCCGCCCCGGCGTGCGTGATGGCGCTGGGCAACAGCATGCAGCGGCAGTTCGACCCCACCCACGAGATCCGCGGCGGGGTCAATGCCGCGGCCGAGGCGCTCGGCGCCGGCGCGCTGGGCCCGATCCGGGTGCTGGTGAGCTTCCCGGACGGCAACGCCGCCTCGGCCACGAGCAAGGAGCCGGTGCTCGAGGCGATCCGCGCCCGCATGTCCGAGGGGCCGAACGTGGTGTCGGTGGGACCGCCGGTGTTCGGCGCGGACTATCGGCACGCGCTGCTGTCGGCGGTGCTGTCGGTGGACCCGGAGGACATGGCGGCCCGCGACACCGTCGACTGGATGCGTGAACAGCTGCCGCGCATCCCCGATCTCGGCGACGTGCGCATCGACGTCGGCGGCCCGACCGCGCTGATCAAGGACTTCGACGACCGGGTGTCGGCCACCCAGCCGCTGGTGTTCGTGTTCGTCGCGGTGATCGCGTTCGTGATGCTGCTGATCGCGATCCGCTCGCCGGTGCTGGCGATCAAGGGTGTGCTGATGACCGTGCTGTCGGTCGCCGCCGCCTACGGCAGCCTGGTCGTGGTGTTCCAGTGGGGCTGGTTCTCGGCGCTGGGTTTCGAGCCGATCGCGTCGCTGGACAGCACCATTCCGCCGCTGGTGCTGGCCATGACGTTCGGCCTGTCGATGGACTACGAGATCTTCCTGATGACCCGCATCCGGGAGCGGTTCCTGCAGACGCAGGACACCCACGATGCGGTCGCCCACGGGGTGAGCACCAGCGCCCGCACCATCACCAGCGCCGCGCTGATCATGATCGCGGTGTTCGTCGGGTTCGCGTTCGCCGGGATGCCGCTGGTGGCCCAGCTGGGGGTGGCGTGCGCGGTGGCGATCGCGGTCGACGCCACCATCGTGCGGCTGGTGCTGGTGCCGGCCCTGATGGCGATGTTCGACCAGTGGAACTGGTGGGTGCCGCGCTGGCTGGCCCGCATCCTGCCGTCGGTGGACTTCGAGAAGCCGCTGCCCAAGGTCGACATCCCGGATCTGGTCATCATTCCCGACGACCTGTCGGCGCTGGCGCCGTCCGGCGCGGATCTGCGGATGATGGTCAAGTCCGCGGCCAAACTGAAATCGCTTGCGCCGGAAACGATCACGGTGGCCGACCCGCTGGCGTTCAGCGGGTGCGCGCTGGCCGGGGCGGCCGCCGTCGGCCCCAGCCCGAAGAAGCCGCGCAGCGCCGCCCGGCTGACCGGCAATCACCGCGACGCGGGTGAGACGGTGCGCACCAGGCTGCCGGTGCACCCGGTGACGATGTGGCGGGGCCGGCTGTCGGTGGCGCTGGACGCGCTGGAGGCCGAGTCGGAGTTCGAGCACCCCCCGGTGGAACGGCTCGGCCCGGTCGAGACGACCAACGTGCAGCTGCCCACCGGCGACCGGCTGCAGATCCCGACCGGCGCGGAGACGCTGCGGTTGAAGGGCTACCTGATCCTCTGCCGCAACAGCGCCCGCGACTACGCCGAGCTCGCCGAGCTGGTCGACGCGATGGACGCACGGACGGTGGCGCAGGTTCTGGCGGGGATGGACCGGTACTACTGTGGACAGCATTCGACGAGACAATGGGTGGCGCCGCAGTTGGTGCGCCGACTGGCCGACCCGCAACCGACAGATGAGTACGGCACTCGCATGGCAGGTCCGGAGGCGGAGACCGATTGGACCACGGTGAGGGAGCGCTGCCTGCAGGTGGCGGTGGCGATGCTGGAGGAGGCGAGGTGACGGCGACCCCCGACATCCGCGACACCCGTCGCGCCGGCGACCGCGGCGCCTCCGCGCGGCCGCAGCAGGACCGCGAGCTGCCCACCGACCGGCCGGTGGAGTTCTGGTCCACCGCCGCAATCCGCGCCGCGCTGGAAGCCGACGATCTGGCGGTGTGGCAGCGCATCGTGGCCGCGATCAAGCGCGACCCGTTCGGGCGTACCGCGCGTCAGGTCGAGGAGGTGCTGCGCACCAGCCGGCCCTACGGGGTGTCGAAGGCCCTGACCGAGGTGCTCAAACGCACCCGCGAACATCTCGAGGCCAATGAGCGCGCCGAGGTGGCGCGGCTGATCCGCGGGATGCTGGACCGCTCCGGGCTCAGCCGGCACGAGTTCGCGTCCCGCACCGGGGTGTCCGTCGCCGAATTCGAGTCCTACCTGGCCGGCGACACCAGCCCGGCGGCGTCGCTGATGGTGCGGATGCGCCGGCTCTCCGACCGTTTCGCCAAGATGCGAGCCGCCCGCCGCGACGAAAACGAGTAACCCCAGTAAGGACCCCGCCATGAGCAACAAGGCCGCGATCAGCCTGACCACCGGGTTGGAGGACAGCGAGAAGGTCACCGTGGCCTTCCTGGTGGCGGTCGGCGCCGCCGAATCCGGCCGCCCGACGTTGATGTTCTTGACCAAGGAGGCGGTGCGGCTGGCCGTGCCCGGGGTGGCGCAGGCGGTGGCCTGTGCGGGCTGTCCCCCGCTGAGCGAACTGATGGACCGCTACGAGAAGGCGGGCGGCCGGTACCTGGTGTGCCCGATCTGCGTGAAGGCCAAGAAGCTCGACGAGACCGACTTCCTGCCCAACGCCGAACTCGGCGGCACCGTGCAGCTGTGGGAGTGGATCGGCGACGGCGCGACCACGTTCAGCTACTGACCAGCCCGGAGAGCCTGCCGTGTCGGTTGACCTCGAGAAGATCCTGCGCGAGACCCGCACCGTCGCGATCGTCGGCGTGTCCGCCGATCCGTCGCGGCCCAGCCACGATGTGTGGCGGTACCTGAGGAATGCCAGCGACTACGAGCTGTATCTGGTGAACCCGACGGTCGGCGAGATCGACGGCGCCCCGGTGTACCCGTCGCTGGCGGACCTGCCGGTCGTCCCGGACCTGGTGGACGTGTTCCGCCGCCACGAGCATCTGCCCGAGGTGCTCGCCGAGACCATCGCGGTCGGGGCCAAGACGCTGTGGCTGCAGCAGGGCCTGTGGCACGAGCAGGTGGCGCGCGACGGCGCGGCCGCCGGGCTGCGGGTGGTGATGGACCGCTGCCTCAAGGTCGACCATGCCCGGCTGATCGGGCCCCGCGGCTGACCCTGGTCCGAGTCCCGGGCCGGGTCAGCGCGCGTGGATCGGCGTCAGATCGTCGACCAGCCACCGGCCGTCCTGCTTGGACAGCCGCACCCGCAGCGCCAGCACCGAGGTGGCCGGCGGACTGCCCGGCGAGTTCTGCACCGCGTGCAGCACCACCGCGGCACTGGCGGCACTGGGGCCGATGGCCTCCACCCCCGCCGACACCAGACTGGCCTGGGCGGTGACGTTGCGACTTGTCAAATCCTTTGCCACCGTGGCGAATTCGTTCTTGAACGTCTCGGCGCGCTGCGGGGTCATCTGTTCGGCGGCGCGGTCGATCGAGGCGGTGGGCTGCTGCGGGCTGAACGTCGCCGACGCCTCGGCGACGGCACCGGCGATGCGCACCACCTCGGAGCTGTCGGCGTCGAAGGTGCGGTCGGGCACCGTCCAGCGGAAGTAACCCACCACCACGGCCGCCGCCAGCGCCGCCGCCGCGATACCGGCCACCACCAGCCGCAGCCCCGGGCCGTCGTCGTCGGTGCCCACCGACACCCCGTCGCGGCGGGCCAGCACGGCGTTGACCACCACCGCCTCGACGATCAGCAGGCACAGGATCGAGCACACCGACACCCACCACAGCGGCCAGCCGAGCGCGGCGCCGATGTAGAGCAGCGCGGCGATCGCCGCCAGCGGGGGCGCGACGTCGAAGGCCAGGATCCGCCAGGCGTATCTCATCGGATCGGCTCCAGCCGTGAGATCAGGAACTTGCCGTCGATGTCGGAGACGCCGAGCCGCAGCGTCCAGCGCACCGTGCGCGGCTTGTCGGTGCCGGCGTTCTCGCTGATCGAGGTCGCCACCACCAGCACGGTGTCGGTGCGGGCGCCGAACAGCTCGGGCGCCGGTTCGGCCGGCGGGCGCTGCTGCCCCGGCGGCGGCCGGTAGGTCTGCTCGACCGCCACCGCGTCGACCTGGCCCCGGGTGCGGGCGTTGAGGGTCTTGACCAGTTCGCGGTAGGGCCGCATCGCCGCGTCGAAGTCGGCGTTGAGCTGGCCGACGGTGCCCTCGTGGAGCTTGACCAGGTCGGTCTCCACGGTGTCGGCGTTCATGTTGATCAGCACGTTCGTCCACTCGGCGGCGGCCTGCATGACCTCGGCGCGGTGGCGCAGCTCATCGGTGTGCTCGCGGTGCTGGGTCCAGATCAGCGCGGCGAGTGCCACCGCGATGACGGCCACCGCCCCGCACACCGCCGAGGCGATGCCGTAGCTGCTGATGAGCGGGCCGTCGTCGTCGACGTCCGGCGTCGGCTGCTCGTCGGGCATGCGCGTGAGGGTACCTGGGGCGGCGTCGGTCGCGCCCGCGGCTTCGAACTCCGCCGTCCCCGCGCGTCTGGCACCCTGGTGGGGTGACGGTAGGTGCGATCAAGTCCGGTATCGACCTGAGCCACGTCGACTCGGCCATCCGCCCCCAGGACGATCTGTTCGGCCACGTGAACGGCCGCTGGCTGGCCGGGCACCAGATGCCCGCCGACCGGGCCACCGACGGCGCGTTCCGGGAGCTGCACGACCGCGCCGAGGAGCAGGTGCGCGAGCTGATCGAGCAGGCCGCCGCCTCCGGCGCCCCGCCCGGCACCGACGAGCAGCGCATCGGCGACCTGTACGCGTCGTTCATGGACGAGCAGACCATCGCCGCGCGCGGGGTGGCGCCGCTGCGCGACGAGCTGGCCGGCGTCGAGCAAGCCACGGACCCCGACGAACTGGCCCGCGTGCTGGGCGCGCTGCAGCGCACCGGGGTGGGCGGTGGCACCGGGGTGTACGTCGACACCGACTCCAAGAACTCCACCCGCTACCTGCTGCACCTGAACCAGTCCGGGCTGGGGCTGCCCGACGAGTCGTACTACCGCGAGGAGCGGCACGCCGAGATCCTGGCCGCCTATCCGCGCCACATCGCGGCGATGTTCGCGTTGGTCTACGGCGGCAGCGCCGACGATCACGCCGGCACCGCGGAGCGGATTGTCGCGCTGGAGTCGAAGCTGGCCGCCGCGCACTGGGATGTGGTCAAGCGCCGCGACGCGGATCTCACCTACAACCTGCGGACCTTCGCCGACCTGGCGGCCGAGGCACCCGGTTTCGACTGGGCCGGCTGGCTCGGCGCGCTCGGCACCACGCCGGAGAAGGTGGCGGAACTGGTTGTGCGCCAACCGGATTACCTGACCGCGTTCGCCCGGCTGTGGGTGTCGGAGGATCTCGAGGACTGGAAGGCCTGGCTGCGCTGGCGGGTGATCCACTCGCGGGCGTTCCTGTTGACCGATGACCTGGTCGCCGAGGATTTCGACTTCTACGGCCGGCGGCTGTCGGGTACCGAGCAGATCCGCGACCGGTGGAAGCGCGGCGTGTCGGTGGTGGAGAGCCTGCTTGGCTTCGCGGTCGGAAAGCTTTACGTGGAGCGGCATTTCCCGCCGCACGCCAAGGAGCGGATGGACGAGCTGGTGGCCAATCTGCTGCAGGCCTACCGGGTCAGCATCAACTCGCTGGACTGGATGACCCCGGCCACCCGGGAGAAGGCGCTGGCCAAGCTGGAGCGGTTCACCCCGAAGATCGGCTATCCGGCCCGTTGGCGCGACTACACCGGGCTGGTGATCACCCGCGACGACCTGTACGGCAACTACCAGCGCGGCTACGCGTTCGAGTACGACCGCGAGCTGAACAAGCTGGGCGGGCCGGTGGACCGCGACGAGTGGTTCATGACCCCGCAGACCGTCAACGCGTACTACAACCCGGGGATGAACGAGATCGTGTTCCCCGCGGCGATCCTGCAGCCGCCGTTCTTCGACGCCGAGGCCGACGACGCGGCCAACTACGGCGGGATCGGCGCGGTGATCGGCCACGAGATCGGCCACGGGTTCGACGATCAGGGGTCGAAGTACGACGGCGACGGCAACCTGGTGGACTGGTGGACCGATGAGGACCGCGCCGAGTTCGCCAAGCGCACCAAGGCGCTGATCGAGCAGTACGACGCCTACACCCCGCGGGGGCTCGACGAGCAGCACAAGGTCAACGGCGCGTTCACGGTCGGTGAGAACATCGGCGACCTGGGCGGGTTGTCGATCGCGCTGCTGGCCTACCGGCTGTCGTTGAAGGGCGGGCAGGCGCCGGTGATCGACGGGCTGACCGGCGAGCAGCGGGTGTTCTTCGGCTGGGCGCAGGTGTGGCGCACGAAATCCCGTGAGGCCGAGGCGATCCGGCGGCTGGCGATCGACCCGCACTCGCCGCCGGAGTTCCGGTGCAACGGCGTGGTGCGCAATATCGACGCGTTCTACGAGGCGTTCGGGGTGACCGAGGACGACGCGCTGTACCTGCCGCCGGAGCAGCGGGTGCACATCTGGAACTGACTTCCTCCGGCGACAAGACGCGAAAACCCCCAATCCGCCAAGGGATTGGGGGTTTTCGCGTCTGTTCGGCGGGACTCTAGAACAACTGCCAGTCGTGGGCGCCGTCCTGCTGGGTGTACAGCGGGCCGCTGGTGTTCTTCACCACCACCGGGTCGCCGGAGCCGAAGTTCTGGTAGAACCACTCGGCGTCCTTGGGCGCCAGGTTGATGCACCCGTGGCTGACGTTGCTCGACCCCTGGGCGCCGACCGACCACGGCGCGCCGTGCACGAAGATGCCGCTGTTGTCTATGCGCACCGCGTGCTTGACCTTGATCTTGTAGCCCTCCGGGTCGTCCACCGGCACCCCGTAGGTCGAGGAGTCCATGACGATCTCCTCGAACTTCTCCAGCACGTAGTAGGTGCCGTTGCGGGTCTCGTAGCCCTTCTTGCCCATCGAGACCTTGAACGTCTTCTCCAGCTCGCCGTTGCGGTGGATCTCCATCCGCTTGGTCTTGTCATCGACCGTGGCGACCAGCGACTCGCCGACCCGGAAGCTCGACCTGGTGCCGCCGGCGTCGATGTTGACCACGGTGTCGGCGGGCCAGAAGTCCTGCGGCCGCCACCGCAGCTCGGTGTCGCTGATCCAGTAGAACCGGCCCGGCACCGGCGGGTCGGACGAGATGTGCACCGCCGACTCGGCCAGCGCCTTGTTGGCGATCGGCCGCTGGAACTTGATGATGATCGGCTTGGCCACCCCCACCACGGCGCCGTTGACCGGGTTGAACGACGGCGGAAGGAACACCGGCGGCCCGACGTACGGGTTGGGGTTCTGGCCCTCCGGGGTGCCCTCGGGGATCGGCAGCGGCTGCTGGTTGCCGGACAGCTGCGGCAGGTTGAACGGTGCCGGCTGCTCGGGCTGCGCTCCCGGCTCGGCCGCCAGCGCGGGCGGCGGGGTTTCCGGGCCGGCGGGCGGCTGTCCCGGGGCCGGGGGCCCGATGGGCACCGGAGCGGGCGGTGCGGCCGCGGCGGGGTCGACCGGACCCGGCGGTGGCGGCGGATCAACCGGCTGGGCCGTGGCGACGGGGGTGGTCAGCACCAGAACGCCGACCAACCCAGCCGCCGTCGCGCTGAGTAGTCGCCTTCTCATCGGCTGCCGCATACAAAAACCTCCAGTCGCACGACAATGTCCCCAGTGTGGCACAGCGGGATACCCGGTTATCGCCCGTCGACTCCCGGGTGCTACCCCGAGCGGCCGACGATGCGGTGTCTGACCTGCGGGTTCGTCAGGACCGCACCAGCCTGGCGATGGCGGCCGAGGCCTCGGCGAGCTTGGCCTCGGCCTCGTCGCCGCCCCGCGCGACGGCCTGCGACACGCAGTGGCTCAGGTGTTCGTCGAGGAGGTTCAGCGCGACCGACTGCAGCGCGCTGTTGACCGCGCTGATCTGGGTGAGGACGTCGATGCAGTACTTGTCCTCCTCGATCATCCGGGCGATGCCGCGCACCTGGCCCTCGATGCGACGCAGCCGGCGGGCGTAGTTCTCTTTCTGTGCGGTGTAGCCGTGTACCGCCGGCGCCTTGGCGGCCGCGGATTTGTCAGCCACCTTGACCGCCTCCGAGCATCTGCCGCATCTGGTCGATCTCGGCCTGCTGCGCCGTGATGATCTGCTGCGCCAGGTTCTTGGCGTCGTCGTTGATGCCGTTGGCCAGCTCGGCCTGGGCCATCTCGATCGCGCCCTGGTGGTGGGCGATCATCGACTCCAGCCACAGCTGGTCGAACTCCGGGCCGCTGAGCGACTTCAGCCGCTCCATGGTGGCGTCGTCGACCATGCCCTTCATCTCGACGTGGGCGCTGTGGTCGCCGTGCTGGTCGTCGGGGTTCTCGTTCCACTGCACCAGGAACACCCGCAGCGCGGCGATCTCGGGTTCCTGGACGTCGCCGATCTGCTGGGCCAGCGCGATCAGTTCGGGGTTGTCGCTGCGCTCCGGCACCAGCAGCGCCAGGTCGACCGCCTGCTGGTGGTGCGGGATCATGTTGGTGGCGAACGCGATGTCGTCGGCGTTGAACGCCGCGGGCTCGCCGGTGATCACCGGTTCGTCGGTGGACGGGCCGTGGTCGGCGTGTTCGTCGGACTTGCCACACGAGGCCACGAACAGCGCGGTGAACAGGGCCGCCAGGACGGCGGTCAGACGGACGATGATGCGGACGTTCGTTGTCGACATGAGGCCAGCATAGCCGATACCCCTCCGGGGTATAGAAAGGGTTTGGTCCTGGCGAAACGCCGCGGGCATACTGGTCCCCATGCCCTCAGGTTCTGATCTCAAACCACGCAGCCGCGACGTCACCGACGGCCTGGAGAAGGCCGCCGCCCGTGGAATGCTGCGCGCGGTCGGTATGACCGATGAAGACTTCGCCAAGCCGCAGATCGGTGTCGCCTCGTCGTGGAACGAGATCACACCGTGCAACCTTTCGCTGGACCGGCTCGCCAAGGCCGTCAAGGAAGGGGTGCACGCCGCCGGCGGCTATCCGCTGGAGTTCGGCACCATCTCGGTGTCCGACGGCATCTCGATGGGCCACGAGGGCATGCACTTCTCGCTGGTCAGCCGCGAGATCATCGCCGACAGCGTGGAAACCGTGGTGCAGGCCGAGCGGCTGGACGGGACCGTGCTGCTGGCCGGGTGCGACAAGTCGCTGCCGGGCATGCTGATGGCCGCCGCGCGGCTGGATCTGGCCGCGGTGTTCCTCTACGCCGGGTCGATCCTGCCCGGGGTGGCCAAGCTCACCGACGGCACCGAGCGCGAGGTCACCATCATCGACGCGTTCGAGGCGGTGGGCGCGTGTGCCCGCGGGCTGATGTCGCGCGAGGATGTCGACCGCATCGAGCGGGCGATCTGCCCCGGCGAGGGCGCCTGCGGCGGCATGTACACCGCCAACACCATGGCCAGCGCCGCCGAGGCGCTGGGCATGTCGCTGCCCGGCTCGGCCGCTCCGCCGGCCACCGACCGCCGCCGCGACGGGTTCGCCCGCAAGAGCGGCGAGGCCGTCGTCGAGTTGTTGCGCCGCGGCATCACCGCCCGCGACATCCTGACCAAGGAGGCGTTCGAGAACGCGATCGCGGTGGTGATGGCGTTCGGCGGCTCGACCAACGCGGTGCTGCACCTGCTGGCCATCGCCCACGAGGCCAACGTCAAGCTCACCCTTGACGACTTCACCCGCATCGGCAACAAGGTGCCGCACCTTGCCGATGTGAAACCCTTTGGCGCCCATGTGATGACCGACGTCGACCGGATCGGCGGCGTGCCGGTGGTGATGAAGGCGCTGCTGGACGCCGGGCTGTTGCACGGCGACTGCCTGACCGTCACCGGCAAGACGATGGCCGAGAACCTCGCGCACATCGCCCCGCCCGACCCGGACGGCAAGGTGCTGCGGGCGCTGTCTAACCCGATCCATCCGACCGGGGGCATCACGATCCTGCACGGCTCGCTGGCGCCGGAGGGCGCGGTGGTGAAGTCGGCGGGCTTCGACTCGTCGGTGTTCGAAGGCACCGCAAGGGTTTTCGAGCGTGAGCGGGCGGCGCTCGACGCGCTCGAGGACGGCACCATCCAGGCCGGCGACGTCGTGGTGATCCGCTACGAGGGCCCTAAGGGCGGGCCGGGCATGCGCGAGATGCTGGCGATCACCGGCGCGATCAAGGGCGCCGGGCTGGGCAAGGACGTGCTGCTGATGACCGACGGCCGGTTCTCCGGCGGCACCACCGGGCTGTGCGTCGGGCACATCGCCCCGGAGGCGGTGGACGGTGGGCCGATCGCGTTCGTCCGCGACGGGGACCGGATCCGGCTGGACGTGGCCAAGGGCACGCTCGACATCCTGGTGGATCCGGCCGAGCTCGAAGCGCGCAAGCAGGGCTGGGAGCCGCTGCCGCCGCGCTACACCACCGGCGTGCTGGCCAAGTACACCAAACTGGTCCAGTCGGCGGCGCTCGGCGCGGTCTGCGGCTGACCTCTCCTGCGCCGAGCGTGAAGCTGCTGCGACGAAACGGCCGGATTTCCGCAGCAGGTTCACGTTCGTTGCGGCCGTGGCCTCAGCGCACCAGGGCGATCGCGAAACCGTCCCAGCCCTTGGTGCCGACGGTCTGGATGGCGGCGGCGTCCAGGCGCGGGTGCTGTCCCATCATCTCGAGCATGTCGCGCACGGCGCGGGCCTGGGCGTCGTCGGGGGCCGGGTTGTAGACCCGCCCGAAGCGGGCGATGTTGTCGACCACGATGACGGTGTTCGGCCGGCCGAGTCGGATCGCCCACTCGACGTAGGCGACGTTGTTCTCCTTGTCGGCGTCGATGAAGACCAGATCGAAGACGTCGCCGCGCTCGGCCAGCAGCGGCAGGGTGTCCAGCGCGGCGCCGACGATCACCTCGACCCGGTCGGCGACCCCGGCGCGCACGAAGTTCTGCCGCGCCACCTCGGCGTGCGCCGGTTCGTACTCCAGCGTGACGACCCGCCCGTCGTCGCCGACCGCGCGGGCCAGGTTGATGGTGCTGTAGCCGGCGAGCGTGCCGATCTCCAGGACATGGGTGGCCCGGCTGGCCCGCGCCAGCAGCTGCAGAAACCGGCCATGCTGGGCGGACACCTCGATCGGCGGCATGCCGGCGGCTTCGGCGGAGGCCCGGGCCGCCGCCAGCGCCTCGTCCTCGGTGTGCAGTAGGCGGTTGAACAACTCGTCGAGTTGTTGAGGCTCCGGTGCGGTCACGCCGGACACGCTAGCGGACAGCTTGTTTCCCGTACACCTCTTGCGGCGCAGGCCATCAGCCGGGCGACATGAGCTCGGTGCCGTCGTCGGAGAGCCGTATCAGGGTGTCGTTGACGCGCCAGACGTAGCCGAAGGAGTTCGGCTGCTTGGGCAGCGTCCAGCGCACGTGGTCAGGTCCGCGGCTTTCAGGACGATGTCGGCGCCCCAGCTGGCCACCTGGAATACGGCGACCTCACCGTCGGTACCGAGGTAGGCATTCATGTTGAGCTGCTCCATCTCCGGAAAGCTCGAATCCCCGTTCGACACCAGTAGTTTCGTACCGATCAAGCGTACGGTTGCCGGCTTGTCGAACGACAATATCTCTGCCACCGGTTGCCCTTCGGGCGTGAACACCGTCGCCTCCTTGCCGCACAGGCCCACTGGTATGTCACCGGAATGGCTCGCCAGTGACCCCCGGAACTCCGCACGACCAACCTGGCGGCCGCTCGCGTCGAAGAATCCGATCTCTTTTCGGGCGACGCGTTCATGACTTGAGTCGCCAGCGGCGGCGTCCTTCGAAGACTCAGCGGATGTGTGGGTCTGCCGCCACCGGGAACGAACCATGTCGTTCTGGCCTGTCCATCGATGCCGTACACGCCGTTGTTGGCCGGTGCGACGGCGTACGGGCCGGCCTGCTCGACGCCGAGTTGGCCTGGCCAGTCGGTCAACTCGGTCGGGCCGTGATACCTGACCGGGCCTACCGCACACCCTCTTTCGCGTACACCACCCGCAGCACATGCCCCACCTCCGGCCCCATCACGGTGGCGGCCAGTTCGCAGAACGTCGCGACGAACTCGGGGCCGTGCGGCGGTTCGGCGTCGCACAGGTGGTGCGCGATCTCGTGCAGCACAACGAGTTCGCGCAGCGCCCACCGCGCACTGGCGTCGGGCACGGCGATGACGGCGCCGGCATCGGTGAGTTCGTAGTGCGCGGCACGCTCACCGCGCCGGCCCCGCACATTCAGCGGTCCGGCATCGGGCCAGCGCGCACGCACACCGGGCAGCGCCAGCACGTCGTCGACGTAGCGTTGCACATCCTCGCGGGAGCCGAACTTCGCTTCCGGTGGCAGCGTCAGCGAGGTGCCGAAGAAGTCGACCACCCGGTTGTGGTGCTCGGCGGCGCGGTCGAACATCGTCCGCACGAACTGCTCCGCGGCGTAGACCTTCGACCGCTGGCTGTCGCGCGGGCTCACTGCTCCAACGCGTACCGTGCGCCGGCCAACTCCGGGGTGGGGCTGAGCCGCGCCTGCCGGGCGGCCCGGTCACCGGCCCGCCGCGCGGCCGACGAGTAGCCCGCCGTGGAACTGGTCGGCCGCCAGGTCCCCCGCGCCCTCGAGGTCTGCCGGTAGAAGTCGCGCAACTCGATCTCCTTGTTCCGCAAGGCGAGTGCGGTGCCGGGCTTGCTGTCGGTCTTCTCCATCGCCTCCTGGTGGGCGGCCTGGCGCGCCTCGGCCAGCCGCTTGCCGATGCGCGCGCCGTAGGCGAGCTGGAAGTTGATCCGCGCGGTGATCGTCGGCGTGGGCCGGTGCGCCCCGGAGGCGATGTAGGCCTGCGACGCGCGCACCATCTGCATCAGCAGGCTGGTGTACAGCGTGTGGGTGGCGTCGATGTCCTCGGGGAAACCGTAGGCGTACACGAACGTCGAGTTCGACGCCACATCGCAGCGCACATCGTTGGCGTGCGCGATGTTGACGAACAACTGCACATAGGTGCGCAGTCCGCGGGTGCCGGGCTCGCCGATGGTGATGGTGCGCTGCACCGGCTGGCGCTTGGCCCGGGTGCGCTGGTCGGCGTGCGCCCGGGCGACCGCGAGGTCGATGGAGGTGGCGGTGGCGAGCCGCTGGGCGGCGGCCATGTAGGCCTCGGCCTCGTGCTCGTTGTCGGTGCCCTCGGCCTGCCGCAACAGGGCGGCGATCCGCGCCAGCATCTTGTCGTCGCTCATGCGCCCAAATCTAGGGCTACTTGGTGACGAACTCGTCGACCGCGGCGACAACCTGTGGAGAAAGCGGGCCACCTTTGGCGTAGTTGGCCACGTTGTCGGTGGGATCGTCGCGCAGCACGTGGTTGACGCCGTCGAGCTCGACCACGGTCAGGTCGGTGTGGGCCAACGCGTCGACCAGTGGCTTGATCGCATCGCAGGGCGCCTGCGCGTCGGCGTTCGAGCATGTCAGCAGCACCGGCAGCCCGGCCGGCAGTTTCGCGGCCAGCGCCACCGGGTCGATCCGGTCGGCCGCGATGACCGCCTTGACGTTGTCCTTGTTCAACAACGCGCCGAGCCCCTGCGGCAGGTTGTCGGGCACCGTTCCGGTGGAGCGGACCTGCTCGACGGCGGCCAGCCAGCTCTGCAGCGCCGCGGCGTCGCCGTTGGCGCGCACCCGGTGGGTGATGATGTCGAGGTAGCGCCCGGTCAGCGGCTGGAACAGGGCCAGCGAGTGCACCTTCGCCGGGGTGTCCTCGGCGCTGTCGGCGCCCAGCGCCAGCGCGTGCACCGTCCCCTCCCCCAGCGCGTACACCGACACCCGTTCGGTGCCGGGCTGGGCGGCCAGGTACCGCAGCGCCGCCCGGGCCCCGGTGGTGTACACCTCGCTGACCACGTCGGCCGGCCGCTGCGCGTACGGGCCGAGGCCGGTCCTGCCGGTGCCGACCTTGTCGTAGCGCAGGCTCGCCACACCGCGCTCGGAGAGCAGTTCGGCGAGCTGGCGCATGTTGCCGACCGGCCCGGCGACCGCGTTGTCCCCGTTGCGGTCGGTGTTTCCGCTCTCGGAGATCAGCAGCGCGGCCGGCCCGGACTGGCCGGGGCGGTGCAGGTAGCTGCCGTAGATGGTCAGCCCGTCGGCATCGAAGTCGACCTCGTCGTCGACCCAGTCCGCGCCGCCGCACGAGACCAGCAGGACGCTCAGCGAGAACAACAGCGCCGCAAGAGCTTTCACAGACGCGCGGTGATCCATCTGACCACCTCGTCGAGCACCTCGTCGCGTTCGGGCTCGTTGAACACCTCGTGGTACAGCCCGGGATAGACGTGTAGGTGCGCGTCGGAGGAGCCGACGAAGTTCATCAGCCGCCGGCTGCCGGTCACCGGGATCAGCTTGTCCTGGTCGCCGTGGACCACCAGCAGCGGCGCGGTGATCGCGGGGGCGCGCTGCGGCATGGTCTCGCCGACCTTGATCAGCGCCTTGGCGATGCCGGCCGGGAGTTTCCCGTGGAACACCAGCGGGTCGGCCTGGTAGGCGGCCACCACCTGCGGGTCGCGGGAGATCGCCTCGAGCGGCAGTGTCTCGACCGGCAACCCGGGCGCGATGGCGCCGACGATCTTGGCGACAGCCTTCAGCACCGCCGACACCCCGTCCTGGGCGTAGACCGCGGGCCCGGACAGCACCATCGCGGCGTAGTCGTCGGGATGTTCCACCCCGTAGGAGAAGACCACCCCGCCGCCCATGCTGTGCCCGAGCACCACCCGTTTGAGGTCGGGATGCTCGCTGGTGGCGATGCTGACCAGGGTGTCGAAGTCGCCGGTGTACTCGCTGATGTCGCGCAGGTACACCCGCTTGCCGCCGGAGCGGCCGTGGCCGCGCAGATCGAGTGCGTAGGTGATCAGCCCGGCCTCGCCGAACCGCTGGGCGACGTGGTCGTAGCGGCGTGCGTGCTCGGCGTAGCCGTGGCAAATCAGCACGACACCGGTCGCCGGGGTGTCGGGCGTCCACTTGTCGTAGACGATGCGCACCCCGCCGATGCCGTCGAAGCTGTGTTCGCTGCGGGTTGTGGCCACGCAGCGAGAGTAGTCGGTTGTCGGCGGGTCTGATTAAGCTCGGCGGGGTGACAGTGCTCGCGCACGAGGCCGACGACGAGTTCCTGCTGCGGGCCGAGCCGCATCGGCGCGAACTGTTGGCGCATTGCTACCGCATGACCGGGTCGCTGCACGACGCCGAGGACCTGGTGCAGGAGACCTACCTGCGCGCCTGGAAGGCCTACTCCGGGTTCAAGGGCGAGTCGTCGCTGCGCACCTGGCTGTACCGGATCGCCACCAACACCTGCCTGACCGCGCTCGAGGGCAGGCAGCGCCGCCCGCTGCCGTCCGGCTTGGGCGGGCCCAACGCCGATCCGACCGACGACATCACCTTCCGTGATGAGGTGCCGTGGCTGGAGCCGCTGCCGGATCCGGCCGCCGACCCGTCGGAGATCGTCGGGTCCCGGGAGTCGGTGCGGCTGGCGTTCGTGGCCGCGCTGCAGCACCTGTCGCCGCGGCAACGCGCGGTGCTGGTGTTGCGCGAGGTGCTGCAGTGGAAGGCGGCGGAGGTCGCCGAGGTGCTGGGTTGCTCCACCGCGGCGGTCAACAGCCTGCTGCAGCGCGCACGTGCCCAGCTGGCGGCCGCAGGGGTCCGCGAGGACGACGTGTTGCCCGCCCCGGACTCCCCCGAGGCGCAGGAGCTGCTGGACCGCTACATCGCGGCGTTCGAGTCCTACGACATCGACAAACTGGTCGAGCTGTTCACCGCCGACGCGGTGTGGGAGATGCCGCCGTTCGACTCCTGGTATCGGGGCCCGCACGACATCGTGCTGCTGTCCAAGACGCACTGCCCGGCGGAGGGGCCCGGGGATCTGCGGTTCATCCGCACCACCGCCAACGGTCAGCCCGCCGCCGCGGTGTACCTGCTCGACCGGGAGACCGGCCGCCACGAGCCGCTGCAGCTGCAGGTCTTCGACATCGGCGCCGACGGTATCCGGCACGTGGTGGCGTTCCATCTGCCCTCGTTCGAGAAGTGGGGGTTGCCTGCGGTGTGGGAGGCGCCGGGCGCCTGAGGCCGGCGCTACGCCTTGCCGGTGTTATGGGCGGCACAGGGTGGTGGCCGCGGCGGCGATCGCCGGATGGTCGAGGCTCAGCGGTTCGACGTTGAGCAGTGCCGGCCGTTCCCAGCTCGCGGTCACGTCCCAACTCCGGTGGTGGTAGCTCTGCGGGCACCGGGCCACCGGGAAACTCGAACATCGACACAAGACGAGCGCGGGCGTAGATGTGCTCGAGGTCGATCAGAATCGGAGCCGCGGTCGGACCCGGTCGTTCCGCCCCCGCTAACCCAGCCGGCCGACGACGGTCGCGGCCACCTCCCCGAACGCTCGCAGCTGCGCGACGGGGATGCCGTCGAACACGGTCGCCCGCACCAGGGCCGCATGACCGGGAGCGGCGGCCGCCAGTTTCGTGTGCCCGGCCGCGGTCAGCTCGACGGTCGCGGAGCGCCGGTCCTCGTCGCTTTCCCGGCGCAGCACCAGGCCGCGGCCGCGCATCCGGCGCAGCTGATGCGACAGCCGGCTCTGCTCCCACGACAGCAGCGCGGCGAGGTCTCCGACCCGCAGGGGGCCGTGTTCGGACAGCGCGACCAGCACGTCGTAGTCGGCCAGCGACAGCCCGCAGTCGCGCTGCAGCTGGCGGTGCATCGCGGTTTGCAGCCGGCTGGTCATGGCCAGGTAGCTGCGCCAGATCCGCTGCTGTTCGTCGGTGAGGGCCACGGAATTAATGACACATCATCTTTGTTGAGGCGTCCAGTACCGCCGACCTAGGTGTTCTTCACGGGTAGGTTGTGAACGCGTAGGCGGTCGATAGGTGTCATTCCGCCGATGCCGGTGTGGGGTCGGTGGTGATTGTAGTGATGCAGCCAGTGCTGGTAGGTTCCGGCGCGTTC